>Ga0209636_10005699_pt1 | contig 12722 bp, 10 predicted proteins | sample DeeMarSWOR152_54_FD_187464 | JGI IMG/M metagenome (GOLD analysis project Ga0209636, IMG submission 187464) | Marine sediment microbial communities from White Oak River estuary, North Carolina - WOR-1-52-54 (SPAdes) (version 2) | ecosystem: Environmental > Aquatic > Marine > Intertidal zone >...
TTTACAAAAGTATGCGAAAAAGGGTTACATAAAACTGATAGTTAAAAGGTGCAGTCGGGGAAAAGGCCGCCAAATTGCTTTCGAAAACTCGAAAGGGGATTACATAATCGCGAACATGGACTTAGACGACGTTTTCGTACCGAAACTTCAAGCATTGATTCGTTCTTATCATACTCAGTGCGAGGATAAAATTTTAGCTGCGATTCAAGGTCACCTGAAAAAGGGCAAGTGGCTTCCAAACATCACAATCGGTGATAGAAATCTTATTGAAAAGCTTGGTGGATGGAGAAATCTTCAATATGCTGAAGACTGGGACCTGTGGAGCAGAGCCGCGAAAATGGGGTGTTACGCGTGGACCGTTTTTCCGGTAGTCAAGAGCACTAATCCCCATCTTGAACGCCGGCGCATAGTGCCTAAGCTTCTATTTCGCTTCTATAAATACAGAGAACTTCTTAGACTTGGAAGAACGGTCTTCGATAAAAAGGAAAAGAGAAAACTCAACCAGAAACTCATCCTTGCAATCGCGAAAATCGCTGCATTTTTCAAAGCAAGCTTCCGCGACGATTTCAATAAAACGTTCAATCCCTATGACTCGAAATATTATGCTCCATTTGTGTATTCACCCCAGCCCTAAGCGTGTTCTTTTAGATCGATCGATTCTCGCGTAGGTCGCGACCCAGACTATGCGCACGCATTTTCCAAATTTTCAATACACAAAATAGATTCTGGATTCACGTAACTTAAATAATATAATGAACATTAACTTCCAGCGAAGGGTGCAGGTGTTAGGGCCGTATAACAACATGAATATTTGCTTCTTAATTCATCGATTTAACCCACGACCAGGCGGGATTCAAATCTTTACTCTGGAGCTAGCAAAGCTTCTACGTCAACACGATCCTGAATCTAACATCCACATACTTGCATGGCGAACACATGAGGATGAAAATATCGAAGAGAAAACCGAAGGAATAAAAATTATTCATTTTAGACTTCCTTGGCCGTCCAACATGTACAAGGAAACGATTAAACTATCTTTCAAAAACTTTTTCCTAGTGTCATCCGCGATGATGTTCTATTTGATCTTCATTCTCAGACCGCTGATTAGAATCTTGACGGCTCAACCTGTACGTATTTGGCGCGAGTGCCTTATTGAAGCTATTCGAGGTTTGTGTGGTTTCATTTTGGCCACACACGAGGTTTTTTACACGTTTAATCATCACAGTTATGATGTCATCCAGGCTCATGAACTATTCTTGGGGATGGCTGGTCTTTTCACGATGCGGGTCCGACGTATTAAGACCCAGATCATATACCCGTATCTTTGGTTGTTAACTGAACCCTTCTTCTTAGAGTTGGAAGCAGAGCTAGTGAAACGCGTAGAAGGTGTCATTCTCTTTGATGACGGTGTGCCGGAGGTTGTATTCAAAAAATGGGGAGTTCCCAGAGAAAAGGTGCTAATGACTTCGCACATTATACCCTGCGGGAAATTAAAAGAGGTTCTCGCCCAAAAGGACAAGGCCGATTTCCTCAAGCGGAAACTTGGCCTAACCAATAATAAGGTTATATTGTACCTAGGACGGTTGTCTCCTGAGAAAGGCGTGGATCAAGTCGTCCGTGTTTTTCCCAGAGTGTTAAAAGAGATTTCTAATGCAAAACTAGTTCTGTGTGGACCTCCAATGGTGCGGACCTACTATCAAGAGCTTCTCCAATGCATCGAAGATTTAGGGATAAAGGAGCATGTTATAATCACGGGAGGGGTACCTCACAGCGAAGCGCCTTTATACTACCTAGTGGCGGACGTAGTCGTCTCCTCTTCGCCTCTGAGCAATACTGGTCTGGTTACTAGAGAAGCTATGTTGGCGGGAAAAGCGATAGTGGTCTCAAACTCAAGAGGAACCGGGAAGTTCATTCGAGATGGCGAGACTGGGCTTGTATTTGATCAGGGTAACCTTGAGCAATTCTGTGACAAAATTGTTCAAGTATTAGAGAACCAAGAGTTATCAAATAGGTTAGGTGCCGCGGCGAAGCGATACGCTGAACGAATGTTCTGTATCGATGAGATTATACCTTCGTTACTGGCTATATATAAAAAGGATCAATCCTAGCTTTTCGCCATTTGATGTATTTTTCGCGCACTCGCATAAGATCATATCATTCAAACAAACTGATCTGTGAGAAGTAGAAACGCATTTATTTTAAATAACTTATTGAACATAAGAGAATTGCGCTCTGGAAGAGATTTTTATTTCCACGAAACATGGTTTTGCAAGATTTAGGAGCTTGTTAATGAGGATGGTGTGTTATGGTTAGCGATTCTTACGTAACTAAACTAGAAGAAAGATTATCTTCTATGTTTGACCGAAAATACGTGATATTGACAGGGCGGGCTACAACCGCAATTTTTGTAGGTTTAAAATCACTGAGGTTGAAAAACAAATCTATTGTTTTGCCTTCTATGGTCTGTCCAGATCCTCTCTACGCCGTTCTTTACAATAATTTAAGACCTATCTTTTGTGATGTAAATCTATTTGACTATAACATGAATGTTGATCCTCTTTCGGAGATCATAAGTAGCAAAACTGGTGCAATTATCCCTGTTCATCTGTTTGGACAAGCGGCGGACATGGACCACATTATACAGCTTGCAAAGGATTTCCATGTATACGTTATGGAGGATGCGGCCCAAGCTTTAGGGGGGAAATACAAGGGGAAGAAAGTTGGTTCGATGGGGGACCTTTCTATTCTTAGCTTTAGCAAGATCATAAATACTGGCAGAGGAGGGGCAATTCTTACTGATGACAAAAAAATCGCTGATAGGTGTAGGAAAATCATGAAAGCTGTGCCGCAATATCCCAATTTTAACGAAGAAATGTATGACTGTTATAAGCGGATATTCTATGCAACTCAAGATCTTTTGAAAATCACTGGTAAGGCCAAATCAATTTTTGACTTAATGCCACATATCTTCAAAGAGATGTACATCTATAAAATTCGAGAAAAGTGGGCGGAAATAGTATACGATGAGCTAGATAATTTGGATAAAAATATTGAAATAAGAAATGAGAACGCGAGAAAATTTCGGAGGGAGTTGAGACATCTGGACATCACTCATCCTAGGTACAAGTTCGATAGCGTAGTATATAGGTATAGTATTTTGGTTAAAGAAGAAGAACAAAGAAGGAAAATTGTCGAATCACTAAGAAAACAGGGGCTTCATGTAAGTACATTGTACACTCCCCTTCACAGATTATTCACCGTAGACATGAAAGAAAATTCAAGATTGAAAAATGCTGACTACATAGGCGAGCGAATCTTAAACTTCTGGGTTGATCCTTCTGTGAAAGACGACTATATTAAGAAAGTGGTTGAAATAGTTCTAGGAACCCTCCATGAATGGTCGAGTAAAAGAAAAAGGTAAGACATAAAGCACAAAAGTCACAAGGGTTGTTTTGGAAGGAAGTTATATGTCTGTATCCTCTCGAACTGTGCAGAAAATCATGTTCGACTACGAAAATTTGAAAGAGGAAGAGATAATCGAGGAAATTGGCAGATTAAACCGAAAAATCGTGAGATGGATGGCAATCAATCATCTGGATGCCAGTATACGTAAACTTCTATTCAGACAAACAAATGTGAAGGTGGGAAAAGATGCTGTCTTGAATAGGAACCTCGTAATATCTGATGATTATGAACCTCTTGTGGAAATAGGAGATAGAGTAGCTATTTCCCCAAACGTGACTATCATCGCTTCATCTAATCCTAACAATTCAAGATTGGCAGAAAAAAACTACGTAAGGACGAATCTCATTAAAAAAGAAAAAGTCATTATCGAAGATGATGTATGGATTGGTTCAAATGCCATTATCTTGCCGGGAGTTCGCATCGGAAAAGGGGCGATAATAGGCGCAGGGGCCGTTGTCACCAAAGATGTTTTGCAATATACAATAGTAGCAGGTGTACCAGCAAGAACTATTAGAACACTACAGGAGGATTTAAATCCCTAGTCGATTTGTAGCAGATTTATTCTGATGGAAAAAATGGTGAATTTTTGAATGTTTGAAATAGCGATACTAACGAATAAAGAAGAAGATGCGTATGAGAATTTCCTAGAGAAATGTAGATGGAGTTTGATTCAACATAGCCCGGACTGGCGTAACGTCATTCTAGATTTAGGGAAAGATAAGCCCTTCTTTATTGTAGCAAAGGAAAATGGCAAAATCGTGGGTGCTTTGCCGATGTATTATTACGAGTGCGAATTAGGTAATTTATTGACCACGATTGCGTGGCATTCCATTTCTGGAATAATCTGCCATGAAAGAAACGTGTCTTGTCAGGCGATCTACAAGGCGCTACTTGATTATTGTATTTCTTTAGCTAAAGACCTGAACTGTACCGCCATATCTATCGCTACAAACCCTTTTCTGGACGATAAAGAGTATTACTTGAATCACTTCAAACCAGACTACATAATGGAAAACTTCATCCAGTGCATAAATCTAAATGAGATATTCGATGAAAATGGGGGTTTAGTGCATCCGAATTATAGAAGAAGAAGTAGTCTTACTAGAAATTTGAAAAAGGCAGAGGTGAAACGAACAATAATTCCAGATGAGCAAACTCAAGCTAATATCAACGAATGGTTTGCGATACATGAAAAGAGAATGAATGAACTCGGAGCAACTCCAATTCCTAAAAAATTGTTTGATAGCGCCTTCAAGAATTTGATTCCAAAAGAAAAAGCGAAATTTCTTTTCGCTTTTAATGAAAAAAAGATGATTTCTGGAGGTTTTTTTATTTTCAATAAGAGGGTAATGGATGTCTATATGATAAGTATGGATCATAAATATATCGAGTATGGAGCCAACTATCTAATCACGTATCACATACTTGAATGGGCAAACAAAAACGGAATTTCAATTTTCAACTGGGAATCTATACCTGGAAGAAAGAGTGGAGCATATGAATGGAAGGAACAATGGGGAAGCCGAGAACGCATTTTCCTATACTTGACAAAAATTCTAGGGGACATTTCAGAATGGAGAGAATTGGGCTACCACACATTGGAGGAAGCCTATAAATGGCATTACGTATTACCATTCAACCTATTGAAAAGCACAGCATCGACAAACTTCACGACCAAAGATGAACTTACTTCGTTTCTGCAGTCGTCGAAGAAACATTTAGAAACAGTTGAATAGAATTTCCAAAAGTTGAATATTCTGCGTGCGCATATGCATTCAAAAAACTGATTGAAACCGATCTAATTCGTGGTGATTGAAAATGCGTCTAACCAACAAATCGATCCTTGTAACCGGCGGCGCGGGTTTTGTTGGAAGCCATTTAGCGGAAAAATTGATTGATGAGAAACCGGACAACCTAGTAGTTGTAGATAACTTCTATCTGGGAAAGAAAAGAAACTTGTATTTTGCAAAACAAAAATTTCATTATTTAAAAGTATACAATCAAGATGCGACAAAACAGGAAGAGATGGAAGGAATATTGAAAGATGAGAACGTCGATGTCGTCTTTAATCTCGCAGTAATTCCTTTACCTACCTCTCTAGTTAAACCCAAATGGGCCTACGATACCAATGTTAAACTTGCATCGACAATGTGTGAATTAGCGAGAAAAGATGTTTTTAAAACTCTCATACATTATTCGTCATCTGAAGCGTATGGAAGTGCCGTGCAGGTCCCTATGTGCGAAGACCATCCTTTGAAACCTACTACACCTTATGGGGCCAGTAAAATAGCGTCAGATCACCTTTTGTCATCATATTATATGACTTTTGGCATTGACGTTTCGATTTTAAGACCCTTTAACATTTATGGTCCAAGACAAAATGAAGGAACATACGCAGGTGTTATTCCGCTAACAATAGAAAGAATACTCCAAGGAGACTCTCCTGTGATACATGGTGACGGACTGCAGACAAGAGATTACACGTACGTAACCGATTTAGTGGATGCCACAATCAAAGTTTACGAAGTGAAAGCAACAAGAGGAAAACCTTTAAACATTGCCAGCGGCAAGGAGACAACAATCAAAGAGCTGATCTCGAAAATTGCTAAGCTAATGAATTGTAAAAAGCCAATAATATATGATAAACCTAGATCTGGAGATGTCCGCAGATTTTTTGGAAGCAATTCTCTAGCCAAGGAACTAATAAATTATCAACCAAAAGTTGATTTTGAAGAGGGATTAAAACATACTATAAGCTGGTATACCAGAAGGTTCAGGAAAATACATTAACAAAATCAAAGTCAGTGTAACCCGTTATCAGGAAGAAGAACACTTGAATTAGCCCTCAGAGTCTTGAATATGCGCGCGCTTAACTTATGAAGGGTTGAAACTATCTTTAGGAGGGCAAAGACTTTCGTAAACGAGGTGTAATTCTTGCGTGACATAAAAGCTAGGTTCATAGGTCAAGGCACTCTTATTCAAGGAGATGTCATTATCGGTGAAGACACATGGGTTGGCTATTACTGTTTCTTGGATGGGCTTAACGCACAGCTAACTATCGGTAAACACTGTTCAATCGCAAACTTTGTAAGAATCTACACTCACGATACAAGCTATCGCACAGTGTATCCTAAAAGGCATGTGAAAGAGGCAGAGGCAACATCTGTTGGTGACCACACTCAAGTTGGAGAGGGAACAATTGTGCTGCATGGTGTTCACATTGGAAGTCACACAATTATTGGTGCAGGTAGTGTTGTGACACACGACATCCCAGACTGGTCTGTCGCTGTTGGAGTTCCATGTAAAGTAATTAAACTTTTAGAGAAGGTAAAGGAATGACAGTGCTTTTAATTGGAGAGGGAGGTTTCATAGGACAACACTTGTCAAGTATTCATTCTGTAAAGGTCGCGACGCGGCAGTGATTGACAAGAAGCCGTGGGATGGCATTTGTTAAATCTGCTTTTCAAGATAGAAGGTGTTGTTAAAATTAGCTTGTTTTTCTCCATTTGATGTATTTTTCGATGCCTTCTTCTATGGAAACTTCTGGTTTGAAATGAAGCGTTTTTTTCGCCTTGGATATATCGGCTACTTGTCGTTTCACGTCCCCAGGCCGTGGGGCTTCAAAGACGGGATTAACGTTGTCATTCATTCCTGTCAGGTCCAACACAATATCTGCTATTCTGTTGACGGATATCTCCTCGCCACGGGCTACGTTGATGACATCGCCTAACAGATCATCACAGTCTGCAGCCTTGGCTATTCCATCCACAACATCGGATATGTAAGTAAAATCTCTTGTTTGCTTCCCATCACCATAAATTATCGGCGGCTTCCCCGAGAGACATCTATCAACAAAGCATGGAATCACTGAACTGTAAACGCCCTTCCTTGCTTTGGGCCCGTATGTGTTAAAGGGTCTCACTATTACGGCGGGTATTCCCCAAGCATTGGCGAAAGAGCGGACGTACATTTCACCTGCCGCCTTGCTCGCGCAATAGGGAGTTCTAGGCTGAAGCGGATGACCTTCGTCTATTGGGATGTATTGAGCTGTCCCATACACTACGGAGGATGAGATGTAGACCAAGCGTTTGACTCTGCCTTTTCTTGTCGCCATGCACACGTTTAAGGTACCCGTAGCATTGACCTCATGAACAATCCTTGGTCGCTGCAAAGACACGGGTAAGGATTTTGCAGCTAGATGGTACACGAAATCTACTTTCCTCACCAAGGCTTCAACTGTCCTAGCGCTTCGGACATCTCCCTTTACAAGCTTAAACTTTGAGGATTTCGATACAGCCCTCAGGTTCTCCTCGGACCCCGTGGAGAGATCATCCAAAACTATGACTTCGTTATCAGTTTCCAGCAGTCTCTCAGTAAGGTGGGATCCTATGAATCCAGCTCCGCCTGTGATAAGTATCCTAAACTTTCTCACCCCACATCTCGTTCTTCCATTTGAAGACTTATTTTACCCTTATGAACCGAAAATCACTATAGATGTTTAGAGGTAAATCTGAGTTAGCTATATTTATACTCATGTAAAGTAGAATTATTTCAAGAACCAAATAACTTGTAGCGAGTGTAGACATTCCTATTAGAGGGCAATTGAAGACAACTGCAAATTTTCTGCTACATAAATGAAAAATGGAGACTATGCCCTCATCAGGAAAAACGTGATTATATCTGGCGAAAAGATAGAAATCGATGAAAAAATAATAATCAAAAATGATTACAAAACAACCTTTCAGAATAAAAGAACGACAAGAGGCTACAGAATGGAGGATATTACAGTGAAATGGCCTAAAGAAGCGAAGGTAGCGGTTTGTCTCACAGGCGATATTGACCGTGCATGGGATCTCTCTAACGGAAGGTTGGAGAGAATACTCGAAGTTTTAGACGACTTTGGGGTTAAATTTACGTTTCCTATAACTGGCCGAGTTTTCTTTGAGGATTCAGATACACGCGCGCGCGTTGAACAGATAATTGACCATGGGGATGAGATAGCGGGGCACGGGGACGTTCATAAGGGTTTTAGGGACCAAAGCTACGATGAGCAAAAAAGGAGGATGGAAGAGACGATGAAAATAATTAGAGAGTTCTCTGGAATTAAAATAAATGGATTCAGAGCGCCAGATGTTAATATGGATATAGTCACTCTCAAGGTTGCTGATGAACTAGGTCTTTTCTATGACAGCTCTCATATGATTGGTGAAGCAATTCTAGTTAATTTCAGAGGAAGATTTATCGAAATCAGAAACAAAACGCTGAGACGCGTGATTAGTGATCCTATCGAGGTCATAAAAGGACCCTCAAAGCGCTTCAGTCTAGACTATAAGGGTGTGGGAATTTTTGGAGATAAAGAAGATCACTGTTTGCCCTTTAATCCATTTTTTGAAGGACAAAAGCTTGGCATCTTGGAAATTCCTATGTCCTATTTGGACGATTACGGTCTAATAGAAGCAGCAAGAATCAGAAACTGGAAGAAAATAGCTGAAATCTGGAAAAGAAATTTTGATTATCATTACAGGAGGGAAGGTCTATACGTCTTGGAGGCTCATCCGCGAAGGATTGGGATGAGGGAGTATGTTGGAGCGTTAAGGTCCCTTGTAGAATATGCCATAAATCAAAATGATGTCTGGTTTGCAACCCTAACAGAATTAGCGACATGGTGGAATAAAGCTGGCCTTGACGTTATATGTAGTTAGGGGGCACATTTATTAAAACGAATTTCTCCATTAACTCATGTATTTCTTCTATTTCCTCTTGAGTTGTCCCCGTTTCTACCTCCTTAGCTATGCGCAAAATTTCTTTATCGATCTCTAGTTCTTGAGGTAGAATCCTATCTGCCAGTGGGCACGCACGTTTATACCCCTCTAGTAACTTTCTTATCAATAAGACTTTATCATTTTTCTCTTTAAGTTGATAAATCGGGTTTAATTCCAGATTGCTTTTTAGCATTAAGAACTCGTCCTTGACATTAGAGTAGCGTTTGAGCATATCGTTTTTGCGGCTACCTATCAGAGTATTTGCATCTGAAGAGTTGATTAGCTCTTTGGAGTATTGCTTAGTTAGATCCAATGTATCTTCGTATAACTTTTTCACTAGGTGTTCTTCAGGTATGAGATTTGTCTTTAACATATCAAATAGCTTTTGGTATGCTGCTGGTGATAATGGAAATGGATTGTACCCGTATATGTTGGGAAGATGAGTTAATAACAATACCCCGTTAGTCTTCAAAACACGTTGAAATTCTTTTGCTAGCAACAACTTTGACGACATTATATGAAATGCGTCCATGCTGAAAATGGTGGAGAAAAAATTATCATTGAAAGGTAACAAGGAAATCTTGTCCAAGCATATGCGCTCGGCATCAGCGAAGTAGTTCTTTGTTAAGAAAAGCTTAAGGTAGCTTTTCTCTATGCAAAATATGTTTTTAGGTGGGAACAGTTGAGAGAGTATAAAGGATCCATGTCCGTAGCCGCAACCGAAATCCAATATGGGCGTGCCTGCCTCTTTTATTAACGGGATTAACGGGTAAATGTTCCAAAACGATTGAAATGAAAAACGATGAATAAAATAATCTCTAAGATTACCTGACAATAGTTTTCCGATCATCTCACAAAAAGACGCTTCGTTAATCCCCTCGAGATATTTCAATTTTCTCAGTGATACTCTATACTTTTTTGATAAACGCAACCATATTTTGAAGAATGCAGCAATCCTCCTTAATGACATTGGTGCTGTAATTTTTGTTTCAATAAACTCGCTTTGAACTAAAAGCTTGAAAGCGCCAGCGATAGATCCTTTTTCTACCTTCTCAATTACTTTTTGTACGTTTCCACTTGTTTGTATAACAAGTATTCCTTCCAGAATTGGGTATTTACGACATTCGCAACTAATTATGGCGTGGATGATGTCTCCTTTATTTTCTTTCAAAATTTGATTTATATGGAAGGTGGACCCGCAATGAGGACAATGCAGTACGGCGATTGTGCTTTGATTCATAATGTGTATCAGCTCTCATTAGGGTGAATATGGCTCTTATTAATTATTAAGAACTACTATACGTATTGGAAAACGAGTAACAGACAATACCTTTAAGAAATAGAATAGGGAATGATCACGTGAGGTTAGCTAGTTTTCAGTTAATATTCGAATTTCTTTTTGAGACTTTCCAAAGGATAAAGTCAAAATTACAAAACTTCCCGATGCACGCCATTTGTCTCGATTCAGTTCTTTTTCACCATCCAAAACATTTGTGATTTTATCTTTTCTAGGAATCCGAACTCTTAGCGTTACTTCGAGTGGAAAATCGAATCTAGGGTCGCTGATTTCGCAGCCAGCTTCCATCTTGATCTGGCCCTTATCCTTTGTATAGGTTTTGACCTTACAATTTTCTCTTGCCTCACAATAATTTGCCAGCTCCTTCATGGTACAGATCCAGAGTCCTTTTTGTTTCTTATTAGCATAATCTAGTATCGGTTCCAAGACTTTCTCTGCGAATTTTCTTGGGCTCCCATCTAAGCTGACGTTCCAAGGATGGAAAAAGAGGTGAAGAACGCAACCATAGTTAATAGCTAGGTCTATAAGCCTTAAGATAAAACTAATTTCATAAATAGATTTTTCATGAACATAATACGTTTTATGGATGTCCCAGAGATCTTCCGTTTTTGACGGATAGGCTAGTTTTCCCACCAAGTCACCACGGTATGCAATGAAGCCGTGTTCTCTCAATAGGTTAAGATGGTTTACTTTATTGTTGGGAAAAATGAAACTTGTTACATGCTCTATTCCCTTCAATGCATCTATACCTTTTGAGATTTCAGCTCTAGCTACAACGCCGGAACATTGGGGGCGATTAAATATTACATGACTGAAGGAATGGGATCCTATGTCTTGTTTGACCTTTGAAGTGACTATCCTTTTAAAAGTTGAGGGGTCTTGGAGCGCAAGAACACCCAGAACACCCCAACTCATCGGAACATTGTATTTCTCGGATGATCTCAAGATCTCAATCGTGGCTTCGGGTATTCTTTCAGTTAGGCCGCGCTCCACTCTTACTGGTTGGAGTATTTGTGGAAAGGGTTCGTAGTCTATTGAAATGCATAGTGCACCATCAGCTCCATCCTTGTACCTACATATACTTACCTCATTGGCATCACTCATTTTTTTCTCAGGCTCAAGTAGAATTCTACTGGCCCGGAAAAGCAAAGCCCGAGCAAAGAATTTCGGCAACATGGGATTGCTTAGTATTACCGTCCTCAATACGAGTCTTAAAGTCTCTTTTAATTTTAGGGCCGTTAAGTAGACATTGATTAGATACAAACTCTCAATTAGATAGACCAATAGAATCCCCATGAACTAAACATGAAATTACTTGCTTTATATATGCACGCGCATTTAGCCCAAATAGCCTAAACCTTTTAATCTTTTCTTAATTTTTTCCTCTTCCTCCTCAGTATAAACTTTGCTTTCTTCTTTAGCCTCAGCCGTAACCCTTTGATACTTTATTGGATGTTTTTGCAAAAAACCCGGTTGGATTGTTTGTGTTAGAACCTCGCCATCCATATCCTTCGAAATAGGTAACCCCATCAAATATAAAATCGTAGGGGAAATATCGCAAATGTTAGCTTCTTTCAACTTCGCGTTTTCTTTAGTATACGGGCCCGTAAGTAGGAAAAGCCCATTTAGGCAATGGTCGCCTGGGAAAGTACAATCTAGCCAGTCATCGTTAATTTTTGAGAAGTTGAACTCTGCTGAATATCCATGCTCCATTGTAAATACTACGTCCGGAGCACTGTCGACGTATGGACCTTTGTATATCTCTTCTCTTTTCCAAACACCTTTGAAAGCTTGTTTACCCGTTGGTGGGTGCCTTATCATTTTCAACCCATTGATTATTCTTTCCCGTAAAAGTTCATAATTCTTGACTGCGGGGTGCAGTCTATCAATGAAAATACCTCCTCCCACACCATATGATTCTTCACGAAAGGGAAACTGAGAACGAGCACGATCGTTTAGCATTTGCGATACTTTTTGCATTCTGAATAACTTGATCGGAATTACTCTACCTAAAAACAAGTAAAGTCTACGAGCAGCATAACACAATGAGGCATACATTAGTGCTTTAGAATTAACACACTTCTGATGTTTAATCAAAGTAGATAAATTAAATTTGTTATTGTGGGGGCCAAAGCCATGATCGGATACTAGAAACACTGTCATCACATCTTTTCCATTGCAACACTCCGTCTTGAAAC
>Ga0209636_10005700_pt1 | contig 12720 bp, 11 predicted proteins | sample DeeMarSWOR152_54_FD_187464 | JGI IMG/M metagenome (GOLD analysis project Ga0209636, IMG submission 187464) | Marine sediment microbial communities from White Oak River estuary, North Carolina - WOR-1-52-54 (SPAdes) (version 2) | ecosystem: Environmental > Aquatic > Marine > Intertidal zone >...
GTCAATCTGGCTGCAACGTACGCTAGGAAAGGAAAAGACGTCTGTCTACTTGATCTCGATTTCCGCGCTCCAAGTCTTCATGTAATATTCAGAGTGGATGGTGCTGAATATTGGTTGAATGACTATCTAAGTGGGGTTTGCGGCATCGAAAAGGTTCTGATCGATGTTACCCCAAAGAATCCTGGGAAGGGGAAATTTTTGGTCGGCCTGGCTAATCCTACCACAGAAGCCATTCGAGAGATGTCTGCGAAGGATAGAAAGTGGGAAATGAGAGCGCTGGGACGACTCTTGTCTCTGAAAAATTCCGTGCTGAATGATATGCATATGGACTACATCATCTTTGATACGAGTCCAGGGCTCCAGTACTCATCCATAAACGCCATAGTAGGCGCAGACACAGTCTTGGTAATAACAGGTACCGACACATCCGACATAGAAGGGACTCAGAGAATGATTCATGAACTTTACGATCTCTTTGAGAAGAAAACCGCAATCATAATGAATAAGGTACCCTGTGAAGTCCTACCATCTAAAAATCAGAAAAGAATCCTTAGAGAACGATACAACATCAATCACACCATGCCCCTAATGGAAGTCATACCTTGCTCCTGCGACATACTAAGAGCCGGAGGAACGTACATATTCAGCGAGGAGAAGCCGGATCATCCATTCTCAAAAACCTTAGCGAAGATAGCCTCATATATAGAAGCCAACTAAACGCTGCAGTTTCGTTACTCGCAAGAGATCTTGGTCTTTCTTCGAATAGAGATTTGCCACGGATCGATATTCTGGATTCATAAAGCTTTTGCCATTCCGAAATCTTGATTAAAATGGTGTTGGGGACGTGAGCAAGAAGAAACTCCACTATGGAATCCGCTTGAGAGTGGATCAACTGAAGTACTTGAAAAAAGTTTCGAACCCTTCAGAGTGGGTTAGGAAAGCAATCGATGAAAAGCGCAGGCGTGAACAGAAAAAAACCGGGCCCAGCTGATACTTCATTGTACTCGTAGTTCGACATATACATCTCAAGGTATTCTAAAGTCTTTGAGACTAAATGCACCATTTGCTTCCGTTTTAGTTGCCATATTTTTCTTTAGCTTTCTTTGCTTTCTGCAGATATTCCTGCAGCCTCCTCTGTTCCATTTTTTCTTGAGGCAATGTTTCTGGGGCAAACATGAGCGGCAAAACAGCAACGAATAGAAAGAAGGCCGCCAATGAGAAGGACGTGGATATTCCTACGAGGGGAACAATGTACGGGGTTGTCGGAGTTCCGATTATTCGTGATGCAAAAAACGGAATGCTTCCTATTGCATAATACCTTTCCCTAGATTGTGGTGGGGCGAGGTCTCCCCAGATTAGAAGCACAAAAGCAATCATGAAGATACCTCCTGCCATACCGTCAATGATTGAATGGAGATACCAGAAAACATCGAACCCAACCAACCCCACAATTGCGTAGGCAACCCCTAGTGCGACAAAACCAGAAATCACAATTTTCTTCCGTCCAATTCTGTCAGCCAGAATTCCCGCAAAGAAAACGGAAAACGCACTGATAACACCATTGACATTATTGGCCAAATTGAATAGGTCTGGTTCAACAGAATTTCTTATGATCACGCTCTCAAAGGTATCTATGAGACTGAAGACAAGCCAAGAAGTGAAATAGAGTGTAAAGGTTCTTACTCGCAAGGCAGATGCAAAGACAACCTGCTCAGAATCTTTCTCTGAGTTTTCTCTCAGAGGAGTGTCTGAGCGATGCGATACGTAGAACACAACCAAGCTAAGGAACCGCCACCCGACGAAAATTGCTGAACAAAATGCTAGATCATTACCTTGGAAGAATGGACCGACCGCTACGGCTACTACACTTGTGACAATAAATGTAAGACCTCCTATATGTCCCCTTTTCTCAAGCCTAATTCGATCTATGAAAAAGGAAAGACAAGCCGGCAGGCCAAGTCCAACGCCGATGCCCAAAAAGGAAAATGCAAGTGCAATTACCTCCCAAGATGTGCCGCAAACTACTAGAGGCAAAAAGGATGTTACTACCCCCAAGATTATCCATGTGAATAGAAGGTTATTCCTACGCATTCGCTTTGTCAGAACTGCGCCACCAAGGCTAGATCCTACTATTGCGCCGAAGTACGCAGCATCGATGGCAAAGGCGTGTGATTGCAGCAAGTTCGCTGAACAACGCGCTTTCAACAAAACAGTCATGGAGTACCATATAAGCGTAGTGAATAACAGGAAAAACCTTGAAAAAACGGCACTTCTAGATAGCTTATTTGGCATACCTTGGACTCCGTTGCTGTACATTCAGTAGAGCTGGTTTTGCTAAAAGCTTTTACATCATGTGTATCGCTGTACAACAATACTTAAATAGAAAATATGTGTAGAACACATATACAGAACTAACATCAGGTGGTAAAATGACAAAAGGAAAACGCCCTAAGCCACGAATACGTTGGTGGCAGTGGTGGGGTTAGCTTCCGCCTAGTTTGTCTATCATACGTTACCGGCCAAAGTGGCGAACATCTGAAGATCTTCCCTACACCTCATTACATGTGATAAGTGAGATTGTGCCTTTACAGTTAACTCCTTTAACAATTCTATAGCTTTGGAGTCTTCTCTAGCTATTTCAATAAGCGTCTGCAAATCCTGTTCAACTATTTCTCTCTTCGAAAGAAGAAATGTTACTGTGTTTTTCGTTTTGGGGTTCTGCAGGGCGAAGAGGAGCGGCAGTGGGAGGTGCTCTTTTCGGATTCTATGTCGGAGCTCATCTATATCCCAAGAATCCATCACGTCATCACCCAAAATGATTATCATACCTAGGAGCCTACCGTATCGTCCCAAGGTCTCTATCTCCTCTTTGGTTCCACCTCCAAGGATTGCGCCTATACTCGTGTGGGCTTCCACATCGGCTGCCTTTTTTTCTACAATTCTTACGTATTCTTCAGGTGTTACATCAAGCCTCCTTCGAAACTTGAGTTCTAGCGCTTCGGCATCTCCGAGCAGAAAAAACATCTCTCTAATAGTGTTAATTATAGCTCTCCGTTTGTCACGTGGGGTACTCTCAAGTGATTGGTTTAAGAGAAGAAGTCCTTTGAACATTAGTGCGTCCCCAGCCAGAAGAGCAATATTTTTCCCAAACTTTCCAAAAATAGTAGAGCGCTTGTGTTTCACTTTGGATTCGTCAATGATGTCGTCATGTATGTCCATGGCTCCGCTTATCAGTATCATTGAAACGGCTATGGGTGTCGTTAGGTCAGGATCTCCTCCAACAGCTTCGCATACCAGAGAAAGGAGAGTCGGCCTAGCTAGGTCCTGCCAATACTGAGTCATGAAGTAGTCTAAGGCTTCACGAACCTCTTTGCATTCCATTTCTTCTTGCGAAATCTCTTCTCGTGCCATTTCAAGCGCTTTTCGTCCTCTCTCCTGGAAGAGTTTTTGCATCTTTTCTGCAATATTCTTCTCACTAGCGCGCTTTTCCTTTCCCTGTGTGCGTTTCATTTTCTATCTCTTATCCCTTAATATCTAGCAATTGCAGCTGGTCTCTCAAAGAGTCGTAGTAAGATTCGATGAGTTGTATTCCTCTCGATGTGATTTCATATACTCTTCTCACTCTTCCTCTTTCTGTTTGTTTCTCGCTTCTGAGGAAGCCTCTTTCTTCTAACGAATTGAGGAGTGGGTAAAGGGCACTGTGCCTGATCTTTACCCCAAATAACGTTTTCATTCTTTTAATAATCATATATCCCCACATGGGTTTGGTTTGAATGAGCCTGAGTATATGAATATCGAGAAGATTTCTGACTATGCGTTGAACAAGTTCTTCTTTGAAGGTTTGGGCCAAGTTTTCACTTTCCGTTTTAACCTTATTTCTTGTTTTTGGTAAAAGATTTTGGTGTTTCGGCTTGTTTTTCGCGGTTCTCGTATGTTTTGGTATGTTTTTTTATGTTTTCGTTACGCGCAAACGTTTATATCGGATGTCGCCTATATAGAGTCTTGATATGTCCGAGAATAGACATATTGTATCTGCGTAAAACGTGAGAACTGTTCGACATGTCTACATATAAGGTGTGGTGTTGGTTTGGGGCAAAATAAGCTTCGTGAGGTTCAGATAAAACTCATGAGAGGCTTGCTGGATCTGGTTGTACTCCAGTTTCTGAAGTCTCGTCCGATGCACGGCTACAAGATAATCACTACCATTCGCAAGAATTTCGGTGTCTACTTCGGTCCTAGCACGATCTATCCTCTGCTTGGCATCTTGGAGGAGAAGGGCTATATTCGCAGTGAATGGGATCTAAACAATGACAGACCTCGTAAGGTGTACTCTCTAACCTCTTCCGGTGAGGGGTTGCTGAGCTGCACTGAAGAGTCTTTGAATCATATTTGTCGTAGGCTCTTCACCATGGGCATGGATAAGCTCTGGCTTAACCATCGCAATGGTGACCACCGTTTGGAGAAGCTACAGAAAGACATAAAGTAACCTTGAATGTCGCGGGCCTCATCATCGAAGCTTTCTCTCTTTGTTTTAGTAGTTCATAGTCTGTGCTCGTTTGTGCATACATTCGCGAGTATAGAGCAAGCAATCTGATTCAAATGAAGCTCCAGAAACAAGTGAGCATAGTTTTACGACCTTCCTACTAAAATAATATAATCCGCAACCCCAACCACTACTATACAATTCCTAGGGGAGTCCTCTTGGAAGAAGCTGACATAATGATCGTAGACTGTGCGATTCTGCCTATGGATACTAGAGGCTTCGTGAAGAAAGGTTTGGTCGCACTGAAGGACAGTGCAATAATCCATGTAGGGAAACAAGCAGGCGCCCCCAAGATAAGAGCGAAGAGAACCATTGACGGCTGTGGCAAAGTCGCCCTGCCTGGCTTGATTAACTGTCACACCCATTTGTCTATGACTCTTTTCCGTGGAATCGCTGAGGACCAACCATTGAAGACTTGGCTGACAGAAACGATTTGGCCTTTAGAAGCAAGACTCCATCCAGAAGATGTCTACGCTGGTGCCTTACTTGGCTGTGTCGAGATGATAAAAACGGGCACTACAACCTTCGCAGACATGTACTTCCATGAAGACCAGGTCGCAAAAGCTGTACAAAAAGCAGGTCTGAAGGCCGTATTGTCTCAAGCGGTAATCGAGACTGGCAATAAGGGATTGGACGAAAAGATATTCGAAGACTCTCTCGACTTCGTCCGAAGCTATAAGAACTACGCAGATGACAGAGTGATTCCTTGTCTAGGGCCTCATGCAGTTTACTCATGCAATCCTAGTCTCCTCACAAGGATCAGGGAGAGCGCCACCGAACTCAGGGTGGGCATACACATCCACTTAGCAGAATCACTGGAGATGGCGAAGCGAATCGAAAAGGAACACGGTCTAACTGAGGTCCAACTATTGGAAAAGCTGAACTTCCTAAACTCAGACGTCCTCGCCGCCCACTGTATCCACCTCTCCAAGCACGAAATGAGGACATTGGCCAAACACCACGTAAAAGTGGCCTACAACCCAGTCGCAAACATGAAACTTGCCCAAGGGACGCCAAAAATAAACGACCTCCTCCAGCAAGGCGTGACAGTAGGGATCGGCACGGATGGACCGGCAAGTAACAACAGCCTAGACATGCTCCAAACGACGAAAATCGGCGCGTTACTCCAGAAACAACACTATCACGATCCAACAGTTCTGCCATCATCATCAATGCTGAGAATGGCAACAATCGAGGGAGCCAAAGCTTTGGGATTGGAGAAATCCGTAGGTTCGTTAGAAGTCGGCAAAAAAGCAGACGTGATTCTCATAAACCTCAAAAAGCCTCACCTCACCCCAATCCACAACCCATACGCCAACATTGTCTATTCAGCTAACGGAAGCGACGTAGATACAGTAATCGTAAACGGGAGAATCTTAATGGAAGACCAGGAGTTAAGAACGCTGAACGAAAAGGAAATCCTGGAAAAAGCCGACAAGACAGCCCAAGACTTGCTAGCAAGATAGACATGGCGCCACAGCCTTTCGTTAAACATAATAACAAGAAAAACATCCTTTCTTATCTTCATCCTCAAACCCGCACTTCACTATCGAGTTGAAACTTGATGAACGAAGCGAAGATACTCTTCGAGCCAAACACGGTTGTTTTGATTGGCTCAAGCAAAATCAAGCAAGAAGTGGGAATGAGCTCACCACGGCTCTTCAATAACGTCACCTGCAATATGAGAAAGTTCTTCAAAGGAACAACATACGTCCTGGATGTTGAAGAGAAAGAGGGCTACAAAATATTTGAAAACCTACCTGAAACACCAGATCTTGCCGTGATGATGCTTCCACCAGACCCATCTTTACGACAAGCAGAAGAATGTGCTAGGAACGGAGTGAAAGCCATCGTAGCCATAACAGGTGGATACAACAGGCAGCAACGCCAAAGATTGGCGAAACTCAGAGGAGACTACGGAATTCGAATACTCGGACCAAACACAATAATGGGGGTCATAAATACAACCAATGGGCTCAACACAACATTCGAGAAGGACCTTATGCCAGCAAAGGGCGACGTCTCTGTCATAGCTCAGAGCGGGGGAGTAGGTGCCTGTATCCTTGACTGGGCCTGCTTCCACGGAATTGGCATCAGCAAATTTGCGTTTACAGGAGACAAAATTGACGTAGATGATGTGGAAATCTTACAGTATTTCAGCGAAGATCCGGAGACAAGAGTGATAAGCCTATACTTGGAAGGAATTGGAAACGGGCGGGAATTCGTACAAACGGCCCGAGAAATCGTGAAGAAGAAACCGATTCTGGCCCTGAAAGGCGGCGTTACAGAGGAAGCAGCTCAAAGAGCTGTATCACACACAGCTTCTATAGCCGGGTCAGATGCAGTATTCGACGCAGCTTTCAGAAAAGCCGGAATCATAAGGTTGAAAGATGTTGAGGAACTTCTCAACGCAACAACTGCGTTAGCCAGACAACCCCCGCTAGAGGGGGATAACGTAGCCATAGTCAGTAACGTTGGAGGACCAGCCATCCTTGCCGCAGACGCGATAATAAAGAATGGCCTAAAACTAGCCCAACTATCGCAGGAAACGAAGCGTAAGGTCGAAAGGCGCTATCTTGGAGTTGACGCAATTAATCCGATAGACTTGATCGCAGATGCAAGAGCCGAAAGATATTCATTCGTGCTAGATAGAGTCTTATCAGACACAAATGTTGACGGGGTCATGGTCATCAATATGCTAAAATCATGTTTTTTTGAACCAGAAGATGCGCGCGCAGTCGTCGAAGCCTCGAAGAAGCATCCAGACAAACCTGTTGTTGACGTTCCAGGAGGGGGAGAAGACTTCAGCCTCGTCTACAAGGTTCTGCGCGGGACTAACGTTCCAGTTTACAACTTACCTGAGAAGGCTGCCACGGTATTGCGAGTGTTGAGAGCGTACTCCAGAATCCGAGCCACAACGCGGAGGAAGACCTCTCCAAAATGTGCAAACGCAAGAGGAAGAGAGAAAAAAGAATAGTTATGCATATTGATATGGACCACTTCTTCACTGCCATTGAAGAGAGGGCGCACCCGGAGTATAAGGGTCAGCCTGTTGTTGTTGGGGCTGATCCAAAGGACGGAAAAGGAAGGGGCGTAGTCAGCACCTGTAATTATGAAGCGAGAAGATTTGGAATAAGTCTGCGATGCCCATTTCTAAGGCTTGGAAGCGTTGCCCCACGGCAGTCTTTCTTCCAGTCAATTACAAGCTCTATGGAAAGGTCTCCTCAGAAATTATGTCTATCCTCAGAAGATATGCGGATAAGTCTGAGCAATTTGGCATTGACGAAGCCTTTTTAGATGTCAGTTCAAGAGCAAGAGATTTCGAAACCGCCAGAAAACTTGCTCAACAAATCAAGAAGGTAATATTCGATAAAGAAAGACTCACGTGCTCCATCGGCATCGCCCCCAACAAACTCGTAGCAAAGATCGCGAGTGACTTTGAGAAACCCGATGGTCTGACTTTGGTGGAAGATAAGGATGTAGAAAGTTTTCTTTCACCCCTCCCCGTTAGCAAGTTGTGGGGCATCGGTAAGAAGACCGAACGGAGACTAAACGAAATGGGTATCAAGACAACAGGCGATCTCGCTGCCTATGACGCGTCGATACTCGCAGAGAAGTTTGGGGCCTTAGGCGCACATTTCAGTCAGATGGCTCATGGGATTGACCGAAGCCCAGTTCAAGTGGAGTGGGAAGCAAAGTCCATGAGCAGAGATGTAACCTTTGAGGAAGATACTTCTGATCAGAAACTCATTGTGAAAACGTTGGATGAACTCTGCGAGGAATTATACAAGGAAGTGAGAGAATCCAACCTCTTTTTCAGAACAGCCACAGTCAAGATAAGATACAAGAATTTCGAGCCCCATACTCACAGCAAGACTCTACCCTTTCTCACAAACAGGTTGATGGATCTTCAAAAGACAGTTCGGAAGCTTGCGCAACCGTTCTTGCAGCCAGAGAGAAAGATACGGCTCGTAGGAGCAAAAGTGTCAAGGTTTGTATCTGGTGAGAGCCAGAAGACGCTCATTTGTTCATAGATTAGATATCTAACTAAATCATATATGTGCGTGCATACTTAGATCTTGATTGCCAAAAAGATCTCGTTGAACGAGGTGTGAGTGAGATTAGAAGCAAGGTTAGCCGCGTAGGATACGTTAACAGAATCAAAGATAACCTCCTCGGTATAAAGAGAAAGGCACTGTTGCCGCTGTATGAAGACTTAAAATCAGCCAACTGTGTGGTTTGCAGCGGATCCGGCAGATCCCTTTACTCCTTGAACGCGGCCATGAGCCAGATTGCCTTGAGCCAGATAGGCTGGAGGAACAAGGTTGTATTGACTCCAGACGATCCAGGCTTTCCTGGCAGAAACATGTATGATGCCGCAGCAGAGCTTGAAAGACGATACAAGAAGATCGCGCTGTTTATAAACTCCGGCAGTGGGCTTTCTGATGATCCCCTGGCGATGGCGCAGGATTTGGCGAGATACATTGAAGAAAAAAAGACGCCGAAGTTTTCCATGGGATTACTGACATCCAACCAAAACTCTTCTCTAGCCAAGATAGTTCGCCAACACGGACACGTAGTTGTGCTGAAGGGTCGCGGAATATCGAAGCCTTCCTTTGAATACAGCGAGACAGGTATCATGGGTGATATGTTCGAGCTTGGAAGCCTGTTTCTTCTCTGTATGGTGACCGAAGCGATCTTTCGGAATCTAGAGGTAGATGGAGTGTTCCAGCTGTGCGAGGAGGAGTTCAATAAACTAGGCCCTATAATCGACTCGAATGTGAAGTCGGAGACTTACACGCGGCTCATTGATATACTAGAAAGGAGAACTAACGTGTTTCTAGGTGGAAAGGGCACCGCAAACGAGATTGCAAAGATGACTGGGGTGCGGCTGTTTCACATCAAGGGCTTCTTAGGGGACAACGTCTACATGGCAAGAGGCGTGAACACACCGCGTCCAAGGGCAGGAGATCTTGAGATTTTGGTGTCATTTTCTGGAGAGACTAACCCTGTCACTGTCTGGTGTGATGTCTTCCACAAACTGAAGGGGGTCGTCTTGGCTATCACGGGAACAAAAGATTCAACTTTAGCCACAAGATCCGACTTCCAGATAGTCTTGGAGGAGATGGTCAAGCTAGGCCAACCTAGGAGATTCTACATGAGAGCAGCATACGTTTTGAGTCCCTTGCCAGTTGAGTTGGCTGAAAGGTTGAGTGACAGAGGGCTGAGGCTGCCAGAGTACATAATGAATTGGTATCACTCTGTTACACAATAGAACTGGCAGAGAGCGAGGTCTTCTGGGGCGACTACGATCTGAACATGACTTGCGCATGCTAGAAGCGTTGTCGTTGTGATGAATAGGGCAGAAGGAATGATAGTAACTTTGGAATTGGCAGGTAGTCACTAAAGCCCAATGATGAGTACGAACAGGAGAACGGCTGGAACTAAGATGGAGACAAGAATGTCCAGAACGTCTCTCTTGGTTTTGAGGAAAGGTATGAAGAAAGGTACTTGGCGCTTATAATTCTCAAAGGATTCTCCATAATTTCTGGATAAATATTGTTCTTCTATGTATGCCAGCAGAATATACGCGAACAGCTCGATGAACCACACACCTATAGTCTGTGATGGAGTCAGAAATCCGATGCCGAAGGTGTTGTTTAGAATCCAGACGCTCCAACTCGTGAGACCAAGTGTCAAGATGATAATCCCAACGTATTGAGGATGTCTGACGAGTCGATAAGGGCCTGAAGTGACCAATCCTTCCTTTCTCTTTGTTATGAGATAGACTGTGGAGTAAACAAGGATCAAGAGGCCTACGATGATGAACGTCTTCTCCGGAATAGCGAACGGGACAAGGAATTCCGCCAATGCTCTGGCGAGGTTGGCTGGGAAATTCGTGAGAATCATGATTAAATACCCGGCGAATGGGAGAGTCATCAACCCCGTCCAGGCAGGAAGTGATTGAACAAGAGGAACTAAGTAGCCTGCAATCTTCAGGAATCCCGATCTTATTCTCTCTGTTGCCATTGTTTCCCGCTCTTACTATCGTTATGTTCCAATATAGGTACGAATCGGAGCGCGCTAATAACCTATGTTTTAGAACATCGTGTCCTCATTTTAGAACAACAAGTTGTGCATGCGCTTTTTCTTTGAACCCGCGCTTGCGCCTATACCTTCTATGTCTTTCCGTATCTCCCAAACAGGAGTATACCTGAAAGTAGGGCTATAACGCTGCAGATTGACACGACTGAGAGGTCCAGCAATATTGTTGGACTTGATACTGGCGCGCCTCTTAAGAAGAGCGAAGTCAAAGCGTCAGTTACATAATAGCTGGGCACAAATTTGCCAGCTGCTTGAGCACTTGGAGATAGGGCAAATCCCACGAAGGTTCCTAGAAACATTTGGGGCATTATGAATATGAAGGCGATTCCAGTGGCGGCTCCTGGAGACTTGGCTAAAGTCGCGGTGATTAGACCGAATCCGACGTTGCAGAGCGCGAAGATTGACATAATAACGAACGCTAAAGCGTAACTAGCTGGATCTGCACTTGGACGGTAACCTACAAGATAGGCCATCGCGAAAACGAGGGCGACCTGAGTCAGAGCCGCGAACATATTTGAAATAGCCTGACTTGTCATGAACTCTGATGGCGTAGTGGGAGTAGTGTTGATTCTCTTGAGCAATCCGTTTTCTCGATCAGTAGTAAATGACTGGGCAACCGTCATAGTGAGGAAGATTGATGCATAGGCGAATATGCCTGGCGCCATGTAGTCGAACGCTGTGAGCCTGCTAGCTTGAACCAGAGATGGGCTGCCTATCTGAATTGGCCTTGGAACGGAGACCGGCTGGATTCCGTAGACGGTTGCAGCAAGAACTTGCTCTATGATTGGTGGAATTGCCTGAGTCGCAAACATAGACCCGCTATCCAAATATAACTGAAGTGTTGTGTTCACCCAAAGGGTCGGATCTGTTGGGGCGTTCCAGAAGGAATCGCAACTTTGGCCAAAGTCAGATGGAATTAAGAGGATGGCTTGGATGTTCCCTTGAATCAAATCGGTCTGTGCGGTTTCATTGCTGGAATAATCTTGGTTTTTCAGGATTTCTGTATTGGAGAGATTTTCTATGAAATCTCGCGCACACTGTTGGTAAAATCCCGTTGAATCCATGTTAACGACGCCGATTTGATACGTAGTAGACTGCGAGCCACCGATTGCTCCAAAAGATGCTCCAAATGCCAACGTTAGAATTACAGGGAACAGGATGATCAAGAAGAGTGTTGCTGGTTCTCTGATCATTTTCTTCAGATCTTTTTTGACAAGCGGAAGAACTCGTTGAAAGTTCAACTTATGATTCCTCCCTTATCCGCCTACCGGTTAGCTGAATGAAGACTTCTTCCAAGTTTTTTGCCTTGAACTTGGCTTTCAGTTGCTCTGGCGCTCCGAGAGCGATGAGCTTTCCATAGTCTATTATTCCAACTCTGTTGCAGAGCTCCTCAGCTTCCTCCATGTAGTGTGTCGTTAGAATGACTGTCTTGTTCTGTTTCTTAAGCTCCTTTATGAAGTCCCAAACAGCGCGACGGGATTGAGGATCCATGCCAACTGTCGGCTCGTCTAGAAAAGCTATTTCGGGATCATGCACCAAGGCCATTATGAGGTTTATTCGACGCCTCATACCTCCGCTGTACTTTCTGACACGTCTTTTGGCGTCGCTAGAAAGTCCCATCTTTTCCAGAAGCTCCTCTGCTCTCTTCTTCAGTTTCTCCTTTGGCATTGCATGAAGATTTCCGAACAGCTCCACGTTCTCTCTACCCGTGAGATACGAGAATACTGCCGTGTCCTGTGGGCAGACACCGATTAGCTTTCTGACCTCATCCGGTCTTTTCTCGGCGTCGTAGCCACCAACGTTGATCGAACCACTTGTTGGTTTCAAGAGACAACTAAGAACATTAACAGTAGTTGTTTTCCCTGCTCCGTTTGGTCCGAGTAATCCGAAGAGTTCACCCCTCTCAACTCTCAGGCTAAGTCCGTCAACTGCCGTTACATCTTCAAACTTCTTAGTCAAGTTGTCGATGACGATTGCCGCTTCTTCCAATGTCATCACATGTTTCTGATGTCAAAGGATGTTTCTTGCCGTGGGCGTCTATGGCGCCGGGAATGGGATTTGAACCCATGCGG
>Ga0209636_10005701_pt1 | contig 12720 bp, 10 predicted proteins | sample DeeMarSWOR152_54_FD_187464 | JGI IMG/M metagenome (GOLD analysis project Ga0209636, IMG submission 187464) | Marine sediment microbial communities from White Oak River estuary, North Carolina - WOR-1-52-54 (SPAdes) (version 2) | ecosystem: Environmental > Aquatic > Marine > Intertidal zone >...
AGTCGCAGCGGTCAATGCCACCGGTGGCGATGAGAAAATAGCCGACTATTCGCTCATACCACGGGCAGTCTATACATTCCCGGAAATCGCATCTATCGGCAAAACCGAGCAGGCCTGCAGGGACGAAGGGCGGGACATCTCCGTCGGCAAGTCGTTTTTCAAAGCCAACGGACGAAGCGTTGCACACAACGAAACGGTCGGACAGATAAGTGTTGTAAGGGATAACTCAACGAATAAGATAATGGGCGTTACCATGGTTGGTGCTGTCGTAACCGAGATGATAGCCGCAGCGAGATTGCTTTTAGGCAGTACCGAGAAGATCACCAATATCAGCTTCCCGCATCCGACGGTTTCCGAGGTCCTGAAGGAAGCCGCCGAAGACGCCTTCAACCTGAGCCTTCATAATCCCCCCAAGGGATAAAATAAAAAATTACAATGTTGCCGGTTGCCGTAAAAACTAAAGATCATTCTTTGCAAATTTACGATTGCGGACTTGCCGACTATAGAGAGATTCTGCAGCAACAGCACGAGTTACGCGAAAAAAGACAGCGGCAAGAAATACCGGATACCGTTTTAATCGCCGAGCATCACCCCGTCATCACTCTCGGCGCCCGGCAAAGTGCCAACAAGCTGCAGGACAGCCGCGATAGCCTAACAAAACAAGGTATCGACGTTGTTGATATCCGACGGGGCGGTGGTACAACAGCTCATAATCCCGGCCAGTTGGTTTTTTATCCCATTTTAAATCTGCAGGATTTGGCCCTTGGAATCAGTGATTACATTAGAAGGCTGGAAGAGGTAGGCGTGGAACTACTGGAGGAATTAGGAGTACGGAGCAATAGACGAAAAGGGATGCCCGGCCTATGGGTGGATACCAAAAAGATTGGTTCGATTGGCGTTCGCGTCTCGAAGTTTATAACCTATCACGGTGCAGCAATAAACATTCAAAACGACCTGAGCATTTTCGATTTCATAGTGCCTTGCGGCCTGGATGGCATAAAAATGACGTCCGTGCTTAAAGAGACCGGCAAACGGCATTCAATGAGTCAGGTCAAGGAAAAGTTGACCCAACTGCTTATAAAGCATTTCTCTACCTCGGGTGAACCACGAATCACGAGCCAAGGATCCCGAAAATTGCCGCCGTGGTTGCGGAGGCCTTTACCGGCAGGTGATAGCTACAATCGCACGAGTAATATATTAAAATCTCTGGGTCTTGAGACGATATGCAGTAATGCCAACTGTCCGAATCGTGGCGAATGCTGGTCAAGGGGCACGGCGACGGTCCTGATTTTGGGCAATATATGTACACGAAATTGCAGGTTTTGCTCGGTAGCTGCGGGCAAACCAGAACCGCCGGACCCAACTGAGCCGGACAGAATAGCTGAAATGGCAGAGCAAATGGGCCTGAAATACTTGGTAATTACAAGTGTTGACCGCGATGATTTGCCTGACGGCGGCGCCGGTCATTTTCGCGATTGCATCAGCAAAGTAAGGCAGCGATGCCCGGACGTGAAATTTGAAATACTTACGCCTGACTTCCGAAATTGCCAGACCCGGGCCATAGAAATTCTGCGGGATGCTTTACCTTTCGTATTTGCCCACAATATCGAAACGGTGCCATCTTTGTACCCTGTTGCCAGAGCCGGTGGAGAGTATCAAACGTCCCTAAACCTGCTCAGAACGGCCAAAGAGACCTTTCGCTTCGCTCAGGGTGAAAGTTTTGAGTTGGTTACCAAGTCCTCAATTATGCTCGGATTGGGGGAAACCGACGCTGAGGTCGAACAGGTCTTAAGAGATTTGCGAGGTATCGGCTGTGACAGAGTCACAATCGGTCAATATCTTAGACCTTCGAAAGATTCACTTGAGGTTGTCGAATATATAAGGCCAACAAAATTCGACTTCTGGAAGCAAAGAGCAATCGAATTGGGATTTTCTTATTGTTTGTCTTCGCCGTTTGCCCGCAGCTCATATTTTGCGGAGCAGGAACAAACGTAATATTCGGCTTCAGCCTGCCCTGCATATCATCTTTATAGGACGAACGCAGCCCTGTCATTTGACTGATATTTACTGTATCATTTTTGTCTTTGAGGAAAACATTTCTTATAATTTAGATGGCAGATAGATGTTTTTGAAGTTGCGTCAAAATAGGGTGTTTTCCTGAGGGGGGAAAAAAATGAGACCTATAAAGATATTCTGCCGAAGGTATCATGGTGCTGTATTTGTAATATCAATGATATTCGTATTCGTGTTTTCCACACTGGCTGTCAGCCTGGCCACGCTGTCGGGTACGAATCTTCAGATTGCCGAGAACGAGTGCAAAGCCGATTGCGCAAGGGCCTGTGCCGAGTCCGGCGTTGAGATTATTCGCTTCTGGTTGAGCCGCTTTTCGGTAGCTGGTGCCACTGAGCAAAGCCTTGTACTTAACGAACTCGCAAGTCCGGCTTCGACGCACTCTCTTCAAAGCGATTTAACAGCCAACGGCATTACAAACATCACGACCAGTTACGATGGCGTAACTCTAACTATTCCGAGTGTTGCTCTGGATTCGGACAAAAGTTTTTCCGCAGTGATAACTCAGCTTGATGCCGACACGCTGCAGCTTGACGTTACAGGTGTCTATAGAACGACAACGCGGACAATAAGGACAAATTACGATTTCGGAGTAAGGAGACATACGGTTTTTGACTACGGTGTAGCGACAAAGGGACCTTTAAGCCTGGCCGGTAATATTGAGCTTGGAGGTGTAAATGTCTCGGTAGAATCAGACGTCTATATCGTAAGTGAGAATTCCAACTTGGCCCTGACGATAATAGGCAACTCCTCAATAGCCGGCGAAGTACAAATTTGTAATCCCACTGCCACGGTTGATTTGCAGGGAGGCCAGGCCTCTATAGGTGGAGAAACCGCCCCGGAAGCTTACGAACATGTTACAACCGGCATAGGTGATGTCGAATTTCCCGTTCCGAATCCAAGCTATTTCGAGCATTATGTCGTTGAGGATATAAACTTGGCAGAAACGACATTTGTAAACGTAAGGATACCGCCCAACACCAACCCGAGTTTTCCAGGCGGTGTTACAATGAACGGTATCGTTTATATCGAGACCCCCAATATAGTTACTTTCAGCGGTAACGTCAGCATAAACGGCATTATCGTAGGCGACGGCGACGTGACTGATGATTCCGGAACAAATCGGATAGATTTTATGGGCACGGTTGCCAGTTCTCCGGTCTCCGCCCTGCCTGAAGAATTCGGCGAGCTGAGAAACGAAACCGGCACATTTCTTATGGCCCCCGGCTTCAATCTATCTTTCGGTGGAAACTTCTATACTATAAATGGTGCCATAGCTGCTAATGGTATTCAATTCTACGGAAATGCAGGGGGAACAGTAGAAGGCTCGGTTCTTAATTATTCCGACACGGCAATGGATTTAAGCGGCAACAGTGACCTTTTCTTCAATCGTTATGCGGACACCGAAATCCCTGCCGGTTTTGAGCCGGAAATAGTTCTGCATTATGACCCTCCCTCTTATTCAGAAGGTCCTTTTTAGGTTTGGATAGTAAGGTGTCGTTTGAATGCTAAATGGGTGTGAAAAATGGCAAATAAAGGCATCAGAAAAGTTGCTTGTTTTATTGTAGTCCTAATTGCCAATTCGGCACTTGGAACCATTCACTACGTTCCTCAGGATTATAACAACATTCAAGACGCCATCAATGCCTGTCAGGACCTTGACACCGTAGTCATAGAACCTGGAAAGTATGCCGGTCCGGGTAATCGTGAGATAAACTTCAGGGGCAAAGCCATTACTATCCGCAGTACCGATCCCAGCAACTCTCAAATCATAAGTAAAACTATCATCGATTGTGAGGGTCATGGGCGAGGCTTCGTCTTCAACATGGCAGAAAAGGCCGACTCAACACTGTCAGGACTGACGATTACCAATGGTTATGGTCTCTTAGGCGGAGCGATTTACTGCTATAACAACAGCAGCCCTTCGATTAAGAACTGTGTCATCAACAATAATTCAGCAGTTATCGGCGGCGGCATCACGTGTACAGGCAGTAATACCAAACCCAGGATTGTTAATTGTAATATCACAGCGAATTCGGCATTAGTCGGCGGCGGCGGATGCTACTTTAATGTTTCAAGTCCAATAATAAAAAATTGCATTGTGAGTGGAAACACCGCACCTTACGGCGGCGCGTTTTACAGCCACTATACCGGCAATCCGCTTATTTCCAATTGTACTGTTAGCCAAAACAAAGCCTCCAATTTGGCCGGGGCGGTTTACTGCTATGACTCAAGCAATGTGATGGTGACGCACAGCATCCTCTGGGGTAATACAGCTCTCTATGCATCGCAAATCAAAGTCGGCAACTCGGGTGCTGCTACCACAATTCAAATCTCGTACTCTAATCTTCAAGGTGGCAGGGAAAATATTGTATCAGATGATAACTGTAACGTGGAATGGGGACAGGGCAATATAGATACCGACCCGAACTTTGTTAATTTAGGTTTCCTAAGTGACAACAATATAGAGACCACAGGTGACTATCATTTGCTTGATGGCTCTCCCTGCATAGATGCCGGTGACCCTGATTTTGTCGCCGAGCCAAGCGAAACGGATATCGACGGAAATCCGCGGATATCAGGTAAGAAAATAGATATCGGTGCTGACGAATTTGTACCACCATTTGCTGTCGTTGTTAAGATAACGCCCAAGGTCCTAAACCCTCGCAGCAAGGGAGGATGGATTATCTGCACTATTCAATTTCCTGATGAACATAGTGTTAGCGATGTAATTACCGACACTATTTTTCTAAATGAAAAAGTCCAGCCGGTTTCGTACACAACTGATGAAAAAGCGAACAATCTGGTTATCAAATTTGACCGAAATGTCACTCAGCAAATGCTAAATCCGAAAGATTTAGAAGGCGAGATGACACTGACTGTCACTGGTGAGCTTATAGATGGAGCGAAGTTTATAGGCTCGGAAATAATCAGGTTTTTAACAAAGGGCAAGTAAAAGGAACTGTTTCGAGTTCACAAGCTAATAAGCTGTAAGGATTTTCACCGGATTAATTAAGGCGGGCGATTCACCTTTATTGCCGGTTTCTGTTTTACCGGGGCATTTTCATCCTCTCTTTTTCAAGTTAGAAAGTAACTCACCGTCCAATTTCACCTTTTCCGATTAGCGCATACGACTTACTCCCCATCAGCCAAAATCGTAAAGCAAAAGCTGCGAACCTTAAATTCAACGTTTTTTAGCCCTTACTCATTAGCGATTCTGTTAACTCGGCTTATAAAGTTTTCTTATTTGACAGCCCAACCTCAATCTGGTCTAATTCGCCGCAATAAATCCGCGATTCCGGCAAGGATATTTATGAAAACGTCGTGTAAGAACAGGAAAATTTAGTATGCCGAAACGTGATGACATAGAGAAAGTAATGATTATCGGCTCCGGCCCCATCATCATCGGCCAGGCCTGTGAATTTGATTACTCTGGTACTCAGGCCTGCAAGGCCCTTCGCAAATTGGGCTATAAGATAGTTCTGGTCAATTCCAACCCGGCAACCATTATGACCGATCCGGGCATGGCCGACGTAACCTATATTGAGCCGCTCGATTTGGAGAATATGACAAAAATCATCGAAAAAGAGCGGCCGGACGCCCTGCTGCCAAATCTTGGTGGTCAAAGCGGGCTTAACCTGTCTTCTGAGCTCGCCCGCGCCGGCGTGCTTGATAAATATGGGGTCAAAATCATCGGCGTTCAGGTGGATGCCATAAAGCGGGGTGAGGACCGCGGCGCCTTCAAAGAAACAATGAACAGACTGGGTATCGGGATGCCGAAAAGCGAGCTGGCCTTTAGCGTGGAGGAAGCTGAAAGAATCGCTGACGAGATTGGTTATCCGGTCATAATCCGCCCGGCATACACCATGGGCGGTACCGGCGGCGGAGCGGTGTTCAATATCGAAGAACTGCGTACGGTCGCCGCTCGTGGCCTTTCGGTAAGTCTTGTCGGACAAATACTCGTTGAAGAATCTGTTATCGGATGGGAGGAATTGGAGCTGGAAGTCGTTCGCGATGCCAAAAGCCAGAAAATAACCGTTTGCTTTATCGAAAACGTCGACGCAATGGGCGTCCACACAGGAGACTCATACTGCACCGCTCCTATGCTTACTATCGACACGGAACTGCAAAAAAAGCTGCAAAAATACTCATACGACATCGTCGATGCCATCGAGGTCATAGGGGGCACTAACATTCAGTTTGCTCACGATCCCGAAACGGGCCGAGTCGTCGTAATCGAAATCAACCCAAGAACCTCACGTTCGTCGGCACTTGCATCGAAAGCCACCGGTTTTCCAATAGCCCTTGTTTCTTCATTGCTCGCTGGAGGCCTCACACTCGACGAGATACCCTATTGGAGAGACGGCACGCTCGAAAAATATACGCCTTCCGGCGATTACGTTGTGGTCAAGTTCTCACGGTGGGCTTTTGAAAAGTTCAAAGGCGTTGAGGACAGACTCGGCACACAGATGCGAGCCGTTGGAGAGGTAATGAGCATTGGCAAGAATTACAAGGAGGCCTTCCAGAAAGCCATCCGTTCTCTTGAGATTGGCCGTTATGGTCTCGGATTCGCCAAAAATTTTCACGCCCTGCCTCTCGATGAATTGATGGACCGTTTAATTTATCCTTCGAGCGAACGACAGTTCATTATGTATGAGGCGCTGCGTAAAGGCGCTGAAATTGACGACCTCTTTGAGAAAACGCACATCAAACGCTGGTTCATCAAACAAATGCAGGAGCTTGTCCAGCTCGAAGAGCAAATTCTGGGGTACAAAGGCAAACAGCTTCCTGATAAGCTGCTAATTCAGGCCAAAAAGGATGGCTTCGCCGACCGGTATCTCTCCAGGCTGCTTGGTGTGCCGGAAGGGAAAATCCGGCAGCGCCGAATTTCTTTAGGTATTGTCGAGGCCTGGGAACCCGTCCCTGTCAGCGGTGTGGAAAATGCAGCTTATTATTTCTCCACTTATAATGCCCCGGATGTGGTGCAGGTCAGTAAAAATCGTAAAATAATGGTCTTGGGAGGTGGTCCCAATCGTATCGGCCAGGGTATCGAGTTCGACTATTGCTGCGTACACGCCGCTTTTGCCCTCCGCGACGAAGGATACGAGTCCATTATGATCAACTGCAATCCCGAAACGGTCTCAACAGACTACGATACCTCAAACAAGCTTTATTTTGAGCCGCTAACCGTTGAGGACGTACTGAGCATCTATGAGAAGGAAAAGCCCGAAGGTGTTATTGTCCAGTTCGGTGGACAAACTCCGCTTAATATCGCAAACGAGCTGGCTCAGGCCGGCGTTAAAATAATCGGAACCTCGCCGGAGACAATAGATTTGGCTGAGGACCGCGACCGCTTCCGGGCAATGATGGAAAAGCTCAACATTCCTATGGCCGAATCCGGTATGGCAAGCAACCTTGACGAAGCCATCGAAATCGCAAAAAGGATCGGCTATCCGTTAATGGTAAGACCGTCTTATGTCCTCGGTGGGCGTGCTATGGAGGTGGTCCACGATGAAGATATGCTCACGCACTATGTCGCTGCCGCAGTGGAAGTTACGCCTGAACGTCCTATACTGATTGACAAGTTCCTGGAAAACGCCATAGAAGCTGAGGCCGATGCCATTGCTGATGGTACAGACGCTTTCGTCCCGGCGGTTATGGAGCACATCGAGCTGGCCGGCATCCATTCAGGAGACTCGGCCTGTGTGATTCCACCTGTCAGCATACCTCAAAAACATCTCGACACTATTTGTGAATATACCAGAAAAATAGCGACGGAATTAAACGTCGTTGGCCTGATGAATATGCAGTATGCAATAGCCAACGACACGGTCTACGTGCTTGAAGCCAACCCGCGTGCCTCGCGGACCGTCCCGCTGGTCTCAAAGGTCTGCGGCCTTTCAATGGCACGGGCTGCAACCCAGCTTATGCTCGGCAAAAAACTTTCGGACCTGAACTTGAAGCAGCGCTCCATCCCGCACTTCGGCGTAAAAGAATCCGTCTTTCCGTTCAATATGTTTCCGGAAGTCGACCCGCTTCTCGGACCGGAGATGCGCTCGACCGGCGAAGTGCTCGGCCTGGCTGATTCTTTCGGCCTCGCCTTTTTCAAGTCGCAGCAAGCCGCAAAGCAAATTCTGCCTTCCGAAGGCGCTGTCTTGATAACTGTTACTGATGCAGATAAGGCCGATGCTGTGGAAATCACGAAAGAATTCCAGAAGCTCGGTTTCGAAATCAAGACAACAAACGGCACTCACAGCTTCCTGGAAAAGAAGGGGCTCAAAACCCAACATATTCTAAAAATGCACGAGGGCAGACCAAACATTGTAGATGCGATTAAGAATGGAGAAATTCAGCTCATCATAAATACGCCCAGCGGCAAACTAAGCAAACACGATGATTCCTATATCCGCAAGGCGGCTATCAAGTACAAGGTCCCTTATATAACCACCACTGCTGCTGCCGCCGCCGCTGCAAAGGGTATTGCCGCCAGTCGAAACGGACCGGCTTCCGTGATGTCATTGCAGAGCTACCATGCCGGTATCAAGTAGATTTTGTCGTTCCGAATCATAATATAAAAAGGCCGAGCCAAATCAGCCCGGCCTGTTTGCGCCCTCCATCGAAGGAGGACTATCATGTCAATTTTTCACTGTCCGTTACAGTTTATTTCTTTTCTCTAAGACTTCCTTGAATTGTCTTGAAATGCTGGTTAGGTTGCATTGCCCTAATTCTGCCGTTTGGCCAGCTCATAGGCTATCTTTTTCGATAGGGCCAGGATTCCCTCGTATGTAAGGTCCTGAGGTGGTACGCCGCTATCGCTGAGCTCAGCCATGGCGCCCAAAACCCACTTGTCAAAATCCTCGGCCGACTCAATTACTATACCATCCCCCAAACCCTGGGGGCTTGTTCGCCAGTCCGGAGGCGGAAAATTGAACCTGAAAATTACCTCGTACCGGGTCTCTTCATTATGCCTGGGAAGTGGGCCGTCCGGTACGTAAATGCTCCACTCAATGAAATGTCCCTTCTTCTTAGTATAGGCCAGGTGCCTGCCGTGGTAAGTAACATCCGCTTTAGGTATGAATGGCTTCAGAGCATAGGCCTCGAGCGGCAGTGGCGGTACATCCCCCCCAACCTTTAGTCTTTTGAACAAGGCCTCTTGCGACTCCGTCGCAGGTTGGTTTTCACTGCGCCAGGCCATAATCACGCTGCCGTCAGCCAATGTGAAGTTGACACGGGGATCAAGCACCGCACTCTTATAGTCCATTCGCCCCAGCTCGTCCAGTTCCTCCAGGGGAGCTGTTTCCATTGTGCTCCAGTATTCATAACCGTCCGGGACCTCGAAAGCAAATACCTCATCCGGGATAGGAATGTTCCATTCTATCTTGTCATACTCGCAATGTAATACCCATTTACCGCCGGACGCGAGTGGCCAGAGTCCTTTACGTTTGGACTTGAGTTTCCAAATCTCAGATCGGACAGGCTTGCGAGTTACGGGGGATACCCAGTATTTATCTCTCCATCTTATATTGTTCTTTCCTTTACCTGTCTGAACCTCATTTTCCCAGACGTCGTATTCAACGCCATCAATCTTTTCCCTTCCCATATATTGAAAATCGCGGAAGAAATCTATACCGGCGTAGAACCTAAAAGTGGAGCTTAACCTGTGGTAAGCTTTATACATTGTTTGGTAATCACTCATCCTGGTGAATTTAACGGCCTTCTTTTGATCCTTATCCACGTACATAAAATAACCGCCATTCGAGATGCCCTCCGCTGTAAAGATGCCCGTTAACTTGCCTCTTTCGTATCTCTCTGTATAATATGTCTCGCGTAATCTATACCCCGAAAGATCGATCCAAAGTTCCATAGGTATAGGTGGGAGATGTTTGCCATATTCAGAGGGGTCAAAATAGAACTTGTAGCGCAGGTGAACGGACCGGGCCTCTTTGGCGAGACGCGGCAGATGTCTCATATCATAAGCCGGGGCCCTGACGCCGAAGAAATCCGTAAAATGAGCCAATATCATAACAATTGCCGCGATTATCACTGCCGCGACCAGCTTCGACAGCCGGCGGCCTGGAGCGGCTTTAATTGTGCGTGCCGCTTGCTCTTGAAGCGTGGCTTCTTGTGCGAGTGTGCTTATCACATTCTCAGTGATGCGGTGTATAGATTGCTGCGCAGACTCCACAAAATCAACGAGCAATTGATCGTCGGCTTCCAGTGCCTGCTGATATGCCTTGCAATCCGGACATTGGTTCAGGTGTTCCCGCATTTCAGCGGTCTGTTCAACAGGCAGCGTGCCTGTTATCAATTCCGGAATTTGGTCCCTTATTGTTTCACAAATATTGTTCATTATACACCTCGTGCGTCTTCTAAGTGCCTGCGTAGTTGTTTTCTGGCCCGGCTTAATCGTTTTTGTGCCAAAGCCTCGCTAATCTCAAGTGTTTGTGCAATATTCTTGGTGCTTCGCTCATCAAAATAAAAAAGCATCAATGCAAGCCGTTGATCTTCTGAAAGTTTTGCCAGAGCGGACTGAAGCTCAGGATACTCTTTTGAGCCGTTCTGGCTGACCACTTCTCTTTTTATAAGAAAGAACCGTTTATGTTTTTGTTTCCGGGTAAAATCGATGCACAGATTCTTTGCGATTCTTGTAATCCACGCTCCGAATTGTTCATCGTCCCGAAGTTGCTTTATATTAGTTAGGGCCTTAAGTAAGGCCTGCTGAGCGATGTCTTCAGCATTTTCTCTGTGCCCGAGCATCCCCAGGCAAATCGCAAAGATTCGCCCGGAATAATGCTTTGCGAGCTTGGCATACGCAGACTTGTCTCCTTTACGACAAGCCGAAACCAGTTGTTTCTCTAAATCTTCGTTCAATGAGAGCTCCCATTCTCATGTTCTATAATTATGACGAAAAGTAAGCCAAAAGCTGACAGTGTTTTTTCGCGATTTAACAAAATTTACCTTTTAGCGTGTCTGAAGTGTACAAAAAATTGTTTTTCAGGCCTAATTAGCAAGGTGCTTTTTACTTGTTTTCTCCGCTGAGGTATGGTATTATAATGTTTGAAAGAGACATAAAAATAATTTCTCAAGGTATCTATTCCCAATGCCATTGAATAAACAAGAAGAGACAGCGCTAAAACAGTTTAAAGCCAATCTTAAGCAGGTTCTGGGCAGTCAACTAATAGAGTTGAACCTCTTCGGCTCAAAGGCCCGCGGCGATGACCATCATGACTCTGACATAGATGTGCTTGTTATTGTGGCAGGTCAGGATTGGCGAATTTGTGACACCGTTTACGATATTGCAACAGATATACTGCTTCAAACGAACGTTTGTATATCACCAAAAGTTATCAGCGAAAGCAAATTTTGTCAACTCCGTGAAGAAGGTGCTCCTTTTATACGAAATATGGACAAGGATGTAATTGTAGTATGAACAGCCTGGAGCACAGAGCACAAAAGGAAATGGACCGGGCAAATAAAGCTCTTCTGGCAGCGAAGATGCTTTTGGAGAATCAACTTTATGAGGATTGTGTTTCGAGAGCTTATTATGCAGTCCTCCATGCTGCAAAAGCTGCCTTAACGACAGTAAATATCGAACCTCAATCGCACTATGCTGTCCGGAGGTTATTCGGACTTCATCTTGTCAAAAACGGGAAAATAGAAAAAGACTTTGCGAAAATCCTCACTGCCGAGCAGGAAGATAGGGAAATCGGCGATTACGATATTCACATCGAAATTGAGCGGGACAGAGCTGCCAAAAGGGTAAGCGACGCAAAAAATTTGTTAAGAGAATTGCCAATTATATCAAGACCTAAATCACACTGAACAACAGTTAGGATATATATAATGGGCAAAAGAAAGTACTTTATCCTCTCCTTTCTCTTTGTCATTTGTGCTTTGTTCTGTGATTTTGCTTCAAAAGCCTATTTCAGCAAATATGCTGTCCTCCTTGCCGAATCATTAACTATGCTGGAGGCTAATTGAACTGGTACAATCAAGACACCAGACATTAGCACGGCAAGGTACGTTAGCGAAGCTGACTTTGGTGGGATATGACAGCTATTACTGTAACTGCTATTGCCGAGATGGTAATTAGAGCGCCCGCGGTAAGATACAAACCAGCCATCAAAATGCCAAATATTGGCATGCCCAACAGGAACATGACAGCTAAGCTGACTAATCCGATGCTTATCAGCCCAATACCCAAAAGGCAGAGAATAACACCAGCAATAATGGAACCAACAGGTTCGTCTGCATCCTGATTCTGATTTGTTTGTTCCTGTTCAACCGGCTCGGAGTGACGTGGTACTTCAGATTGTGACTGGACTGAAGATATCGGCTCGGGCAAAGCCGATAGTTCAGGCGTAGTAGCCGGCTCATCTACTGGGCTGCTTCGTAATGTGTTATCACATTCGGCGCAGACGATTTTGCCCTCAAAGACAAAAGCTTGCTCCGACCGCGGCATTTCCCGTCCGCAATTAGAGCAGATTTCGATATCAAATGAGCCCATAAACTTGCCCCCCAATATAAGCTATATTTTACAAAAAATGGGCTCTTATGTCAAGTGCTTTCTTGTTATAGAAAGGCAAATCCTCATCCCGCTGATACGATAGAGTTCGCCACCTTCACCACATTAACCATCTCTGCTGCATC
>Ga0209636_10005703_pt1 | contig 12719 bp, 9 predicted proteins | sample DeeMarSWOR152_54_FD_187464 | JGI IMG/M metagenome (GOLD analysis project Ga0209636, IMG submission 187464) | Marine sediment microbial communities from White Oak River estuary, North Carolina - WOR-1-52-54 (SPAdes) (version 2) | ecosystem: Environmental > Aquatic > Marine > Intertidal zone >...
GGCCGACTACCAATCCCGGCAATTGATCAGGAGGGCCCATCGCCTCAACCCATCGTCCCTGATTGTGGTCACGGGTTGCTACGCCCAGGCTTATCCCGAGGAGGTCCATGGGGTAGAGGGGGTAGGATTGGTCTTGGGAAACGGGGAAAAGGCCTCTATTGCGGATATGCTCAAAAATCCCATCATGGGCTCCTCCTCAATGGTTAGTGTGGGCGATATCGAGAGGGAGAGAGACCTCGGGGAGACCGACATAGGCCGGTTTTCTCGACACACCCGGGCCCTGCTCAAGATTCAAGATGGGTGCAACGCCTCATGCGCCTATTGCATCATTCCCCGGGCACGGGGTAGGAGCCGAAGCCTCGAGCCCCTTCGGGTAATCCATCACCTTCACATGCTGGAAAAGAAGGGGTTCAAGGAGGTGGTGTTGACGGGAATCCATCTGGGTGTATATGGCTATGACCTTTCCCCACCGACATCATTGGCCGAACTGTGCAGGGAAACCAATGGCATTCCGGCGCCCCAAAGGATGAGGCTGAGCTCCATTGAACCCGACGATTTTCGCCCGGATTTGATTCAATCCATCGCCTCCTCCCCGAGAGTGTGCCACCATCTTCACATACCCATGCAAAGCGGTGATGATGAGATTCTCCGGCGAATGAACCGCAGTTACGATGGGACCTTCTTCGCCGACCTCGTCCAAACCCTAATCCATCGTATCCCAGAAATCAATATCGGGGTGGATGTCATCGTCGGTTTCCCCGGGGAGGGGGAAAAACAGTACAAGAAGACCTATGAGCTCCTGGAGGAATTGGACATCGGTTACCTCCACGTCTTTCCTTACTCCAGGCGGAGGGGCACTGAGGCTTACGGGTTCCGGCATCAGGTCGATTCGCGAACAAAGAAAGGGCGATGTGAGGCCTTACGGGCCCTGGGAACACGGAAAAGGGCGGCTTTTCATGGGCGATTTCTCGGGCAGGAGTTAGAGGTCCTCATTGAGGGAAAACGAGACAAACGCACCGGAAAGCTCAAGGGATATTCGAGGAATTACATTCCCGTCCTCATTGAGGGAGGAGATGACTTAATAAACCGGGAGATCAGAGTATTGGCCACGGCCCTTGAGGATGGAAGGGTGTTGGGGCGTGTAGTGGGAAATATCTCAGGGTGGGAGCCGAAATGACAGAACGAACTGGGGAAATGGAAAGGGATAGACGGGAAGTATTATCCACACTCCAAGAGGAGATCTCCTATCAGTTCAATGACCCTGACCTGCTCAACGAGGCATTGACCCACAGGTCTTACGCTAATGAAAGCTCGTGCGGGACATCATGGGACAACGAAAGGCTTGAATTTCTGGGAGATTCCGTCCTCAATGCAATTATCAGTCACCTCACCATGGGGCGTTTTCCCCATTGCCATGAGGGGGAGTTAACGAGGTTACGGGCGTCCCTTGTCAACGAGAAATCCCTGGCCAGAGTATCGAAAGATCTCGGTATCAACAAATATTTGCTCTTAGGAAGAGGAGAATCCCTGAGGGGGGGAAGGGAGAAAAGTTCGGTAATTTCCGATGCCTATGAAGCCCTGATCGGCGCCATCTATCTCGACGGCGGTTTCGAAAAGGCATTCGGGGTCGTTGAGAAGCAATTTGGGCCTTTGCTCGATCGTGGGTTGACCGATGACGGTGATTTTAAGACCAGGGTTCAGCAGATCTGCCAGAGGCGGTTTGGGTCTCCCCCCCGATATCGATTATCCGAACTGAAGGGGCCGCAGCACGATAAGACCTTTGGAGCGGAGATCTTCATCGATGGTCAATCCTATGGCTATGGCATAGGCAAAAATAAGAAGGAAGCCGAGCAGAATGCCGCTCAGGAAGCCTTGAAGAGGATCTCCGGAGAGGAACCATGACGAGGGTATACGAGTCTTCCCAAAGGCACTTTATTATACCCATTTTCGTTCCCCATATGGGATGCCCACACCAATGTGTGTTCTGTAATCAAACCTCCATAACCGGATCCAACCCCAAAAGCTCACTGGGCTCCATCACCCAAATCATCAATGACATTTCAAAAAATGTTGTTCTTCGCTGCGCAAAAGATTTTTTCGACCATTCTCAAGTTCGCTTAACTGCACATATAGGTAAACGAGAATACGGACCGCAGGACCGCATCACTGCAGCACTGCAACACCGCATATCTTTGTGCTCAGATCGCCTTCCTCCAGCTTCCGGGGGATCGGTCGATGGCCAACTGAGGGCTCAACGAGGGAATCATCCCCGGAGAGAAATCGCCTTCTACGGGGGAAGCTTTACCGGAATGGAGAAGAAGGTGCAGATTCATCTCCTCTCGGCTGTCCAGCCCCTTATTCGAAGGGGATTAATCGATTCGGTAAGAGTCTCTACCCGGCCGGATTACATCGACCCCCAAACCCTGGACCTCCTCAAGGAGTATGGGGTGAAGACTGTGGAGCTCGGGGTCCAATCAATGGTGAATGAGGTGCTCCGATGCTCAAAGAGGGGCCATACCAACGATGATGTCCTCAGGGCTGCCGAATTACTCCATGGCGGTGGTTTTGAGGTGGGCATTCAGATCATGGTCGGCCTGCCCGAGGATAATGCCCGAAGAAATGGACAAACGGTAGATAGAGTAATCCGGATAAAGCCCCATTTCACCAGGATCTATCCCACCTTGGTCCTGAAGGGGACGCTTCTGGAAAAGTGGTATCGTTCCGGTCGGTATAGGCCGTTATCCCTGAATGGAGCCCTTGACCTCTGTAAAAGAGCCTTTTTGAAATTCACCAAGGCAGGGATTCCCGTCATTCGCCTTGGATTACAATCGAGCCCTGAACTGGAGATGAAGGATTGTGTTGTTGCGGGCCCATACCATCCCGCTTTTGGCCATCTCGTGGAATCCTCCCTCTTTTACGAGATGGCATCTTACCTCATGGGGAAAAGTCGGCTATCCCCAATCCTTCGCGCCAGGGTATCGCCCTCTGACCTCTCCAACATCCGCGGTCAAAAGAATGAAAACCTCTATCAATTGAAGGAGAAATTTGGCTTACGTGACATTCAAATCGAGGTCGATGAGGGACAGCCAAGGGGAAGTCTCATTCTCATAAACGGGACAAAGCTGGATGAGATATCATACCGGACCCTGCCATTGTCATAGGCCAAGGTGATGAAACGGTTCAGAATCAAACGATACCACCTTCTGTTTACCATGTTCGGGCTTCTGGTCTCGTCCTGTACCCTCAAAAGGGCCGAAATCCGCTTTGAGGACCGGAGTGACACGGGAACGGTCCAATACGGAATCGCCTCATGGTACGGGAAGAAATTCCACGGGAACCCCACGGCGAGCGGCGAGATCTACGACATGTATCAATTGACTGCTGCCCACAGGACGTTACCCCTGGGGACCTATGTCATGGTGACAAACCTGGAGAACAAAAGATCCGTCGAGGTGAAGATAAACGACCGAGGCCCATTCGTGAAGGGAAGGATCATAGACCTATCCTATGCCGCTGCCAGGGGCATCGATATAGTCGAAAAGGGGACGGCTAGGGTGATGGTGGCGGTCTTGAAAAGAAAGACCCATATCGTTACAGGTGGGACCATGGGTTCCGGTAGAGGTTTTACCGTTCAAGTGGGGTCTTTCTCCGATAAGGGCAATGCGGTGAATCTGAGCAAGGCCTTGGGGAGGGAAATGCGAAATGTCTACATATCCGTGTTTGAAACCCCGGAAACCCGCTATTACCGAGTGAGGGTTGGCCGCTTCCCCACCAGGGAAATGGCTTATGACATGGCCACAAGACTGGCCAACATGGGATATTCCGTCATGATCGCCCCACGATAAAGGGAGGGAAGTCCCTACTATGCGATGGATACTCATAGCTGTTCCAACGTTCTTAATCCTCTTTCTTCTCCAGTCCTACATCTGGGTACCAACCTATGAGGAGCAGACCCGGGGTAATCCCGAACGACTCAGTGAATACATCGATGCCTCCATCGGGGATGCCCAGATACTGAACCCCATTCTCTCGGCGGACAGCGCTAGCTCTGCCATTGAATCCAAGGTGTTTGAAGGGCTCATCGACCGCGACGAAGATCTCAATTTCAGGGGACGCCTGGCAACCCACTGGGAGATCTTCGAGGAGGCGTATTTCTACGTCCACAATGATGCCTGGATCCCCCACCCGGGGAGGGCCGATGCAGAAGGGGTGGCAAGATTCCTTCGTGAGGCTATCAGGGTCAGAAAGCGGGGGGATGATCCGGTTTCAAGATCCCTAGCCAATATCGAAAAGATTGAGGTCCTTCCGGCCAGGACCTTTGAGGTTGTAAAACAGGAGAAGGGCGCTGGAGGAGAGAAGATTGCGGTAACAATTCGGGTAAGTGCTCCTCCCAGGATCCACATGGTCCTCATGGAGGTAGACCAAGATCTTTTTATGCACCTCTCAGTGATTTTGGGAAGGGAATATTTCTCCTCCTTTGACGGGGAGCGATTCATCGGGGTCCATCCCGAGGCCTTCTCCGAGAAAAGGAGCTCTTATGCACAAGAGCTCCTTCCGGCCACAGAACATAACCCCGTGATCGTGTTTCATCTGAGGCCCAATGTACATTTCCACGACGGGCACGTCTTTGATGCATACGACGTGAAATTCACCTATGATGCAATCATGAATCCCCGGAATCTATCGCCCCGAATTGCGGACTATGAACCCATTAAAGCGGTCGAGGTTATCGATCCCCTGACCGTTCGAATTGTCTATAAGCGACTCTACTCGCCGGCCTTGGGTACCTGGTACATGGGCATTCTTCCGGCCCATCTACTGAATTCCGAGGCCCTCCGGCAAGAGGCAATACTTCGCGGCCTCGATCCGGAACAGTTTACTCTACGCCAAAGTGAGTTCAGCCGTCGTCCTCTCGGATGTGGCCCCTTCCGCTTTAAGGAATGGAAGACCGATCAGTACATCGCTCTTGATCGCTTTGAGGACTACTGGGAGGGACCGCCCAATTATAAACGATTTACATTTCGAATAATACCCGACCTCTTGACCCAGGAAATGGAATTCTACGCCGGCACTGTGGACGGTTATGGTGTTCAGCCCCATCAGGTTGAACGGCTAAGCAGGGATCCGACCTATCAGAATTTTTCCGGCCTTTCATTTGGGTACACATACATTGGCTATAACATGCGAAGAGAACCCTTTAAGGATCGTCGGGTCAGGCAAGCTTTGGGGATGGCCATTGATGTGGACAAGATCATTACATACGTGCTCTACGGTCAGGGAGAAAGAATCACGGGACCTTTCGTGAAGCAGACGGACTTTTATAACCATGCAGTTTCACCGCTTCCTTATGATCCCGAAGGGGCCCTCAGGCTGCTGGCCGAATCCGGATGGGAAAAGGGGCGCGAGGGCTGGCTTGAGAAAGATGGCAAACGCCTTCAATTCACCCTGATCACCAACCAGGGCAACAACATCCGCGAGGCCATCCTCTCCATAGCCCAGGATTCCTGGCGGAAAATCGGTATCGACGTGCGGACTGACGTTCTGGAATGGGCGGTCTTCATCCAAGAGCGAGTGAATAAGCTCGATTTCGATGCCCTGATACTGGGGTGGTCCATGGGCATCGACCCAGACCTCTATCAAATCTGGCATTCGAGCCAGACAGGGCCCAATCAGCTCAACTTTGTTGCCTTCGAGAATCTGGAGGCAGACGACCTTATCATCAAGATCCGGCAGGAATACAACCATGATCGGCAAGTACAATACTGCAATCGCCTCCATGAGATTATTGCGCAGGAACAGCCGTACACCTTCCTGTACGTCGGAAAATGGACTGCCGTTCTGGACAAACGCATCGTCATTAAAGAGGTCGATCCCGAGGGAAGGGAACGATACATTCGGATCAGGCCAACCAAGACAGGTAGTTATACATTCTATTTCAACAAGTGGATAAAACTCCACGAGGTTCCCAGATTTGAGATGGAGGGATGAGGAATGCTTGCCTTTCTGGGAAGAAGTACCATTCAGAAACTCATTACCCTCTTTTTCGTGTCGGTAATCTCCTTTCTCATCATTCACCTTGCCCCTGGAGAACCGAGCCAGATTGATCCACTGAACCCCAAATTTACTCAGGAAGTTTTGGAGCGGTTCCGCAAGCAATTCCACCTGGATGAGCCTCTCTATAAACAATACTATATATTTTACCGGGATCTCTTTGCCGGGAAGAGCGTTTCCTGGAAGGATAACCGCCCGGTCCTGGGGAAGATTTATGAACGGTTTCTCAATAGCCTTCCCCTGTTCATCCTGGGAACGCTGATAACCTGGACCCTCTCCTTTCCCGTGGGAATTCATGCCGCTATCCGGCGCGGGAGTTTCTATGACCGAAGCACCACATTTCTCGCCTATCTTCTCATATCCATACCGGGGTTCTTCTTCGCCTACATGCTAATTATCTTCGTGGTAACTCGTTTCCATGTGCCTGTCATCGGTATGGAAACCTTCGGCCTTGCGCCGAGAGGGTTGCTTATCCCGGCGATGGATCGGGTATGGCATTTGCTGCTCCCCTCGATTCTCTTCGCTGCAGGAGGCATTGCCGTGCTCTCCCGGTATGTGCGCAATCAGATGCTTGAGGTGGAGAGCCAGGATTATGTGAGAACGGCGAGGGCTAAGGGGCTGCCGGCCGACAAGGTTCACTATAAGCATGCCCTCAGGAACGCCCTCTTGCCCTTCGTAACCATGTTCGGCCTCATCTTGCCCGGTCTCCTCGGAGGATCGGTTATCATCGAGTCCATTTTCTCATGGCCCGGGATGGGACGGATGGCCTATGAGGCTATCTTGGCCCGCGACTACCCAGTGATTCTGACGGTCAATTTCATATCCGCCATACTCGTATTGATTGGAACGTTTATTTCTGATCTCCTTTACATGATTGTCGATCCAAGGATCCGGTTATGATAGGTGTGAATGAGAAAAGTAGTCCTACCCCTCCGGAAGGCGGGGTGTTAGAGGCTCCAAAAAAGACACTATTCCAAGAGAACTGGGGCCTCTTCAAGAGAAATCGCCTGGCATTAGCTGGGCTGATGATCTTTCTCATCTTTTTCATCATTGCCCTGACTGGGCGCATACTGACCTACGGAAGGAATCCCTACTTCAACCCAGCCTTGGTAAGGCTCCAGGAAAAGCTTCGCCCTCCCTTATCGATGCCCAACCTTGAAACACTCAAGCCTGAGGAAGTGCCGAGATTCGGGGTCTATCTCTTCGGTACCGACGATCTGGGAAGGGATGTCTTCTCCCGGATGCTTCAAGGGGCATGGGTCTCCTTGACCGTCGGCTTTGTCGCGGTGGGTATTGCCGTAGTTATTGGCGTATTCCTGGGAGGGATCGCCGGATACTACGGTAGTAGCCGGGTGCGAACCGGACACCTCCTTGCCTTTGTTTTGCTTGGCTGGGGAGTCATTGACCTACTAACCGTTGTCGTTACTATCCTTAGGGGTCAGGGAGGCATTAATATTTTCTTGGGAAGGATAGCCGTGGACATCTTTATGGTTCTCATTGGCGCCGGAATCGCTACCCTTCTCATACGCATGGGATATTCCAAGGGAAGACGACCGATCCCCACGGGTCTTTCAGTGCTCTTCCTCAAACTCTTTTCGGTGGACGTACTTATAACGGGCTTGATCGATATCATGCTCTGTTTTCCCAGTTTCTTTCTGATTCTCACCGTTGTGGCCCTGCTCGAACGAAGCATCTTTAACATTATGGCCGTTATCGGGCTCACTAGCTGGATGGGAGCGGCACGATTCATAAGAGCGGAGTTCCTGTCCCTTCGCGAACAGGACTTCGTCACAGCGGCCACGGCCCTCGGGGTGCCCAACTGGCGAATTATTTTCAGACACATGGTTCCCAATGCCATGGCACCGGTTCTGGTGTCGGCAACCATTGGCATTGCCACGGCCATTCTAACGGAGGCGGGCCTCAGTTTTCTCGGTTTTGGTGTTCCTCCCCCTGACGCCACCTGGGGGAATATATTGTCAAACGGGAAGAATTTCCTCTTTGATGCTCCATGGCTGACCTTTGTGCCGGGATTTGCCGTGCTCATTGTCGTGCTGGCTTTTAATCTCTTTGGCGAGGGACTGCGGGATGTTCTCAACCCGAAATTGAGGGAACGTTAGGCAGGCTCGACCAGGAGGAAGTTTTGGCTTCATCCCCTCTAAAACGATCAAGCCCAACTCTCCCTGGAAATAGACCATTGCTCTCGGTTCGTAATCTTAAGGTCTTTTTCCACAGCGATGGGGTAGTCTCCAGGGCTGTAGACGGCGTGAGTTATGAGGTGAAAGAAGGTGAGACTGTCTGCCTCGTTGGTGAGTCTGGCTGTGGTAAGACCGTTTCAGCCCTTGCAATCCTTGGGCTGGTTCCGCAGCCTCCCGGAGAGATCCCCGGGGGGAAGATCCTCTTTAAGGGAAAAAACCTCTTGGACCTCGACGAAGAAACGCTCCAAGAGATACGGGGCAAGGAGATCTCCATGATCTTCCAGGAACCCATGACCTCCCTCAATCCGGTTTTCACCATCGGGGATCAGATCGAGGAGGCTATCATCACCCACGAAGCCTTGAACAAAGATGAGGCACGACGGAGGGCCATCGAGCTCTTGATCGACGTAGGTATCCCATCTCCGGAGGAGCGGTCGAAGGACTACCCTCACAACCTCAGCGGAGGACAACGCCAGCGTGTCATGATTGCCATGGCCCTGGCTTGCAAGCCCGACCTCGTCATTGCCGATGAACCGACGACGGCCCTCGATGTCACCATTCAAGACCAGATACTCCACCTCTTCAAGGAGCTCAAGGAAAAGAGGCAGATGGCCCTTCTGTACATTACCCATAACCTGGGCGTGGTGGCCGAGATTGCGGATCGGATCCATGTCATGTATGCCGGTATCTTCGCAGAAATCGGCAATGTTGAGCAGATCTTCCGCGATCCCTGCCATCCCTACACCATGGGACTTCTGGCATCCCTGCCGAGCCGCTCGAGGAAAGGGGACCCCCTTTATTCAATCCCAGGCGCCGTTCCTGACCCCGCCTATAAACCCCAGGGGTGTCCCTTCCATCCACGGTGCCCTTATGTTCAGGAGAGCTGCAAGGCGGAGTTTCCGGAGATGTGTGATTTCGGGAATGGACATTTTGCCCGATGTCCCATTACGTATAAAGAGAAAAAAGGAAAGTGATGTATGGAATACTGGAATGGTGAAATCTTGGAATGATGGAATGATGGAATAATGGAATGGTGGAATGATGGAGTATTGAAATAGTAGTTTTGTGTTTTTCAACGAATTCATGACATTCTGGAAAATTCCTCCAGAATTCCCAAAACCCATTACTCCACTATTCCACTCCTCCTTTATCCTCATTGCTAGACACCACGAGTTAAGACTGTAGATCAAGGCAAGGCGATGGCAGATCAAGGGACCAATCACATCGTGCTTTCGGTAACGGGCCTGAGGAAATATTTCCCCGTGCGGAGGGGGTTTCTCCAGAAGATCATTGGCTGGATCAAGGCCGTGGATGAGGTGGATCTGGAAATTGCTCGGGGGAAGACCCTGGGGCTTGTGGGCGAGAGCGGCTGCGGCAAGACGACAGTCGGTCGGCTGATATTGAGGCTCATCGAGGCCGATGCGGGGCAGATCCTATTTCGGAACCAAGACATCACCGTCCTCCCTCCGGAGGAGATAAAGCCCCTACGGAAGGAGATGCAGATTATCTTTCAGGATCCCTTTGGTTCCCTCAATCCCAGGATGACGGTCGGCCAGTCCATCGAGGAAGGGCTGCGAACTCTTGGCGACGGAGGCAGGTCTTGGCGGCAGAAGAGGATCGGGGAGCTTCTTGAAATGGTTGGAATGCCACCGAATGTGGATGACCGATACCCCCACGAATTCAGCGGGGGACAGCGGCAGCGGATCGGGATTGCCCGGGCCTTGAGCGTTGGGCCATCTCTCATTATCTGCGATGAGCCCGTCTCCGCCCTGGATGTCTCCATCCAGGCCCAAATCATCAATCTCTTGAAGGACCTACAGGTCAGATTGGGGCTCAGTTACCTCTTCATCGCCCATGACCTCAACGTGGTCGAATATATTAGCGATGCGGTGGCCGTTATGTACCTGGGCCATATCATGGAGCATGGCCCGGCAGATCTCATATACGACCAACCCCTCCATCCCTACACCCGGGCCCTCCTTTCAGCCGTCCCCGTTCCCGAGCCCGGAAGGGCCCGTGAATGGGCGCCGCTTCGAGGCGATGTCCCCAGCCCCTTCAATCCCCCTCCCGGGTGTAAGTTCCAGGGCCGATGCCCCTTGGTGGAGGATCGCTGTAGGAGAGATGAGATACCATTCTATCCGCTCGAAGACGACCGAAGGGTTCGCTGTTGGAAGGTCCTGGAAAAGTAAAAGAACTGTTGCCCTGGGTAAAGTGCGCTGACTCTTTGTATTATGAGATAATTCCTCGGTAGTATCTCGAGGATTTCCCTCTCATTTTATTCCCACCACCGCCTCGGCGATATTGAAGCAGTGGTCCCCTATCTTCTCAAAGTTGGTGAGCATGTCGATGAAGATAAGCCCGGGGTCAACTCCACAGATCCCTTCGTTGAGCCTCTTAATATGTCCTTCCCTCATGGTGTCTTCCAGCGAGTTGATCCTCTTCTCGTAGGCATCGGCCTCGGGTTTGATATAAACGTTCCTCTCCCGTATCCCATTGATCACCATCACGAGGAATTCCCTGCTCACAGAGGAGATCTCCCTGATGTCTCCCATCGCCATATCGGTGAAGGGAAGCTTCAATCTAACTTTTCTCTCCACGAGCCCGCAGAGGTTCTCCGCATGATCGCCGATCCTCTCGATGTTGTTCACCATATTGATGATGGAGTTGATCTCCGTGGAGTCCTCTGGCGATAGGGGACTCTGCACGGTCTTGGCCAGGAAGGAGATAATCTCCCGCTGCAAGAGGTCCACTACCTCTTCCTTCTTCCTTACTAGTTCAAGTCCCTCGGTGGTTTCTGAAAAAAAGGCCTCCATGGTCCCATCCACCATTGCCAACGAGATCTCCCCCATCCTCTCCGTCTCGCTCCTGGCCTGCTCTATGGCTATGGAAGGGGTGTCCACAATTTTTCCATTGAGATACTGGAGGTGAAACTCCTCTTCCTCTTTCCTTTGAGGAATTATCCAGCTGGAGATTTCAGTCAAGACCTCCATGAGGGGTAAAAAGATCAGTGTGTTCACCACATTGAAAAGGGTGTGGGCATTTGCGATGTGACGAGCGATATAGGGCTTGTCACCCAATTCCATGCCAAACCCTTTGGCTTGCGCCGCTGTCGAAACTATAAGGTCGGGGGTTCCGGGTGTTATCCAATCGACCAATTTGATGAAGTAGGGGAAGACCAACAAGATATAGATGACTCCGATGACATTAAAGAGGGTGTGGGCCTGGGCTGTCCTCCTGGCGGCGGTGTTCGTCCCAATGCTGGCCAACTGGGCAGTGATGGTAGTACCGATGTTACCCCCCAACCCCAAGGCCAAGGCCCCATGGAAGGAAAGCAGCCCCGAAGCAGCCAGGGTCATGGTAACCCCGATCGTGACGCTGCTGCTCTGCATGATGACGGTGAAGATGGTCCCAATCAAAACCCCTAAGAGGGGATTGCCGTCGAACCTGAGAAAAAGTTCCCTGACCATGGGGGAATCCTTCAGGGGGCCCATGGCGTCCTTCATAAGGGCAAGCCCGTAGAAGAGCATCCCGAACCCCATGATAACCTCTCCCAAGGACCTCCACCTTCCGGATCTGGCGAAAAGCCGCAATCCCACCCCCAGACCTATCGCGGGCAGACCATAGTGGTGGATCTTGAAGGCGATGATCTGCGCGGTAACGGTGGTTCCAACGTTGGCCCCCAGGACGATCCCGATGGCCTGCTGCAAGTTCATGAGGCCCGCATTGACGAAGCTGACGGTCATAACGGTGGTGGCGCTGCTGCTCTGGATGATAGAAGTGACACCGAGCCCCACAAGAACTGCCACCATGCGATTGTTTGTGAGGGCCTCCAGTATCCTCCTCAACCTATCCCCAGCGGCCATCTGGAGCCCCTCGGACATATATCTCATCCCGATGAAAAAGAGCCCCAATCCCCCTATGAGGCGAAAGATGAGCTCTTCAATTGCCATAGATGTTTCCTCCAACCCTTCCTAGCTAATCATTCCACGCCCAATTCTATAGATGCATTGACTTGACAACTTCGCGCAACGTCCTCGGATTTCGTTATTTCCCATGTTCGGCATAAAATCTCTTGTTCCTTTACCAACCCGGAGTAATTATATGGATACCTATTTGGAAATGCAAGTATCAGATCTCATGGGTTGAGTAACATCACCCCGATCGGTTATTTTTCTGATTGAATCAATGAACGCGTTCTCAGAAGAATGGGATAATATGAGAATTGAACGAGGTTATGAGATTCGCCTGAACTCAGCTTAATTCCCAATTTTCTCCTAATTCAATGATGCCGCAAAGGTAATCTTCATCGCTGTTCGGCGGGATGGATGTCATATTGACCCAAGCGCATACATTCGAATTTCCCCGGGGAGGAATTGAAAGGAGTTCTCGGGATAATCGAGGAGATTGGCGGCCTAAAGCCTTTCCAGCGACATTTCAACGGGGATTGAATGCGGAGCGCTCCTCAACGGCCTT
>Ga0209636_10005704_pt1 | contig 12719 bp, 13 predicted proteins | sample DeeMarSWOR152_54_FD_187464 | JGI IMG/M metagenome (GOLD analysis project Ga0209636, IMG submission 187464) | Marine sediment microbial communities from White Oak River estuary, North Carolina - WOR-1-52-54 (SPAdes) (version 2) | ecosystem: Environmental > Aquatic > Marine > Intertidal zone >...
TCCCTTGACTGTGACTATTCCAAAAAGTAATATTAGTTGAAATCCAGCTATTCATTAATTCGTGACGGAGGTGATATGTTAGCTCTGGAGGCAATCAAGGTTTTAGATCTCACTCATCTGCCACCTGGTGGTCTATGTACTATGATTTTGGGTGACCTGGGAGCTGATGTGATCAGAGTTGAGGCATTGCCTGGTGTTGGTGGGCGTGGTGCCGTAATAGGACTATCGCCGATGGGAGAGGAGGGGAGAAGAGAAGCTGCTTTTGATGCATTAAACCGCAACAAGAGGAGTATCGGGCTAAATCTCAAGTCTGACAAAGGCCGCGACATATTTTACAAGTTGGCGCAGACAGCCGATGTTGTTGTCGAAGGTTTCAGGCCGGGTGTGGTCAAGCGTTTGGGAGTGGACTATGAGAAGATAAGGTCGATTAATCCCGGGATTATCTATTGCTCCCTCAGCGGCTACGGGCAGGACGGTCCGTATAGTAATCGCTCCGGGCACGATGTAAACTATATATCAATGGCCGGTGCTCTTAACCTCATTGGTTATCCGGACCGTCCGCCGGTCGTTCCCCTAAACTTGCTGGCTGACTTTGCTGGTGCCTCTTTGCATGGCGTTATAGGTATACTGGCTGCTCTGGTGGCTAGAGGCAAAACGGGTAGAGGACAACACCTGGATATAGCCTACACTGATGGAGCGATGTCCGTTTTGGCTTGGTTTATCAGCAATTACTTTTCTAGAGGCATTATGTTCGATAGAGGTGAAACCTGGCTTCATGGTGCTTATCCCTATTATGGCGTGTATGAAGCTAAGGATGGTAAATATGTCAGCATCGGCTGTCTTGAACCCTGGTTTTGGGAGAATTTATGTCGTGCTTTGGGCAAGGAAGAGTATATTTCTTACTGTATTTCGCCGGAGCATTTTCTTCACAAACCCGAAGGAGAGAAATGGGAGGAAATCTCTTCCTACCTCAAGCAGGTCTTTTTGACCAGGACCAGGGATGAGTGGTTTGATTTTCTTGTTGATAAGGATGTGCCGGTGGGTAAAGTCTATACCTTTGATGAAGTGTTCAATGACCCACAGGTGCTTCACCGCCAAATGGTTTTAGAGATAGACCATCCGACTTTGGGAAAGGTGAAGCACCCTGGCATTGCCATCAAGCTTTCTGAGACTCCGGGCAAGGTGAGGAGCCTGGCACCTATCTTCGGCGAGCATACTGACGAGATATTGCGTGAATTAAGCTATAGTAAGTCGCAAATTGAGGAGTTGCGTCAATCTGACATAATAGGCTAAAATTATAAGCTAGAGAGGGGGTGAGAATATGACAGCCAAGGCTTTTGTGCTAATCGAGACTGAAGTAGGCAGGACAAAGGATGTGGTGGCATCTCTCCAGGCTCAAAAGGTTAAGGAGCTAAAATCAGTTGACCTGGTAACTGGCCCTTACGATGTTATCGCTGTTGTCGAACATGATGACTTTAATGCCGTTGGCAGCCTGGTCACCGAGAAGATCCACCCCATACCTGGTATAAAGAGAACCGTTACCTGCTTGTCAATCCGCGTATCGTAGCAGACGTCTTAAATCATGGAATGTCTTTTTTGCCAGATTGTTGCCGGGGAAATACCTGCTGATATTGTTCACTACGACGAAGAGTTAGTAGCTTTTCGGGATATACATCCCCAGGCGCCTACGCATATTCTCATCATACCTAAATCTCATGTTGCCTCAATGACGGAGCTCGCCGGCAAACATCAGGCATTAATGGGACGAGTCATATTACTGGCTAAGGAATTGGCTGAGAGAGATGGCATTTCGGAAAAGGGTTACCGATTGTCGGTAAGCTGTGGTGCTGATGGCGGCCAGCTTGTGCCTCACCTCCATTTTCACCTCCTTGGCGGCCGAAAACTGGATGACAAGCTGGGCTAAGATTCTAATTGCCGCTGGCGAGTGATTCTAACTTATACACTACTTCCTCAATAGCTTCATCCGGTGTAGAAGCACCGGCAGTTACGCCAATATGCTGCTTTCCTGAAAGCCAGGTCTTTTCTATTTCGGCAGCGGTCTCTATTAGATGAGTTTCGACAATAGGTGAGCATACCTCGGCGAGACGTTGTGTGTTGGCACTGTTGTGCCCGCCAACCACTATCATCAGGTCACTCTTCCCAGCTAATTCGATAGCAGCTTCTTGCCGTTTTCGCGTTTCCTGACAAAGAGTGTTTATGATGCGCAATTCCTGGACATCAGGGAAGACGGCGCTGATGACCTCATTGATGAACTCTACGAACTTGGTGTGGCTCTGTGTGGTCTGTGAAATGATGCCCAGCCGGCGAGGCATTTCCAGGTTGGCTATCTCCTCTCCTTTCATAGTGGCAACGGCATTATTGCCTGCCCAGCCGAGCAGGCCTTTAACTTCAGGATGGGTGGCTTCGCCGAAGATAATGACGCGCAAGCCAGCCTGAGCCAGTTTCTTGGCTGCTTTCTGTGCACTGCGGACTATGGGGCAGGTGGTATCGATTACATGAAGCTTTCTGGCTTGGATTTGTGAGAGCAATTGCGGTGGGGTACCGTGTGAAGTAATGGCGATGACTCTGTCTTGAACCTGGTCTAGCTTATTTACGACCTTGACTCCGCTATCAGCTAGCTTGGCGACCACCAACCGGTTATGCACTATTGGCCCCAGAGTTGCTATCTCTTTGTGTTCTCTGACTGCCTTATCGATTATTTCAATGGCTCGTCTGACACCGAAGCACAAGCCGAGCTCGCGAGCTTTTGTGACTTTTACCTTGGCCATACACTTCGGTCCAGCAGGCAGCTCAACAGGGTTTGTATATACCCCTGTATTCTGGAGGCAGGATAGCGGCGACCTTCCCCATTATGTGTTCGGTTAGCTCTTTTAGCTGCCTCCCATTTGGCTCACCTTGGAAAGGTGGAAGTGCGAAAGGCTTGCCGAAAGTGATGGTTACCGTTGGTCGGGTAAGCCAGCCGATTCCCTTCAGCTTCTCTGTTCCGCGGATTGCAACAGGGATAAGGGGAACGCCGGTCTTTAAGGCAATGAGGGCACAGCCATGGTAGGCTTCTTTCAGGCAGCCGGCCTTGCTCCGCGTGCCTTCTGGATATATGCCGAACAGAAGACCTTTTGCCAGCACTTCCTCTGCGTATTTCATCGCCATCTGTCTTTCTTCAGGAGTTCCACGGCGGCGCACAGGATAGGCTTCGGCAACGTCCATTAATATGCGAAAGGCGGGGATGGGCCAGTAGTAAAACAGCTCCTCCTTGGCCATAATGATGCTATCGCGAGGCAGAATGCTGATTATGTGCAGGGGTGGGTCTATTAGATTGAGGTGATTGAAGACAGCGATAATAGGACCCTTTGTCGGCAGGTTTTCCTTGCCTTCTACCTTTAAGCGGATTGCGCTTCTGAGTGCCCCTTCAACTATCGGGCGGACGATTTTAAATGATATCTTGGAAGTTGGCCTTCTAAGTCCTCGTTTGATTATTCCGCCTTTGATTGGGAATTCGTAGAGAGAGGCATGAGTCCGCCTTTTCTTGGTGGCTTCGAAATATCTGTGAGTCTTGAACCAGTCCGCAATCATAGCCCCTCCTTCCCTGCTTATATCCTACCATTATAAACCGTCGTGTCAAGCCATATATAGAAAGTAGCCTTTTCTCCATTTTGCTTTAGCATATCGTTTTCCAGGTTTTATTTTTCTGAATCGATGAGCAAAACAAAAGTGGCTATTTTACTTGCTTCTCCCATAAACTTGCCCCAGTTTACCGGCACACAAATGCCAGACACTCATAATATCATTATACTCGTAATCTAATTTCATCCGGAGTAACGCTCTCTACCAGTATATTGACTCCGTCTATGGTTATTTCCTTTTTCTTCTTGGGATAATAGAGATTCCAAGCCCATCCCCAATACACCTGTGTCTTCCTCTGCACAATGGAATAAACGGTTTCAGATGGCATACCTGCATAAATGATACGGTCTTTACCAGATTTCAAGTGATAAGTATCACCTACCGATAATACAACTGAATTATTCATATTGCCTCCTATCGAACCACTCCTGTGGCTGGACAGTTTACAGCATTTTAATTACATTTACCATGCCTTCATATAGAAGCATACTCTTGGGTTTCATCGGCTGCCACTGGAACCGGAAAGCACATGTCCACTACCCTAGACCCCTTTTCTGCCTCAGCCACGTCCACAACATTGTCTCTTATACTGGGAATAGGCATGGTAAACAAGTCGTAGAATCATGCCCGGTTTCTAAACGATTCCTTTGTATATTGGTAGTAGTCTTTGTCCAATTCTTGCATCTGGAACAATTATTAGTTCCTTTCGTATTCGTGTCCAAAGCGATGAGGTATTCGGAACGCGGTCTACGAAGTTTTCTCTTTGGCCTTCCCGGTTTATCTTCCCACTCCATGAGTTGGACGATGCTAGGTAACTCTTTCTTTCGTGACAAAATAGATGAGGACAATAATCGTCCAAATTAGGGGCATGACTGCCCAAATTACTTCTGAAAAGATGAAAGGGAAAATGCCTATTGCCACGTAGATGGACTGCAAAATGGTGAATGCTAGTCCTGCCACAAATCCCAACTTTAGTAAGGCCTCATTCCTCTCCATATCTCGATAGACAAAAAGAAGGCCAATTCCATTGTAAATTAGCATCCAGATCCAAAAGAATCTTATCATGGCCAAAGCACTGCCGGTAAAGGGGGTTGTGCCTGTCACTGATGCCAACATAGGGCCAGCAAGAATCATGAAAATGGGTATAACTATAAAAAATATTCCGCTAAAGAGCCAAATTCTCTTCCATACAGTCTTCGAAACCATTTTCTTTGACCTCCTAAACTCCAAATCGTCGTGCTGGTCTATTTGTAACCACCACTTCCTGCTGTGTTTCATAGGATCAGGTTTTGCAGGCCGCCTACGATAAGCGCTGCTGCTATCATTATTCCAGTAGCTTTAAGCGTGTCTCTGGCACCTAACTCTCGAGCCAGTCTCTTGGTTTTGATTTCACCTGCCTCAATGTAGATCATAGCCGCATGGTCATATTGCTTATGGCAATCCAAAGCAATATACTTCATTTAGCACCTCCTTATGTTGTATTCGGTTTCTGCTAAACCAAACTTTACACCATTAACCCAGGAGGTGCATTACTCTTTCATGATACCTAAATTGTATAGCAAGAAGGTGACACGCCTGCCTGACCTATCCCCAAAACGAGTCCAGTTCTAGTGTTAGACTGGAGTGATGGAGAAGCTAAATGGTCAGAAAATGAAGGCCAATGGGGCTGGGTTATGCCACGGTCCTGAGTTGACATAGGAAATCCCGGTCTCTATTTCCCCTCCCACATGCTCAATTGCAGACAAGTCGCGAGATTAACATCCTGGTTGGTGATTTTGAGTTTACGCCGGATCTTCTCCCGGTGGCGGTTGATGGTTGCCTCGGATACGCCTCGCATCTCGGCAATTTCTTTGGTACGCATTCCATTCCGAATCATGTTGCAGATGGTGATTTCGGTCGGTGTCATCGAATGATAGGAAAGGGATAATTGCCTGATGAACGGCGAGGTGATTTCCTCGAGGTTGGCCTGGAGCATCTCCACATACTTCATTTGGGCCGGGGGTAGTTGCAATGCCAGGGCACGCAGTATAGGCATAAGTATTTTCTCCACATTCGTGTTAATATCTAGGTGGATTTCCTGTTTCTCCTGCTCAATCCGGGACAGAAGTATCCGCAGGGCAGTATTTGCTTCCTGTAAAGCCTGGCGCTCCAGGGTCAATTGTCGGTTAGCCTCCTGCAATTCCAAGTCCGCCGATATCCGGGTGGCAATGGTGCCGACCTGCTCGGCTACCGCATCCAACAGAGCGCGTTCCTCTTTCAGAAAAGGACCTTCGTCAGCCGGCGGACATTCTTCCAGGTAGAAAATACCGACTTCGCCCACCGGCTCATGATACATGTAAATCTGTGCCGATTGCCGCCAGTCGGTCACCTTGAATCTATCGCTCGCATAGGTTTTTCCCTTAAAAAGGATGCGGGCGCAGGTGACCTCTGGATATTGCCATGAATGTGGCAAGAAATTCACAAGCTCCCGTAGCAGATTGTCAAGAGAATGCAGATAGCGCTCGGCCAGTTGCGAGATCCCATAAAGGCAGTTCAATTCTTTGATGCGCTCGCGTAGCGCGAACTCGACCTTGTCGGGTTCGATTTCGGTGGGAAACGGGATCCGCCACAAAAGAGCCAAGTCTTTCGAGGGAAAAGGCAGATACCGACCGTCAGATGGAGACGGAGAGGTTTTTTTATCTTCCATTAAATACATTCCTCCGCTTTACTGCCTATTTTTGATAGGCATTATAAGTGCATTTATTCCGTATTTACATCACTTATCCTATCAGGTATTCTGAAAACAATCAAGCGGTCTATCGAACCAAGGAGGTTAAAATGCCACCCCAAACACTCGAACAAACCCTTGAAGGACGTCGCAGTCAACCGAATCAACTCATCGAAGTTCTCCAGGACATTCAGAAAAACTACGGCTATATATCCAAAGAGGCCATGCAAATTGTGTCTCAGGAACTTGGTGTGCCGCTTATTGAGGTCTACCGGGTAGCTTCTTTTTACAAGGCCTTTCGGTTAAAGCCGTCAGGCAAAAATGTTCTCACCATGTGCATGGGCACAGCCTGTCATGTCCGGGGCGCCCGTCTTCTCCTCGACCAGGCTACCGGCCAGCTCGGAGTTAAACAAGGCGAGGTGACCCCCGATGGTCTTTTCTCCGTCGAACACGTCAACTGCTTGGGCGCTTGCGCGCTAGGACCGATCATTGCAGAAAACGGCTCCTATCATAACCACATGACTCCTGCGAAGCTCCGCAAACTGATCGAGACCCTCCGCCGCCAGCAAATAGAGGATAAGCAAAATGTCCCGGCTAAATAGTTTCCGCGAACTGGAACACTTGCGCGAGCGGCTCCGGGAGCAACGGCAGAACATTACCACTACAGTAATGGTGTGTGGAGGGACCGGCTGTAAGGCCTCGCGTTCCCAGGCCGTCATTGACGCGGTCAGGGACGAATTATCCCGGCAAGGGCTGGACACGAAGGTGCGCCTGTGCGTCACCGGTTGCCATGGTTTCTGCGAGCAAGGACCTGTCATCATCATTGAGCCGAGCAACATATTTTATTGTCATGTCTCGCCGGAGGATGCTTTCGAGATCGTTTACCAAACTGTGGTGAAAGGGGAAGTTATCGAGCGACTGCTTTATACCGATCCGGTTTCAGGGAAGACTGCCCGGATAATGTCTGAGGTTCCCTTTTATCAGGCGCAGGACCGGCAGATCCTTTCCCAGAACCTCAATGTCGATCCCTGCTCAATTGAGGATTACATCGTGGCTGGTGGATATTCTGCTCTGACTAAAGTGCTTCGTGGCATGACCTCGGAAAATATCATCAAGGAGATTGTCTCCTCAGGATTACGGGGACGCGGTGGTGGCGGTTTCCCGACTGGGCGCAAGTGGATCGAGTGCAGGGATGCACCGGGGGATGAGAAGTACGTGATCTGTAACGCGGACGAGGGTGACCCTGGAGCCTATATGGACCGGTGCGTGCTCGAAGGCAATCCTCATCTGGTTCTGGAAGGTATGATGATCGGAGCCTGGGCAATCGGCGCTCGGAAGGGATATATTTACGTCCGTAACGAGTATCCGCTCGCCGTCGATCATTCCCGCACTGCGGTCGAGCAGGCCCGAGAACTCGGTCTCCTCGGCGACAACATACTGGGCTCATCCTTTTCGTTCGATGTGGACATCGCCCGGGGCGGAGGGGCCTTTGTTTGCGGCGAATCAACCGCCCTCATGGCATCAGTAGCAGGCAAAGTTGGCGAACCCCGGCCTAAGGACATCCATACAGTGGTAGACGGTCTTTATCACAAACCCACGGCCCTCAACAACGTCGAGACATGGGCCAACGTCCCATCCATTATCTTGAATGGTTCATCATGGTTTGCCTCCAAGGGGAGCCAGGGGAGCAAGGGCACCAAGATACTCGCTCTTACCGGCCGTGTCAAGAACACCGGCCTGGTAGAAGTGGCCATGGGCACGCCCATCCGCACGGTGGTATTTGACATCGGCGGTGGCGCTGTCAATGGCAACGGAGTCAAGGCGGTACAGACCGGCGGGCCATCGGGTGGGTGCCTGCCGGTGGATAAGTTCGACCTGCCGATCGACTTTGATGTGCTCTACAAGGCTGGCTCCATGATTGGCTCGGGCGGCATGGTGGTGATGGATGAAGAGACCTGCATGGTTGACGTGGCCAAGTACTTTCTGACCTTCCTGCAGGATGAATCGTGCGGCAAGTGCTTGCCCTGCCGGCTGGGGATTGACCGCATGCTTGAGATAATCACGGACATCACCGAAGGCCGCGGGAAACCGGAGCAGCTTGACCTTTTGGAGGAGCTGGCCGACACAGTTGCCCAGACTGCCCTGTGCGGACTTGGCAAGACCGCGCCCAACCCGGTGCTCTCCACGTTGCGTTACTTCCGCACGGAATACGAAGCGCACATCAACGAAAAGAAATGCCTGGCCGGTGTATGCAAGGCTCTGATTACATACTCGATTGATCCGGACAAGTGCAACGGATGCGGTGTCTGTCTACGCGGGTGCGTGTACGGGGCAATCACTGGCATAAAAAAACAGGTGCATATAATTGACGCTCAACTCTGTCAGAAATGCGGGATCTGCCGAAGTGACTGCAAATTTGATGCCATTAGAGTCGCCTGAGAGAACGAGGTGTTAAAATGCTGCAATATGTCAACGTTAATATAGATGGGGCTATCATTCGCGCAACCAAGGGTACCAGCGTGCTCGACACCGCGCTTGAATACGGCATCTGCATTCCCCATCTGTGTCATGTTCCTTATCTGTCCGACATCGGCGCGTGTCGGCTATGCATTGTGGAGCACGTGGCCAATGGCCGTTCCAATGTCACCACTTCCTGCACCTTGAACGTGGAAGAGGGCATGGTGATTATGACCAATACGGACAGGATAAGGAGATTGCGCCGCAACCTTGCCGAGCTGCTGGTGGCCCAGGCACCCAACTCCCGTGCGATTCAAGACATCGCTCTGCGCTGTGGGGTCAGGGAGGTCCGATATCCATTTCGGAATGAAGACTGTGTTTTATGTGGACGCTGCGTACGAGTTTGCACCGAGGTCTGGAAAGCCAGGGCGATTGGCTTTGTCGGACGGGGCAAGGACCGCCACGTGGACTATCCCTTCGGTATCCGACCCGATTTCTGTAAGCAATGCGGTAGCTGCATCCAGCTTTGCCCCATGACCATCCCCCCCTGCGGCGGTCCCATGAAACCCGGGGAGGAATGCCTCTGTAGCAACTGCGAATCGCAGCTCATAATCGCCGACGAGATGGTAGGCAGCTGCGTGTGGTGTAAACTTGGCGAAGGCTTCGCCTGCGGACGCTATGTATAGAAATCCGGGCTTGTGTTGAGAGACGATTGAGCTTAACAAGTAGCTGTGTTTATTACTTGACTTAACAAATTGAATTTTTGGTCGATTTAGGGGGATTGCACAATAGTCAGTATTGTTGAGAGTGTATTTAGCGTGGCCGAAGAGGATGGCGGTTTTCGTCACTCAATTTGCTAAGTTGAGCAGAGCTGAAAACGCAGTCGATTTAAGTTGTGAGAAGTTGCAAACGATTAGTTAACTTTTGAAAGCAGTCGGTAGCCCAAGTTGTTCAATATATAGAACTTTTAGAGTCACCTTTGTGTTTGCCTGATTCTGTTCGAATCCCTAAAGTAGTGTGCCATTGTGGACAGTTGCCGGACTCGTGTTCGAGAAGAAGGAGCTTATTCTGGCACTGCAAGGGTTGCTTGTTTCCTATCATTGATTAGGCAGACAATAGATAGTCTGCTGTAGAATCTACGTTGACTTATAATATCTGGTTAGTAGACAAGCTATAGCACATTAAAGGATTCGATTTCACTTCAGGTGTGGCATGATGAATTGATGGGCTTCATGTGCCTTGTCGGCGCCGCGAAACTCGAGTTCGCAGTAGGCATTGCCAGTGGTATGGATACCTATATTGCTGCTGAATGCTTTTCAAGTGACTTGATTCAGCAGGAGGTGCTCTTTACCATCACAGAATAAGGTTTTGCAGGCCGCCTACGATAAGCGCTGCTGCTATCATTATTCCAGTAGCTTTAAGCGTGTCTCTGGCACCTAACTCTCGAGCCAGTATCACGAAGGTGGCCATACAGGGGAAAACCATAGCCAGAACGGTAGTGCTTATTACCAGTTGCTTGGCGGTTAAAGCCAGGGGAGCCAGCATGCCCACGGCTACGTCTTTACGCAAGAAACCGATAGATAAGGCAACAACTGTCTCCTTGGGCAGCCCCAGTAGCACGGTCAGGATCGGGAAGGCGATGTTAGCTATAAAATCGAAAACCCCCAGCATGTAAAGGATGTTTACCACCAGTACGGTTCCAAGCACTATGGGCAGGGCCTCTTTGATAAAGCTGAAGACCCTTAGCCAGAGTTTCTCCCCAACAATTCGCCACGGTGGGAAGCGATAAGGTGGAATCTCCATAATAAGTTCCGGGCTGAACCCTTTCACAGCACGATTAAGTATAAGCCCTATGATAATCCAGGATGCGAATAAGCTACCATATACAATAGCCACATACTGCATGCCTTGCTGCCCCACCAGTCCTATTATCATAGCTTGCAGCGCTGCGCATGGGATGCCGATAGAAATTAAGGTGGCTGCAATGAATCGTTCCCTACGGCTCTCGAGGATTCGGGTTGCCATAACTGCTGGCACGTTACACCCAAAGCCGAGGATAGTGGGAATTATGGCATAACCGTGTAATCCCAACCTGTGCAGTAATGTGTCCATCAATACTGCCAGGCGAGGCAGGTAGCCGACATCCTCCAATATTCCTAGCACGAAATAGAAAGCGACGATGTACGGTAACACTACGGCAAGTGGAATATAAATGCCTGTGCTAAGCAAACCAAAAGACTGAAGGTAGTCTATTTCGCCGTTGATTAGTTTACCTATCAGTATGTCGTGCCAGAAACCTCCTGACCCCAAAGCTAGGCTCAGCTTCATCAGCAATGGTGTCCACAGCCAGTTGAAGAGAGGGTCGCCCACATAGTTGATGATGCCCTCGCCTATAAAGCGAATAACAAAGAAGGTGGCAGCGAGAACCAGAACGGCGAAAACAGCCCCACCCGCTGGATGATTGCTCAAATCTTCCAAAACATCGCGCCAGGTGTGGTGGCGGTGGCTCAACGATTGCACCTGGCTCACGATATCGCCGATTTTCGCCCATCTTTCATTGCTGCTAGCATAGGTGGCTTGGGGGGTCGCTGCCTCGGGAAGGCGTCTGACCAATTCACGTATTCCCTGACCGGTTACTCCTACCGTGGGTATGACTGGTACACCTAGTAGCTCTTCTAGCTTGACAGTATCTATATTTATTCCTCGGTGGTGAGTATCGTCCCACATATTGAGCGCAATTATTACCGGCGCCTGTCTTCCCAGTAGTTGCAAGGTGAGATTGAGGTTTCTCTCCAAATTGGTGGCGTCAACGACATTGATAATTAAATCCCCTTCATTCAGCATTTCGGCAGCTACCTCTTCTGCTTTGCTGGTGGGCTCGAGAGTGTAGGTACCAGGGACATCGATAATTTCAGCTTGCTCTTGACCAAGTTTAAGAGAGCCTTTAATGAACTCGACGGTGGTGCCAGGATAATTTGAGGCGATAGTGCGCGTGCCGGTAAGTCGGGAAAAGATGACACTCTTACCCACATTAGGGTTTCCCATGAGTAGAATTTTCATCGTTACCTGCGGAGAGCTTTACGTGGATGTATCGATTTCGACCAGTATCCTATTGGCCATGCCGAAACCGATAGCCACCTGAGTTTGGTTTGTCCTTAGAGTGACTGGCCCATGGAAGAGCGTGGAGCTTGTTTTAGTCACCTTTTTCCCCGGCCTGATGCCCAGGGCATCAAGGCGCCGGATTAAGCCCCGGCCGCCTAGAATTTGAATTACCGTGCCGGTTTGCCCGGCTTGCATCTGACTTAAAGCCAGTTGTATTTTCTGAGACATTAACGTGCCTTAACTCCTATCTGGTGTTATTTTACTTTCCTTGTTGCGGCAGCTTGAGCACAAGCCTGTCATGCGGACTTCGACTCCGGTGATGTCGAAATCATACTGTTTGCCGATGTCCCTTCTAAGTTTCCGGCTAACAGGACAGGCGAATTCCACGACTTTGCCGCAGCTTGTACACAAAAGATGCTGATGTTCTGTTCCTGACTTCACCTCATAATGGTGGTGCTCCTCATCGAAGTGATGCTCTTCTATCAGCTCCAGCTTCTTAAAAAGCTGCAAATTTCGGTAGACTGTGGACAGGCTAATCCGGGAGTTCTTCTTTCGTGCCCGGCGATACAGCTCATCTGCATCGACATGTCCGCTGCTATGACGGAGCAGCTCAAGTAGCAGGGCACGCTGAGCTGTCACCCGCTGGCTTGAACTATTCAGTATTCGCCGGGCGTTGCCCCTTCCTTTACTTGATTCAACCATCTCTTATCACCAGCTTCGTGCTCTAATCTCGATGCTAATGCAAATCATTTGCATTAATCTTATATCATTTATGTGGCGGGTGTCAAATCGCCTGAGCGAAGCAACATAA
>Ga0209636_10005706_pt1 | contig 12718 bp, 8 predicted proteins | sample DeeMarSWOR152_54_FD_187464 | JGI IMG/M metagenome (GOLD analysis project Ga0209636, IMG submission 187464) | Marine sediment microbial communities from White Oak River estuary, North Carolina - WOR-1-52-54 (SPAdes) (version 2) | ecosystem: Environmental > Aquatic > Marine > Intertidal zone >...
GCAAAGGATAAAAAGGAAGAGTATGCGATTATGTTCGCAACTTGTCTTGCGAGGCCATATCTGCCTCGAGCACCTTCTCCGCCATAAACAAATAGTATTATGAATATGAAGTTTGCTATTTGGTTGCCCACAATGTTATAGATATTTACTACAGAGCCCTTAAGCCATTCTTTTATGTATCCCCATTTGAAAGATTGTTTTAGTTCTCCGGAAAGTAGCTTAAGGAAATAGACTGTTTGGATTGTATAGGCTGTTATGAGACTAAGTAGGGCTCCTAGAAGTGGTTGTTGGAAGTTGATGATGAGTGTGTAGCCCAAAATGACTTTGCAAGCTTCTGCAAGAAGTAGTCCATAGCCTATCGCTTGTGGGATTTTCGCTCGTAAACAAGCTTGCAATGCATTGATGGAGTAAAGTTCTATTATTTGTACCGAGACTATGAAGTATAGTAGAAGGTATTTTTGGGGGATGCCGAGTGATGATGTTATTAAGGGAACTAGTGGAATGTAAATAATTGTTGCTATTGCTGAGATTATTAGGTTTGCGATAATGCCTGTTTTAACTGCTCCTTCCTTGTTCCTTGCTACAAATCGCATACTCCAGAATGGAAGAGAACCAGCAAGTAAGGTAAAGTATGCTAACACATCATTGACGTTAAACCATAAATCATATTCTAAGTCTGTGGTTCCGCGTGCTATCATAAGCTGAAAAATTAGGCCTGACGCAACGCTGAGCATCCTTGCTGCAAAAATTATGAAACCGGAGTATTGCAGCCTAATTTCGCTTTTAGCCAAAGCTTCACCTTTACAGAACTTTAACGATATAGTTTAGTAGCGTATATTTTAATTGATTGAATTTTATGTTATATACAAGTGTTTGGTTTCAAAACAGTGATGATTAATTGGTCAATTGGATTTTAGTTACTGGTGGGGCAGGTTTATTGGTAGTCACTTAGTAGATGGATTAATGCGCGAAGGCTTTAATGTGGTTGTTTTAGATAATTTCTCCAGTAGTAGGCGTGAGAATTTGAGTTTGCACTTTGGTAAGCCTAATTTTCGTTTAGTCAAAGGTGACATCCGGGATAAGGCTGATGTTAAGAAGGCTTTGGAAGGTGTGGATGTTATTTTTCATCTTGCTGCAATCGTTAGTGTTGATTTTTCCGTGAAGAATCCTCTTCCAGTTAACAATGTAAATGTTGGTGGGACCTTGAATGTTTTAAGAGAAAGCCCAGAGGTAGATGTCAAAAGGTTTGTTTATGCCTCTTCTTGTGCTGTCTACGGTGAGCCTGTTCATTTACCCATCAATGAAGAACATCCCGCTAAGCCTATGTCTCCTTACAGAGTTACCAAACTTGCGCTGAGCATTACTGCAAGGTTTTTCATGAGGTTTATGGGCTTGAGACCGTCTGTTTGAGGGTTCTTAATGTTTATGGGCCTAGATAGGTGATTGGACCTTACAGCGGGGTGATAATAAAGTTTATTGACAGGCTGAAGCGTGGAGAAGAGCCAATTATTTATGGGGATGGGAAGCAAACCAGGGATTTTGCCTTTGTGAGGGACGTTATTGATGCTTGTTTGCGTGCGATGCATTGCAAAAATTGTGTTGGCGAGGGTATTAATGTGGGTACAGGCGTAGAAAACTTCTTAAGGCATCAGCAATGTGTTCTTTTGATAGTAAATCTTTGCACTTCATTCTGGAGTCATCTCTTAACATCAGATTATTGAAGTGTTTTATTTCCCTTGCGGTTAATTAAGGGTTTTTGTGTATTCTTATAGTTTTCGGAGTGCTATAGGATTTTCCACGCAATTCTAGAAATAACATCAATTAATATATGTCCAAAAGCTCACTCTGAAATTCTCGCGCGCGCCTTTATCATTTCTTCAATCAAATCAGTTACTCTTTCAGTTGCTCTTCCATCTGCTTTATACGCATGCTGATACAAGAACTTTTTTCTTGCGTTTCTGAGTTTTTCTCTCGTTTTTTCATCATACAGCGCTTGTCTTATTGCTGGGGCTAAATCCCCTTCTCTATATATTCTTAATGTGATGTCTTTATAGTAGGGTGCAGGATCCTCTTTTTTACCCATGTGTACAGTTACGCTTGGTTTTCCTAAGATTGTCGCTTCTGTTATAACAGTAGAGAAACCTGCAATCAAAAGATCACAATTATACAATGCTTCAAACGTATCTGCCTTTCTTGACAGTATTATTGCGCTAACGTTTTCCTCTCTCATTACTTTGTTGTACCGTTCTCCTTTTTCTCTGGGATGCGGCTTTACAACTATTTGAAGGTCTGGAAATTTTTTTAACGCTCTCAAAATTTTTCTTAGAAACGCTTCTGCATCGGGTATTGGTAGGTTTTGAGTTGCTACGAGAACTATATTTCTATCTGGGTCCAAGTTTAACCTACCGAAAAACTTTTCCCTATTAAAAAACCTATCCGCAACCGCCAACATATCATATCTAGGCTGCCCGGTAATCACAACAGCACTGTAAGGGTAAGCGCTCATCTCCGTCAAAAGACCATAATAATATCGCCCATATACAGCAGTTTTGTCTGGAACGGGACAGTAAGGTGTCTCTGCACTCCCATGCATTGACATGCTGCCTTTTGGATACATATATCCTTCGTGAAGCGGGCCTATGTTGCCGTGCTGAATTGCTAAAGTCGGAATTCCTTTCAGTTTTCCCGCGACGACTAACGCTCTTTCAAAGAAACCATATTCACTAGTAACTAAAATTAGGTCGGGGTTTTGTTCGCTTACTACTTCCTTTGCTATTTCGATCTGTTTAACGACATGCCCAAAAAGAGAGTTAAAGTAACAGCGCATTTCTCTGGTGGGTGGATATTTTTCCAGTAACGCAACGAATTCTTCAGCGTTTTCCAAAACACTTTTCCAAACGTTCCTGAAATACTTGGTCGCATAGTACTGCTTGATCCATGTTTTAATCGACCAATAAGTGTTAGATTCTCTATGGATTATGTTTCCCCTTTTCAATCTCTCTATCATAATCTTTACTGCAGAAATTGAGTATTTCAACGGAGTTACAGTCACGATCTCGTAGTGTCTCTTCTCCATCTCTTTTGTAAGAGAGTCAAGCATAACACTACCCTTCCTTGATTTCCCAGTTGGATCACGCATTTCCCTCCACCCTGAATTGCTAGCAAACATTAACACCTTGGGTCTCCTTCTATCTGTTTCTGATCTGTAAAACATCGAGATGAATCTACACAGTAATGACGTGAGAAGATCGTATACAAAATCGGCGAGTGAGAATATATACGGATTTTTGACAAGCAATTCAGAGAACCGATTAGCCTCAGCTGAATGATACAATCTAAAACGTATAAACCACCATAAGGCAACACCATCATACGAAGTCAATTTCACAAAACTTTTTCCATCTGTTCTAGTTTTTATTATTTCTTGTTCTAAGGCCAACCAGTTTGTTGTGCGAGATTTTTCCATTTTTCTGTAGCCTCATAACTGAAGCTTGATAGTAGCATGAAATATTAATTCACTTCAGTACTTCTAACTTATCTTCTCGGCTTTCATAAGTATTTCTGGTTATTCTAGAATTTTCTCAGTTTGTTCCACTCAATGTTCTGTCATAAAGTTATGCATGGAAACTGAAACACCCAATCTTCAATCATTTTTCAACGACTTACAGAATTAGGTGACTACGTGGCATCTAGCAAGATCAAAATAGACGATGGCAATGGGAATTCTCTTCTTTTGCTCTTAGAATCGCGCGCGCACATGGCTTTTTGCAAAAGATGATACTACGGAATTTCGTTGGCGTTTGATTATTGGTCAAAGAAATCTGCACCCGCCTATGTATAGTTATGTGTAGCTTTGTTCTACACACAAACCATGATATTTAAACAAAGCTGATTTTGCTGCTCAGAGAGAAAAACAACAAAGAGATGAAAAATGAAGAAGAAAGCAAGGTTGAGGAAACAGAAAAGTGAGATTGGTTGATACAGTTCCAGATTTCTTGAAGCCAATATTAAGACCGATATACTATGCTACTTATTGGAAATACAAGAAAATGATTTGCCATCCGAGGAGTTGTAGTGAACTTCATCAGTATTGGAGGCAACCTTGTGATGGTTACAATCTTCCAGAACATTTCTTAAAACAAAAAGAGCGAAGCCTGTTTTTGGTGAAAAAAGTGAAAGAATACGTTCCTTTGAACGCTAAGATTCTTGAGATTGGTTGTAATATCGGTAGAAACTTGAGTTTTTTGTTCCGAGCTGGTTTTGAGAATCTGGCGGGTGTGGAAATCAGTGAAAAGGCTGTGAAGTTGCTGAAGCAGTATCATCCTAAAATGGCATATCATGCCAAAATTTACAACATGCCTATTGAAGAAAAAATAAGAGCGTTTAGAGATTGTGAGTTTGACATTGTCTTTACTATGGCTGTCCTTGAACATATTCACACAGATAGCAAATGGATATTTTCTGAAATGGCGAGAATAACGAAGGGTTTTCTGATTACTATAGAGGATGAGCATAACGTATCTTGGAGGCATTTCACGCGAAACTACAAGAAGGTCTTCGAATCCATCGGCATGAAACAAATCGAAGAAATCAATTGCAGGGAAGTATGTAAATTGTGTAACTATGTTGCAAGAGTTTTCAAGCGTGAAAGTTTCTTTTACATGTGAATGTCTTCGTTGAAAGACTGATAGCATACAGTACAATAAGCTGTTATCATACAGTGTATTGCAATAATACCATACAATAACATAAAATGTTATATGGAAATAAATGGTGCTGTACAAAAATTTAGTTTTGCAAAAGGGTTTGTAATGTATTTTTGCGAAACTATGTTAAAACAATGCTGCCTTGTTGGTACGCGCTGTGTTCAATCACGTATATGCAAGACGGAAGAGCAACTGAAAGAGTCGTTAGTTTAGTCAAACAAATTGGCAGGTTATTTGTAAAGTTATGGAACTTTAGTAATCAGCATTCTTGAAACGCCTCAAATATCTTCCCATTTTATGATCTCGTCATTTTTGATGTCTTTTTTAGCTGTTCTTCCAATGACTAATTCCAGAAATTTCGGGTTGATACCTGTCCCTGGTCTTTTGAAATCAATCATGTCTTCCGTAATTTCTGTTCCGCGTGGGATGTCCTCTTTTGCAACGATGCTTCTTCTTGCGTGTTTTCTAGCAAGCATTTCTGTTTCCAAGGGTTTCTTTTTGCTTTGTCCTAAAATTTTCTCCAACAAGTCTATGTTTTCCATGAATATTTTCAAGTCCTGAAAGTCCATCGAATGGTAATGGTCATTGCCGTTGAGTGACTTGTCGAAAGTGAAGTGTTTCTCAATGACTTTGGCGCCTAGTAACACTGCGGTGGTTAGGACTAACATATTTTTGTCGGGTAATGTATGGTCCGAGAGACCGATCAAATAGTTTGGAAATACGTTTTTGAGATGTATAATCATGTTTAGGTTAGCGTCTTCGTACTTTGTTGGGTAACTCAGAACGCAATGTAAAATCACTATTTGCTTGTTCCCTTCTTCCTCTATTGCGGTTACTGCGTCGTTAATCTCTCCAATCGTGGATGCGCCCGTAGAGAGGAAAATCGGTTTACCCTTTCCGGCAATATACTTTATGAAAGGAATGTTTGTGATGTCTGAAGAGGAAATTTTGAACACAGGAACCAGTTGATCAAGGAAATCTGCTGCTTCTAGATCAAAGGGTGTAGACATAAAGATGATGCTTTTTTCCTTCGCATACGCGGCGAGTTCGCAGTAGTCTTCTTCACCAAATTTATCATATTTTTTGAAATATTCGTATTGTGTTTCGCTGGTTTCCCAATAAGCAGGAGAGTTCCTTGAAGCTATCTTTTCAGCTTTATATGTTTGAAATTTGATGGCGTCAGCACCCGCGCGTGCCACATCATCAATCATTCTCTTAGCGATATCAATATCATTTTCATGGTTAACTCCTGCGTCGGCAACAACGAAAGGGCGGTTTTCCTCGGCGAGTATCTTATTACCTATTTTGATTCTCTTCATATTTTTTCTCCCAATATTTATCGAAAATTAACCTCAGAACCCTATCAGTTCCTTTTCTCAAATCAAAGCTTTTTAAATTATTGCCCATCTTCTGACGGAGCGAATAGTCATCCAAGACCCGTTTTAATGCGGATGCAATATCCTCTTCGGAAACGTTGAATTCGATTCCCAAATTGATGATTCCTTTACAAGTGTGCGAAAATAGATGTCTGACTTCCCGTTCATTTTGAGAGATGGATATGCATGGAACACCCATCGCTGCTGCTTCATAGATTGTCCGACCATTGGAAGTTATAACCAGATCTGTTGTGCTGAGAAATTTTGCTATTGTTTTCACATTTTGCTCTTTCCTGATTTTGAATCCTTTGTTTTTTAAGCGATTGACATAAATATCCAACTTGTTTTTGAACCTGTACCCTAAGCCAATAACTATCACAACTGAGATGTTTTTTAGATTGAGTTTTTCAACCGCCTTAATCGATCTCAGAGTCAGATTGTTTGGATCAGAGCCTCCGAAAAGGAGTAGGATATTTTCTGCCTTTTTCTGAATCTTTTTAGGGTTGAATATGAAAAATTCGTCTCTCAAACACACGTACTTATATCCGTAGCAACTGTTATCTGGAGGTTCACTCTTTTCGTAAAGAGCATTCACAACAACATCGGCACAGTCAGCACCGGCACCTAAGTCCTCAAAGTTTACGACGAAAAAACCTTTTTCTTTTAGTTTTAAGATGTAATCTTCATCTGTGTCTAAGATGTCATTAATTACAATGTCAGGGTGGACTTCGTCTAACTTCAGAAGTGCATCATCCGGACTGGCAATTGTTGTTATTGGATAATTATATTCGCTTACTTTCTCGATGCCGAGTTTTTTAGATTTGTTCATCACGAAACACAAATCTTGGTTAAACATTCGATTAGCCAAAGTTATCGCCCTGTAGACGTGCCCCAATCCAAGGTCTTTGTCACCATCCACTCTAAAAACCACTTTCAACCTTTTCAGTAGATTTTCTGCCACCCACCAATCTTTGTAAGTGTCTATGTCGATGTCTTCGTTCATTTGAACTTCAAAGAGATGAACATTGGAACCGATTCTCTTTTTTTCAGTGACTACATCTCTTCTTGATATTAACAGTGCTCCTGTCTCTCTGTAAATTGGGTCCAAAAACTGTCTGTTCTTTCTTTCTTCGTATAAGGGAAGAAATTTGCCGTTTTTTCTCGTCCAGTACAAGTGTGTTTCATCTTTTACCGTAATTAAGGTATCATATCCGCCATCTACCAATTCAACAATCGCTCTATCCAATGTTTCCCTTTTTAGAAGAGGAGAAGTAGGTTGCATTGAAATCACATAATCATATGTGACTCGTCTTCTTGATTGAACACGGTTCAATGCATGGAAAATAACAGGGTCCAAAGGAACATCATCCTTAGCAAGGTCCATTGGTCTTCTAACTATGTCTGAACCATAATTCTTCGCTATCTCCGCGATCTCCGCATCCTCTGTAGAAACCACCACGTCGTCCACGTACTTTGATTGAAGTGCAGTCCGTATGCTGTAGGCAATTAGTGGCTTACCAGCTAATAACCGAATGTTTTTTCGTGGAATCCCTTTTGATCCTCCCCTTGCGGGGATCACCGCTAGAATTCTATTGTTTTTATACATGCCCATGATTTCCTCTACATAAGTTTAATTACAACTTCTCATTCTGAAATTTATGCTTTTCATCGAGGAACCTTAAAGTCGTATGAAGGTGGAAGTAATCAGAGAGGTAAGAAAATGAGTTATACTTTACTAAAAAGGGCGAAGAAAAATGTGGGAGATTTTCTAATCTGGGAACGAGCTAAAGAGCTTCTAGAAAAACACACAAAAGAACACGACTTCCTCGTGCTTGAAGGATGGAAATCCCTCGGCAATCGTTTAGCAGAAATCAATAAGACTAAAGCAATCATAATATGTGGAGGGCCAGGCTACCAAAAAGACTTCTATCCTCGTGTTTATCCTTTTCTTAAACACATCACCAAGATCAAGATCCCAATCATTCCCTTCGGGTTAGGATGGGGCGGAAAGCCGATGTATAGGCCGGATAAATTCTCGTTTAACGATTCTTCAAAATCCATCCTAAGTTACATCCATAGAAAATGCAAAGCAACGAGCTGTCGTGACGTAATCACAAAAAACATACTGGATAGATATGGATTCAAAAACGCCGTTATGACCGGTGATCCAGCGTGGTATGACTTAAAAAGTATCGGTAGAAGATTTGAGCGCCCAAAACACATAAAACGGATAGTAGTGACCCCGCCAGTCCGTGATGTATTCTATAAACAAGCGATAACTCTCATGAGAGTGTTAAAAAATGTCTTCCGAAACTCACAGTTCTTCTTGTTTTTTCATAGAGGGATGAAACCTGACAAGTATACTTCAAGAGGAGAAGCTAGATATTTACAAAAACTGAAACGTGAAGCTGAAAAAAGGAATTACCAAACTGTAAACGCCGCCTATGATGCTTCAAAAATCGAATTCTATCGGAAATGCGACTTACATGTTGGATATAGAGTACACGGTCACATTTATTTTTTGAGCATACGGAAACCTAGCTTTCTGCTCCAAGAAGATGGGAGAGGTTTGGGATTATCAGAAAGTTTTGGATTGCCTGATGTTCCTGCTCGGGGTCCTAAAATATCGGAAAGCGTTTATCAAATTGCCAGTTTACCGATATGCGTGTCAAACGTCTTGAATCGCTTTTTATCCAACATTGTTATTCATCCTTCAGTTCATAGAAATGCGGTTGAAACCCTCCTAAAGAACATAAGGAGAGAGCACACGAGCGGATTCCCCAGCTTTCGAAATCTCTCTAAGCTGATAGATGACCACTATTATCCAGTTATGAGTGAATTCTTGAAAACTTTGCCTTGAAAAAACAAAAAGCGGCTATAAGCAAATAAAAAGGAGAAAACAAAATGAAAAAACAACAAAAATGCTTGGTTGGAAATGTCACTCCCAACGCTAGCCACAATATACATGAGATTATGTAGCCAAGCAGGTTGTACGGTTTTTCAAGGGTGAATCCTAGGAGGTTGAAGACTATTGCACTTCCAAACATGAAAGCGATTATGATTAACAATCTATCTTCTAACATTGTTTTCACCTTTTTTCTTGAATACTATACCAACGCCAATGGCGACACACATGAACGCGACGGCAATCGCCACCACAAAACCTCTAGTAGCGTAAGGAACGTAAAGTGAATGGGCTACGTCTACAAGCCACGTTGTTACTATGGTTAATGATAGGTCAACGTAGTAGTGGATGCCTGTTGCTGTTTGCACTATCCAAGTGAACGTGTTTGACAAGCTAGTTGCTATGTTAAAGACAGATTAGATTAAAACTGTCTAGGTTGTGGTTAGCGATTGAGTTAGGTCTATTATGCTGGTCCATTGGTTTAGCATAGTCCATGTGGTTAAAAGCGTGTGCGACAAATCTACTATGCAAAGATAGAATTGTGCAACATCCACTATCCACGAAAAAACGTAGAAAGTGAAGATCTCTATGTTAAAACTAGACCGTAGCAGAATCATCAATCCAGATGCGAATGCCTGGCTTAAATCTGCGACCACATTTTTGTAAAGGAATTTTTGGTCAGACGGTAATTCACTCAACTTAGTTACGTTTGTTATAGATTCCCAATTTGGACTAAATGTTACGTTGTATATGCCAGTTTCTGCAAATGTATAATTTGGATATGAATTTCCATATGCGAACTTTAATGTCGAATTTCCCCACACTGGAATCCTAATAGAGCTGGTGCTATAACTGAACCCGAAAAGACGACTATTCAACCCCCCTGTAATCGCGTGTTTCCTATCAGCTTCTATTGGAATAGCAAGTCCTCTACCAGATTTTGGACTAATACCTGCTAGAAGCAATCCTAGAAGAGCTATAGCCGTAGCGTAATCAGAGTATTCAGAATTGCTACTTCCTCTGAATTGGTAAGTTGTTGTGCTTCTAAGGTCAGAACTATTTAGTGCTCGCCATAATTGTGTTTCTCCATTACCTTCTATCATATTCTCGAAATTGGTTTGGTTTCCTTCGTTCATCATAGAATAAAAAATGTGACTGTAAGTGTAAGCGTTTACAGTTGCAAGTAACCTTCTTTCATCATTGGTAATAGCATGTCGAACAACTTTTTCTGTGGGATGCCATAATGGAGAATTGTAAGCATTATTCCAATAAGCCATTTCTGTGTGTGTCACAATTCTACTGAAGTTTTCTAAACTTTCTCCATAACCGTGAAGTTTTGCTACGTTTGGAGCTACATCAGAAAGACTCCATTCATAATCAACCTCTGGTATATATTTGTAATGGTCGCCAGCCCATCTTTCATCGTTCAACCATTCCCACTCTGCTATTGCATAGTCTAACGCTTCTTCAACACCAGCTTCGTAAAGAACAAAAAAACAATCCATACAAATCCCTGCTTCTAACCATCTAAGAGCAGTATCTCCAGTTCCAGCGTCAGCGTCACAACGATAAAAAGGATGCCCCTTACTGTCTCTAACGTTTTTTAATCCCAAAAATGCGTTTGTCGCGTTCCATCTGTCAGTAGCATAATTAAGTTCTATTGAATAGCGATAACCGTATAAAAGGTGTCTTCTCCAACAGCTAAAATATCCATTAGTTGAATTCGGTAAACTGTAACTGGAAAACATGCTTATGTTACCTAAAGCCCATTTAGTCTTTTCGTCTATTGTGGAAGAAGAGTAGTCAACATGTTCTGCAGCTACCTTTATTGTAAATACTTCTTCCCATTGTTGATTAGTTGCGAACTTTATTATTTCTTCATCAAATGCTGAAGTGTCATTGTAACCAAATATTATTCCAATATCAACTGTTCCAAGCTGATAATCACTTGCGTTCCACTCTTGTATTTGCGAAGCTATATTGTTTATCAAATAAACGAGGCTGTCTGAAAAAGGCTTCTCATATTCAAATCTGATTCCAACGTTTCCTATGCGACTGTCGTATGTGCTAGTTCGCCATTTGAAATATCCAGTTGTCTCATCATCTTTTGAACTATACGCTCGGCTAGTGTAATAGTAAACCGTCCATGTTGTTGAATTCAAGTTATAAGCTTGTTGTGTAATGAAGCTTGCAGCATGATACCAATCAAGACTACCAACTTTAATGTAAACGTTGACTCGAATAGCATGGATGTCATCAAGGTCTTCTTGGGAGCAAGTCCAAGTGTTACTTTGAATACCTGACCCTACTGAGCTTCTGCTAACCGTTGCCGATTCACCGCTTGTCATTTCCACTTCGCTTTGGTTTTCAAATCGGACGTAAGCTCTCATACCCCATTGAACAGTTACATCACCAGTACCGACTTTTGAAGCGCTCTTAGTTGTTGTACTTTGTGTTTCGTTGAGAACGTATGCTTCCAACCCGTTTACCGTGTGCTCGTCTCCACGCATGTACAAAGTTGTTGCTGTTTCATAAACTTTTGAAATAAAGTTGGAACTAGGAAAAGGTAGAGAAAAAACTAACGTAACGATTAAGAAAATGGAAAGAAAACTGGAAACACGTTTCAGTATATCCACACTACCTTGCCACGTTACCTAACGTGTCACCGTTATTAACGTTTTTGCGGTTGCCAGCACCCTGATTCTCTGCGCACAGTAGATTGTTGTCTCTGCTTGCAGCCCAATGAAGCCCATAACAAACCGTGCTCTTCGTTTCAGACACGCTGAAAGTTTTTGTTTCATTTCAAGTTTTCAAGAAGTGTTTCTTCTAGATATCTAAACAGAAGAAATTGCAGAGACAATTCTTTCTTCAAGGGATGAAAACCTATGGAAAAAAGAATATGAATCCTTTAAGCCTCATCACAATCCTAGAAAGGTTATAAAAAGAAATATGGAAATATATGGTGAACTAAATGAAAGAAATAATTGGCTTAGGGTTCTATGCTTAGAACTAAGAAAGCTTTAAAATCATGGGATACAGAGAAAATAAGCAGAAAAAGCAAAAGTCGATAAAAATCTACTAACACAAGAAGAGGTGCGGAATAGTGAAAAAGAATACATGTGTTATTCATCCTTCTTTTAAACACGGCGAGAACTTTAAAGTCGGACAATTTTCGGTTATAGAAGAGGCTGTTATAGTTGGTGATGGTGTTTCTATCGGGCATCACTCTGTGATAGGGAAAGATGTCATAATCGGTACTAATGTTAAAATCGGGAACTTCTGCTATCTAAAGAGCGGGACTAGATTCGCCGATAACATCGACTTTGCAGACTACTGTAAAACTACGGGAATTTGCTATGTGGGAAACAATGTCAACATAAGGACTGGTTCTTGCATATCCAAATCGATTATCATAGAAGATAAGGCTTTCATTGGAGCAGGAATAATGAGTAGTCATACCAAATATATACACCATCAAAGACCGAAGATGCCAAGAAGACAACATATTACAAGAATAGGCTATGGTGCGGTAATAGGAAGTCATGTTAATTTAAGTGCTGGCGTAAGAATAGGTGATAACGTTATAATAGGATATGGTTCAATGGTGACGAAAAACGTGTTGGAACTTGGAATTTACGTAGGGAACCCTCTGGGAAAACTGGCAGATGTGCCACCAGAGATGATCATACCAAAACCAAAAAACTACAAAGAGCATATATTCTCGAAAAATA
>Ga0209636_10005707_pt1 | contig 12715 bp, 11 predicted proteins | sample DeeMarSWOR152_54_FD_187464 | JGI IMG/M metagenome (GOLD analysis project Ga0209636, IMG submission 187464) | Marine sediment microbial communities from White Oak River estuary, North Carolina - WOR-1-52-54 (SPAdes) (version 2) | ecosystem: Environmental > Aquatic > Marine > Intertidal zone >...
TAATCACAGGTTGAGCATCTTTCTGCTGCAGCACTAAATGAGGCATTGTATTAAAATTTCCTTTAAATTTCTGTAAAAAAGTCTGAATCTCGAAGTATCATCCATCTGTCCAGTCATCTTCCAGGCTTTATTCTCGCGGAAAGTGGCCAACACGTTGTTTAGTTTGCTGTTGTTTTGCTTTCCTTATATATTCTATCCTGACTTCTGAATGCATACAAGTGAATTTCTGACGAAATCCGAATCCCTTTAGGTGAAAAATGCGTATTAGTGAATAGAGGAAGATTGGTTGAATGTCATACGAATGCGAATTCAGGAGAGTGGGGATAAAGATTACATTCAAAAAAGATAGCCGAAAAGAGGGAAATTGAATTATACGGGCTTGAAAGAAAATCAAATTAAAGTTAATATGACTAATCTTATCAAATCAGTAAAATATAATCCCACAATGAAATCAAGTTTGTAAGAAATGGAGAATGTGAATTATGGGTAGAAGTTTTTTGGCACGCAATTTGCATAAGCTATATTTGTATATTTTTATATGCATTGCTTTATCTTCTTTAATACGTGGGAGGAAGGAGAAAAAGCCATGAAATGTCCTCATTGTGATTATGATAATCCCGATGAGTCTCGTTTTTGCAGTCAATGCGGGACAAAATTTGGGCCTCCCGAGGATATCTCGGAAGTTCCGACCATAACTCGCCAGACTTCATCAGAAGACTTCACCCCTGGCTCAACCTTTGCCGAAAGATATCAGATCATTGAAGAGGTCGGGCAGGGAGGTATGGGAACTGTCTACAAAGCCCTCGATACAACAATAAACGAGAAAGTGGCGTTAAAGCTCATAAAACCTGAAATCGCGTCAAACAAACACACGATCGAACGTTTCCAGAATGAATTGAAATATGCCCGAAAAGTATCCCATAAGAATGTCTGCCGCATGTACCATCTCAGCAAAGAAAACGATTTCCATTACATTGTCATGGAGTATATCCCGGGTGAAAACTTAAAGAGCATGATTCGCATGACAAAACAGTTGAGCATGAAAACCGCTGTCGATATCGCCAAGCAGGTGTGCGAAGGTTTGGCTGAAGCTCACCGTTTGGGAGTGGTGCATCGTGATTTAAAGCCGTCAAACATCATGATTGATAAAGGCGGAACTGCACGGATCATGGATTTCGGAATCGCTCGATCTTTACAAACAGATGGGATGACAGGGCCTGGAGTGATGGTGGGCACTCCTGAGTACATGAGCCCAGAACAGGTCGAGGGAAAGAAGGTTGACCAGCGTTCTGATATCTACTCACTCGGAATCATACTCTATGAGATGGTGGCCGGAAAAGTTCCTTTTGTGGGAGACACCCCTATCAGCGTTGCTTTGAAACATAAGAACGAGATTCCTCAAAATCCAAAAAAAATCAATGCACAGATTCCAGAACCATTGAGTCATACAATCCTGAAGTGCCTGGAGAAGAAAAAAGAAAAAAGGTTTCAAAGTGTTGATGAACTCCTCGCAGAGCTTAAAGCCATTGAAAAAAAGCTGCCCACTACAGAAAGCAGAATTCCAAGTAGAAAACCTGTCACTTCGAGGGAAATCACAATCAAGTTCAACATAAAAAAACTCATTCTCCCTGCATTTCTCTTGATCGCAATAATTGTATTAAGTATCGCAGGATGGAAATTTTTCTCGAAAGAAGCGGGTGCTGTTCCTCTCGAAGAAATGGTCAAAGTCGCGATCATTACGTTTGAGAACCAGACAGGCGATTCTAAATTTGATTATCTCAAGGAAGCCATCCCGAATCTCCTCATCACAAGCCTCGAGCAGAACAGGTACATCCGCGTCACTACATGGGAGAGGCTGCACGACCTTCTCAAGCAAAAGGGAAAAAAGGATGTGAAAGATATCGATAGAGACCTGGGATTTGAGCTTTGTATTCAGGAAGGTGTCGATGCCATCGTTCTGGGAAGTTTCGGGAAGGGGGAAGAGACTTTTACGACCAATGTTAATGTTCTGGATGTGGAAACAAAGAACCTGATTAAAAGCACTAGCTCTAGGGGAACAGGAGTGGACAGCATCCTCAATAAGCAGATCGATGAATTGAGCAGGGAAATCTCCAGGGGAATAGGCTTGTCCGAACGGAAGGCAAAGCCTCCAAAAGTTCAGATTGCAGAAGTGACGACGGCTAACATGGAAGCCTATAACAATTTTCTAAGAGGACGGGAAGACTATGAAAAATTTTATTTCGTTGAAGCCAGACAGTTTCTCGAAAGAGCCATAGAGCAAGACCCAGAGTTTGCTTTAGCCCATTTTTATTTGACACGTGTCTACGGATATCTGGGTGATAGACAGAAGAGGGATGAGTCTCTTGAAAAGTTCAAGAAATTCGGGAATAAAGTTACGGGAAAAGAAGGACTTTACATAGAAGCCATCTTGGCTGGAATGGATGAGAAAGATAAAGAACGAAAGAAATATTTTGAGATTCTCCAGGAGATTGAGAAAAAGTATCCTGAAGAGAAAAGGATTCACTTCGATCTAGGTCTGTATTATTTGGGAAGAAGTATGCAGGATGAAGCGGAAGCAGAGTTGAAAAAAGCGATCGAACTCGACCCAGAATACGGGTATGCCCTGAATCAGCTGGCTTATTTGTACAGCAACAAGAACGATTTTGAAAAAGCACTTGAGCACTTCAAGAGATATGCCTCTGTGTCTCCCGGAGATGCCAATCCATTCGATTCTATGGGAGAGATGTATTTCCGCATGGGAAAGCTGGATGAATCTATCGTAAAATTCAAAGAAGCACTGGAAGTCAAACCGGATTTTTCTTCTTCATGGAAAATATCATACATCTACGCTCTCAAAGAGGATTATGGCGAGGCTCTCAGGTGGATTGACCAATTCATCTCCACCGCCCCGTCTGTCCTATGGCAGTCTTTCGGACATCAATTGAAGGGATTTTATTTTTATATCCTGGGAGACCTTGACCAAGCTTTTGAGGAGATTGAGAAATCTGAAGAGCTGGCAAAAAAGATCAACGACAATTCTCTGATCGACATCGCTTACAGAATAAAACTATGGATTTGTTACGAATGGGGAAAAATCGACCTCTTCCGAGAATACCAGAAGATCCGAATGGATTTCAGGGCCAATAACAACATCGGCGATGAAACCGAAAACAACATCATCTCCAATTTCTACGAGGGATTGGCGGACCTGAAAACCGGTCAGATAGAATCGGCAAAGTCAAAACTGTCTGCCATTCAGTCCATTATGTCGGATATGGAGGCAGAAAAAGCAAAACAGATGAAAACAACCACACATGATTACCTCCACAGTCTGATCCTGCTCGAAGAGGGCTCTGCGGATGAGGCCATCGCTCTCATCGAAAAAGCGCCTCCTCCCAAGGTATCGTTCAGTGCAATTGTGTCCTTCGTGAGGAGGAACCTCCCGTTTGATGATGACCTGCTTGCTCTGGCATACGTGAAAAAGGGGGAGACGAAAAAAGCCATCTCGGAATACGAACGCATAACTTCTCTTAATTTAGAAATTGGACTGGATAGACCCATCATCCATCCTCTGAGTCGTTACAGACTGGCAAAACTGTATGAAGAGACAGGGCAGAAAGAAAGGGCCATCGAACAGTATGCCAGAGCTATGGAAACATGGAAGACTTCAGAGGAGGGGCTGTTTGAAGTGGAGGATGCCAGAGAAAGACTCGAAACTTTAAAGGCTCAAACATCCAAGAAACTAGATAAATAATCTATTGAGGACGTTCCCGAAAGGGACACCCTGTCTTGGCCGACTGGTTTCTGGAACGCCATCAAAAGATAGAGTCTCCCCGCAGGGAACGCCCTCTTTTTGAACTCCTTTATGTTTGAACTCAATCCCTCTGAAAACGTATTTTTTTACGTAGGATTTAATGAGAAACAATTTTCAGTTTGCGTTCTCTGATTTGACCCGATTCGTGTCCTGTGGTAGCTTTATTCTCAGAAGACAGTAAAAAGGAGAATGGCGTTGGAAAATGTCAAACAGAGTTCTTCAAGTTCAACAAAGAAATGGCTTATCGGATGCGGAATCGGCTGCGGCGCAATCGCTTTGATTGTGATTATCCTGATTATGGGTGGTTTCTTTTTTATCAGGAATATCGTACAGGATTTTAGAAATTCGGAAGAGTTGATGGATACTCTGGTCGATGAGTTCGGGACCATTCAGGAATACTGCCCATCTCCAAATGGAGCCATAGAGCCGGAACGGTTAGAGGCTTTTCTTGCCGTAAGAGAAGCCATGGCTCCCGTACGGGAAGAATTAGAACGGTCACTGCGTTTTCTCCAGGATAGTGACGATGAAGGACTGGGCGAAGAGGAACGCAGAAGTGTGTTTAAAAAAATCACGACGGGCTTTGGGCTGATATCCCAAATAGCTGACTTCCATAAAGCCCGGACTCAAGCGCTGTTAGACGCAGGAATGGGAATGGGCGAGTATTATTACCTTTATACTGTTTCCTATTACTCCTGGCTGGGAAAACCTATTCTGGATGGCCACGATTTTCAAATTAGAGGTGATGACGAAGGATACAGATTCAGCGACTGGGAAAGCGAAGAATCTGATGAGGTCCGTCAGGATATGACTCTCCGGTGGCTGCACAGGATAATCCTGCCCATGCTTCACAACCAGTATGAAAAGTTGACTGAAAGTGGTGTCTCCGGTGCCCAAAGGCAATGGCAAAGAGCCCTGGAAGCTGAAATGGAGGCCATGGAGTCCAACCGATATCGATTGGTCTGGAAGGATGGACTGCCTGAGTTGATAGTCAAATCTTTAGAACCCTTCAAGCAGAGGTTGGAAGCCAGCTACAGCCCACTGACGAATGGCATGGAGATTGCTCTTGAAAGAAGATAAGAAAAGCCAAAACAAGGGAGATTTCCTTCGGAACCATTATCGGTATTCTAGTGATTGTTTATCTCGTCAAGCCTCAAATCCGGGAATATTTTGAATCCGCAAAGAAAGAGTAAGCATAAGGAAAAACAGGCCTGGACTGCCTCAAAGCCATAATTTTTGCTGCCAGGCTATGAATATGATAAAAAAATAACAGAAGATACTGTAATATGTCACATTCAGAGGATTAATCATGTATCGGATAAAAAGATATATCGCTCTTGTGATTGCCACTTTACTCATCTGCTCTTTTTCTTATTCGACAAATGTCATTATCATCGCTGTCGATACTCTAAGAGCCGACCATCTTGGTTGTTATGGATATCCAAGGAATACCAGCCCCAACATTGACAAGTTTGCCGAAGATGGCGTGAAGTTTACTCATTGCTACACTCCTTCTCCTCTGACAACTCCTGCATTCGCTTCGATGTTATCGTCTCTCTCCCCGTACAAACACGGAGCCAAACGAAACGGAATGTCTGTGTTCAACAGAACAAAAATATTACCCCAGTATTTAAAAAGGCATGGATATTATTCGGGAGCTTTCATCTCTAACTATACACTCAAAAAAGACCTGACAAGATTGAACCGTGGTTTTGATACCTACACCGAAGTGCTCGACAAAAAAAGATGGCTCCGAATGTTTCTCTCAGAGGGTGATGCAAAAGATGTCAGTGAAAAGGCTTCGAGATGGCTGTACAAAAATTCCGAAAGAAAATTTTTTCTCTGGGTTCATTACACATCGCCTCATGAACCTTATGTTTACCATAAGGAATTTGATAAGGGATACAAAGAAGTCGACCCTTCTGTCTATCCGGATGGTAGCCACTTCAAAAAAATACGAAAATACGACACTGAGATAGGCTATGATGACCATCACATCGGACAGTTAATCAAGAAGATAAAGGAGTACGGGCTCTATGACGATTCCTTGATCATATTCATGGCGGATCATGGAGAAAGTTTCGGTGAGCATGATTATTTCACCCACGGAAGAAAATTATATAATTCCGGCCTTCATGTGCCTCTAATAGTGAAACTCCCCTTGAGTGAAAATGCTGAAACCGTGGTCGAAAGGAATGTTTCCCTTCTAGACATTGCTCCAACGATCCTTTGGCACCTGGGAATTCCAATACCCGAAGGCATGGAAGGAGAAGACCTTTTTAACCCGAAGAGCGAGGAGAGAGTATTTTATTTTGAAGCGTATAAAGGCGTTGTCGACTCTAAAAGAGGTGAACTGTTTCACTTGAAGGTGAGCCCGATCCGGTACGGAATGCTCAAAGACAACATAAAACTCATCTATGATAATAACAAATATGAAGCATACGATGTCGAAAAAGACTGGTTCGAGAGTCAGAATATTTACCATAACCCAGACAGTCAAATGGCCGTCTTGTCTGGAATGCTAATTCAATTCAAAGCCAACGTCGAAGAATTCATCGAGTACAGCAAGAAGTATCTCAAACAGAGATCCAAACTCACAAAAGAAGAGATTGAAAAGCTAAAATCTCTTGGTTACATAAAAGAATAAACACTGCATTCTCTGAGACCATCAAGAGCCCCTGAATAAAAAATGTTTAGATACTTGAACACGTATGATTTTCCTCCCTACAGACCTCCTAACGAGGCGGACAGCGCACTCATTCGTGTCACAAGAGGCTGTCCTTGGAATAAATGTGCATTCTGTTTCATGTACAAATCCCTTCGATTTGAGGCTAAATCTTTAGAAGAGGTCAAAAAGGATGTAGACAAAGCCAGGCAGATTTATAAAACAGCGGAATCCATATTCCTCGGTGACAGCGATAATCTCGTGCATAAAGAGTTGCCGGCGATCGTGGCACATATTAAAGAGATATTCCCTGAGGCAAAACGGATAACTGCTTATGCCAGAGCCAAGACTATTCTGATGAGGAAGATTGAATTCTTGACAGAAGTTCGAAAAGCAGGCCTTGACAGGCTCCACGTTGGCCTTGAATCCGGAGATCCGTTGGTCCTCGATTTGTTGTGCAAAGGGGCCCATCCTGAAGAAATGATCAAGGCAGGCCAGAAGGCCAAGAAGGCCGGATTTGAAGTGTCCTTCTATGTCCTCAGCGGTGCGGGAGGCCGAAACCGGTGGAACGAACACGCATTAAACAGTGCCAGAGTTCTCAACGAAGCCATGCCGGATTTCATACGTTTAAGAACACTGACCCTCAAGCATGGGACTCCCTTAAAAGATAAACTGAAAAGAGGTGAATTTGAGATCACTCCTCCTCTGGAACGATTGAAAGAAGTAAGACTTTTCATTGAAAGCCTGAATGTTAAAGGGTGCTATTTGGCCAGTGACCATGTGACGAATTATCTCTGGGCAGGAGGGAGTGTTATTTACAGGGGAGTGGCTGGATATCTTCCAGCGGACAAGAAAAGAATGATTAAAACCCTGGATGAAGCCATAGGGTTTATTGAATCGACTGAGAGTGAGATTAAGGATTCTAATCGACTGTATGAGGAAGGATTCTTTACAGCGCTGTAGAGCTTTCTTTATCCCTTATAAATATCAATATAAAAACTTTTTTCGAATCTCGATCAGAAACGAGTTTTTCATCCGGAACGACCTTATCAAGTGTAAACCCTCTACTGGCAAATTCGTTGAGAACAGAAGTGAGTTCACGATCACTTCTCTCAATTTCTTCAAACTTTTGACTTAAATGCAGCGTTTTTGCCTGGTACTCCATTTCTTTCTCCATGCATCACGTTGTTGCATATTTTACCACAGAGTAGGGGCATTTTTAAAGCGCAAAATCAGCACCAACCAAGAAATAAACTGTACACTTATTAGTCGAATAAAGAGATGAAAAGGAGGAAATCATGCTTTTTCCCTGGTTTGAACATGCTTGTGTAAAAAGGGGACTGTCCCTTTCAGTCCTTATTTCAAGAAGAGAGGGACTGTCCCCTTTTTTTGTAGAATATGTAGAGTAAGGGTTCGGCTATTTTTATGAATAATTCAGGATAGGTTTTTTGTGTTTGTTTGCGTTATAATAAACGTAGAGAAGATGACTGTCCATCGACAATCAGGCAAAATCTCACTTATTAAAGCTATCCTTCGAATCATTCTTGTGGGGATAATTTCACTGCCTATGCTTCAAGCCCACACTCTTTTTTATCTCTCTGAACGACCTTTAGATAAACTTGAGAACAAAAAGAGCCCTGAGGAAATCCTGAGAAATATCTATAAAGAAGTTTCAGAATTGGGCAAAAGGAAGAATGAATATTTCATAAAGAGAGAATTTCATTTTGACCTGGATGAAAATCCGACAAATACCGAAGAGCACATTGTTGTTTTAATATATGACATTGAAAAGGGAGAGAGGATGGTCGTTCAGGTGACTTATTTCGAAACCGATGGATTGATCCATTCTGTGAAATACGCCAAAGACATAAAATTGATATCTTGTTATGTAGACTCAGAGAAATTAAAAATCGAAAAATGCGACTTCAGTAAGAAAGAAATGGAGCCATTGTTTTCAGATATTCTGAAGGGAATTCAGGAAGAGAAAAAATTATTCAAGCTGATCGACAAGAAAGATGCTGAGCATTCTAGCATTAAAAAAGAACCTCGAATTTCATCCGTCTCTTTTTTAATTCAATGATGAGCCTTTTTCTGTATTCATTGAAAAAGGCGCTCGCTGCTGCTTCTTTAAGCCCCTGTTGAATGTAAAAAGCCTTTATGGTGCTCAGGTAGTTCATTTTATCGATATAGACCTTGTCTATTTTTCCATAGAGACGTTCGATGAGTTTTTCCGGATTCCCCGGGAGTAGGGGACCGATAAAGGCGAAAGTCTTGATGCCTGTTTTCCGAATTGTCTCGAGCATTTGAATTCTGTCAATGACGCTGGATGCCCTTGGTTCGAACAATTGGGCTACTTTCTCATTATCCGTCGTTATGGTCGACCCCACTTCAATTTCTTCAAACTCTTGAAAGAGGTCCAGGTCACGGAGAGCAAGCTTTGATTTTGTTTGAATATTCACAGGGAATGGCTTATCAGCCAGCTCTCTTAAACATCGTCTTGTGAGCTCATATTTCGCCTCAAGAGGCTGATAGGGATCACACACAGAAGAAATCCAGACAATTCCCTTTTTGGCTCTTTCCAACTGTTTTCGCAAGAGCTCAGGAGCATTGATCTTGACATCTACAAACTCTCCCCATGGCTCTTTGTGGCCCGAATAGCGCCGCATAAACAGACGCGCATAGCAGTAAGCGCAGTTGATTTGGCATCCAGTGTAGGGATTTAAGCAGTAATCAAAAACTTTTGATTTATTGAGAATGCTTTTCGCCTGAATCTCTCTGACAATCACTGGTTGAATCCTTTAGCGCCGTCTATTAGATTATAAAGATAATCCTTTCCACTTTTCAAATAAGAGTGGGGATCTTGCTCGTGACTGATTGATCCGTTCCTGCTCAATCATTCGAATTCCAGTCTTTTTGCACTTTTTCAGGATCAGGATCTATGGGGATGGAGGAGCGGAATTGAGGATTTAGCCTCTGGAGGACGGTTTTGGAGGGAACCCGACGAAGTCGGGCGGGAGGACTGTCTGAGCACGGAAGGCTCAACCGGAGAAGCCAATGAGTCCAGCGATTTCGGTTTGGGGCTTGAGATAAGCGTGCGGAGTTCCGCAGCGCCGATAAAACCGCCCGGAGGATGGCGTTAAAAATCCTCTCTGGAGCGTATCCATCCCCATAGACCTGAAATTATGAAAAAATTGGGGGAACTCTAGCAAATGATTAATATTGACATTCAATTTTTGATTGAATAGAATCGACAAGAACAAACAGTGGAGTCCCTTTTCTGGATGAAGCGTTCGAAACCAAACAGGAGGGAAAAATGACTAACGAACAAAAGCCTGTGCAGGTTGTACCTGATCCCGCCGCACAGGTATCCGGCCCATCTATCGGACTTCTTGTCACAGGAATCATCGGTGGAGTATTCAGCGTGATCGGTCTGTTCATGAGCTTCTTTGGGACGAGTTTAAGCTCGCTCATGGCAGACAGGTTTGATCAATTCGACGAGCGGTATACAGAACTCTATGAGGGAGCTGCGGGTATTGCCAGCTCTTTTATCGGCATCCTGGTCGCTGCGCTCATCATCTACGCGGCCCTGAAGATGAAAGAGCTCAGCCAGTACGGATTGTGTATGGCTGCGAGTATTCTGGCTATGATTCCCTGTATCAGCCCCTGTTGTATTATTGGGCTGCCCATCGGAATCTGGTGCCTGATTGTGTTGACGAAGCCGGAGGTAAAGACCGCTTTCCACTGAGTTTAACTCCTGTCAGTCTATACGCTGGCAAATGAAGCCAGTCACTTCAAAGCAAAAAGGTGAACTCACACCTTATTTGATTATTATTATACTCTGCTCAGTCATCCTTGTAGGCGCTGTTGTCTTTAAGCCTTCAACGCCAGATGCTCCCTCTCTCCAGTTTGGGAGAATCACTCTCCCAAATACCTGTATCTTCCGCGCCACCACCGGACTGCCGTGCCCGGGTTGCGGCCTCACTCGTTCCATAGTCGCCGCGGCACACGGGCACCTGGCTGTAAGCTTTTCTCATCACCGCCTGGGCCTGTTGACTCTCATTTACGTAATTCTGCAGTTTGTCTTTAACCTGTCTTATATTTCAATTGCAAAATGGAGGGTGCCTCTCTCTCGATTTATCAAGCTTCTGCATAAAGGGTTAATCATCTTGGCTGTTCTCTTCTTCCTGAATTGGATCCTGACTCTCACTCTTATATTCACCTGAGCTAGAACATCGCCACAGACTCCTTTTATGCCCCTTTCATATATAAAAGAAGGTGAAATCCGACTAAATTCAAAATGAAACCAAGGAATCTTTCTGTTCGCTTCTGGCTTTTAGGTTAGACAAAATGGGATATTGAGTTCGCATAATACTCGAGTACATCCATCTCAGCCGGGGCGGCGTAATAGACCCGGTTATTTTCCAACACGATATGTCTTAAAGTTAGCATCCGCAGCCCGACTTCAATGGTGTAATCTCTGTCGCTGCGAGGAATATAAACACGGGCTCCCTGTTTTTCAAGTTTGTCGATCAGGCTCTGGACACGAGCCTTGATCTCTAGATCCGAAAAACTCTTTCCCGGGTTCTCCACAAACACAGAAGCGATCAAGGGAACAGGCGCAACAGGGATGACAGCACTGATTTTTTCCATTAACTTTCCAGCCAGTGCCTGAACTTTCTTGATCCGTTCCTCTTTTCCCATTTTTGGGAAATCAACCTTATGCTTCTTTACATATTCTCTTAGAGAGAGGGGAGTGCCGAAGTTCACAATGGCATAACCAAAACGGTGCCAGCGCCCCCGGAGCATAAGCCAGAGATTATGCATAACGAATGACAATGATGTCTTCACGGCGCCCAGGCCGGACTTCATTTTGGCTTTAGGGTCGAGACCCAACAATAATGTCCGGTCCTCCAGGACGCGGTCGTAGTTGACTCCGACAGGAATGAAAACAATATCCCGCTCTGAGTTGGGATCGAAGGAGCGCAGCATGTAATCCAACAGGCCAATCCGGGGTGGGCATAATTTGCCATCCCTGGTCAGCTTTCCTTCAGGATAGACTGCCTGAACAACACCTGCTTCCGTGGCCATCTGCACATAACGCATCAATATCCGGCGATAGAGAGGATTTTTCGAACCTCTTCTGACACAAAAAGCTCCCAATGCACAAGCCAGTTGCTGCACAGGCCAGAACCTTGCCCATTCTCCCATCGCAAAACTCAGGGCAACTCTGTTTATGACTAGATAAGCCAACAGAATGTAATCCATATTGCTGCGGTGGTTCATGATGAACACCACGCTTGATTGAGGAGCGACCTTTTCCAATCCTTCTTCATCGGCAAAGCCTATCCTCACACGGTAGAGAAGTCTTGAAATGGATTTGCTCAGCCAACTGCCAATCCGGAAGTACGCATAGGCATTGAAGGAGGGGACAATCTCTCTCGCGTAGCGTTCCACCTTTTCCATGGCCACTTCCTTAGGAACGTCGTTCTCCTTGCAGTATTCATTAACCGCATTCAAGACCTGGGAATCGTATGTTAGACGGTCAATGAGAACCTTCCGTTTCGTCAGCTTAAACGCAGGAAGCTGAAGGTCTAGCTTCTTGTTCACCTCTTTGATGACGACATTCAAACGTCTGCGGACATACCATCTCACGCTGGGAAGCAAAAGATGGTCCAGCAGAGCCCAGGCAACGAGCACACAACCGAGAATGACCAACCATAAAGGAAGGCTGACCGTGTCTGTCATGATTTTTTTCCTGGCACCTTAATTGTTTTCCGGAATGAACTTTGACCTTTATTCATGATTGAAATTTTTGTATAGAGTCATTCGCTTTCATTCAATCTAATCATATCCGTCTGGATTCTGAATGATCGAACTCTCCAATCTCGAGAAAATGGATTATTTGCTTGATCACGTTTCTGCTCTTCATGATAAACGTATGGCTGTCCGGCATCACGATAAAATCGCTCATGCCTTCCACCTTTGCGCTCTCTACGGATACGACTCCGTCATCAGGGCCTGGGAGAATCACAGAAGAAATAAGGTTGAAACTGATGTTGCCGGTGATGACTCCCAAGTCAAAGTCAACCGGCCCCAGATTGTGTGGAACACTCCTTTCATCTGTTCCAAGTTGTTGACCGGCTGGCCCGTGCTGTTTTTTAAAAAAATAACTATCTTTGAGATTATCGACTAATTCACTTCCTTTATTCGGGGGGCTGAGCATGACAACGCGTCCGAGG
>Ga0209636_10005708_pt1 | contig 12714 bp, 13 predicted proteins | sample DeeMarSWOR152_54_FD_187464 | JGI IMG/M metagenome (GOLD analysis project Ga0209636, IMG submission 187464) | Marine sediment microbial communities from White Oak River estuary, North Carolina - WOR-1-52-54 (SPAdes) (version 2) | ecosystem: Environmental > Aquatic > Marine > Intertidal zone >...
GAATGCACCACGACCAGTTGCCGTTCTTCTTCCCCTTGAACCACCTATGCCCAAAGGTTTGGCGGTTATCACTCCAGGAACATATGCCCCGGCAATCTTGTAATATTCATCAGCAAACCATCCCATAAACTGAGCGTTTGTTCCAACATCAGGTGCAGGAATATCTTGGTCCGGTCCAACAAACTTCGCTATCGCAGCTGTGTACCCTCTTGTTAACCGTTCAAGCTCACCTTGCGACATTTCCTTCGGATTGCATGTTATTCCACCTTTACCACCGCCATAAGGAACACCCACGACACCGTTCTTTATACTCATCCAAAATGCCAATGATTTAACCTCATCTAGGCACACTCCCGGATGATATCGGATGCCGCCTTTCGCTGGACCTCTAGCTGTGTTATGCCGCACACGATAGCCAGTGAAAACGCTGATCTTTCCATCATCCATCTTCACTGGAATCGAAACGATTAATATATGCTCTGGATTGCTTAAGACCTCTACAACGTCAGATTCTAAGTTCAGTATTGCCGCCGCCTTCTTAAGTGGTTTCAATGCTTCTTCATATAAACTACTTTTTGCTTCAGACATACTTCCACATCTTTACGTTTGTAAACAGAATACGAGAAAAAATGACTTTTACTATTAAAATATTGCTTTCGATGCGCTTAAATATTGCCATGCGAATCGCTGGGAACTACAGGCAGTTCTTCGCCGATAGATTGAAATTCCGAGAAATCAAATTATAGTTCCAAACGGGAAAAGCTCCACCACAGTCTCGAATTCTCTTAAACTTTTTAATCTAAGTTTTTAAACTGCAGTTCTTATATCTCCTCTGCAATAGCTAGCTTTAGAGCTGAGAAAGGGGTAGAGGATGCCAAAAACAGTTTCACTGAAGATTAAGAACTTGGATTTTAGTTTTGAAAATTCACTTGCGAAGATCGTGGCAAACAGGAATTGCCCAGAAATCAAGCTTGCAGGATTAAAGGTAGGCCCTTTTGAAGAAGGAAACGAATATGAAGTCCATTACTGGATAGCCAGACAGCTTGTCAAGTCGGGAATTGCCCATTTCAGAGAAGAAGAATTATTAGACGCAGCCAAGCTTTATAAAATTCAATGGAAAGAACGAGTTCAAACGACTAGGCAAATATCTAAATTGCCAGAAGATTTCTACCCAAAACTTCGAAGATATTTTGTGGAATCAAAAAAGGAAATAACCAAAAACCCCGAGAAAATGCGAGAGTACGAAAAAGTTAAGCAGTTGACACAAGATATTATAAATTCAAGATTAAAAAAAATCGTTTCACTTGCCTCAGCTCCAGCTCAATCCGAGCAAATTCTGAGAGATTTTGCCACAGAGGAAAGATTTCTTTACGAAGAGATCCACAAGCTTATCGGTGAATGGCGAGCGCAGATACTCAGGAACAAGGAAGGAGAAAAATGACGGAAGAGCTAGAACTCATAGACCCTCAAGAACACTTACAGGACTTCTTCAAAACAGAAAAATATCGCGAAAGAATTTCACAAATGGCAGTAGCTGCTAGAACATCGATAATAGTTGATTTCGAAGACCTCTTGGCTTTTGACCAAGAGCTCGCCGAAGAAATTTTGGAAAACCCTGATGAGTATTTGAAACATGCCAACAACGCGGCGTATGCACAATTACGGATAGAAGACCCTGAATACGCTGAAAAAATAGAAGCAGAAGCAATAACGGTCAGAATTGTACGGCTATTAGAAAGTGCACCGCTGCGGAAACTTGGTTCAAAACACATCGGAAAACTTGTCATGGTTGAAGGCATAGTTGTCCGTTCGACACCAGTCCGCCCAATGGTCATGCAAGCAGCATTCAAATGCAAAAGGTGCGGAACAATAACATACACAAAGCAAACAGGCCCATTCTTAAGAGCTCCCTTCGCATGTAGCGACCCCTCATGCAGAAGAAAAGGCCCATTCGATTTCATGCAAGAAGAATCAACGTTCATAGACTCCCAAGACCTCCGAATTCAAGAAAGACCAGAGGACCTCCCACCTGGACAGCTTCCACGCTCACTAAACGTCAAGCTAATTGGAAGCGAAATAGTTGACGTCGCAAGACCAGGCGACCACGTATCGATAGTTGGAGCAGTTCAGGCAGTAGCACCAACAGTTCCAACCGTTGGAAAACTCCGCGCTTTTATCCTGCATTTAGACGCCAACTCAATTGAGGTTCTAGGCAAAGAGCCAGAAACAGTGCTTCCATCTCCAGAAGAAGAAGAGAAAATCCTTGAACTTGCAAAAGACCCGTGGATACAGCGAAAAATTATTAGTTCAATTGCACCTTCGATATACGGATACGATCATGTGAAAGAAGCGATAATATATCTTGTTTTTGGCGGCGTGGCAAAAACGCTTCCAGACATTACAATAAGGGGGGAACTAAACGTCCTTTTGATAGGAGACCCTGGAACAGCGAAATCCCAGATTCTGCAATACGTCGCAAGGCTTGCTCCTCGTGGACTATATACTTCTGGACGTGGAACGACAGCCGCGGGCTTAACAGCAGCCGTCATACGAGAGAGAAGAGGCGGAATGACCCTTGAAGCTGGAGCCCTTGTACTGGCTGATAAAGGAATTGCGTGTATCGACGAAATGGATAAGATGCGCCCGGAAGATAGAGTTGCAATTCACGAGGCGATGGAGCAACATACCGTTTCAATTGCAAAAGGCGGTATCGTCGCGACGCTTAACGCTAGAACAGCCATACTTGCAGCTGCAAACCCTGCGTTAGGAAGATATGAACCCCACCGTACAGTGGCGGAAAACATCTCGTTACCAGTTACAATACTTTCAAGGTTTGACTTGATCTTCGTCCTGAGAGATGAGCCAAACAAAGAGGCAGACAGCAAAATGTCACAGCACATCCTCGAAATTCACAGAAGAGGGATGAGTCCCGTGGAACCACCAATACCGACAGAACTTCTAAGAAAATACATAAGCTATGCCAAGGGAAAAAAACCAGTACTAACAAAGGAAGCGCTCCAACGTCTTAAAGACTTTTACATGGCTATGCGTTCGGCAAGCGAAACAGAAGGTTCGCCAGTAGCCATAACTGCACGGCAACTGGAATCCCTTGTGCGCACAGCAGAAGCGAGGGCACGCTTAGCCCTGAGAAAAGAGATTTTAGCAGAGGATGCAGAAGCAGCCATCGCTATAATGAATAGGTCCCTTGAAGAGGTTGGAATAGACGTGTCCTCATCGAAATTTGACATAGACCTTATAATGACTGGAAAACCAAAAAGTCTAAGAGACAAACTTCAAACGGTGCTTTCAACAATAATGGAAATGCAAAGAGAAACAGGCTTAGTTGAAAAAATAGCACTTCTAGACGAGTTGGAAACAAAATACAAAATTTCAGCAGGTGACGCGGAACGCCTCCTAGGACAATTACTGCGTGAAGGAACAATCTACTCGCCAAGAGAGGGTTACCTAAAGAAAACCTAGAATTGAGTTCGTCCGTAGAAAAAGAAGATGGTTGCTATTGCGCCGCCTCAATATTGGTTTCCTTGTAGTACTGAGCGTTTGATGTGAACACTGTTATACCCACTGTTATACCGACATCATTCAATGCCACGCTGTCAGGATTCATAACGTAGACAACCATGGTCCAACCAGACTTTAGTGTTAAATCATCAGTAGCTTGCTGGAAGGTTCTTGTAGCCCCCTGAATGGTGATGTTGAAGTTTGCACCCGTAATATTAGTTGAGGTCACCTCTAAGTCATCTGAAATAGTTATGTTGCTTGTTCTCCAGTAGTAAACGGTTTGCCACTCAGAATCCTGTCCGCGAACCGCAATCTTGTCAAGAACGACATCTTTTCCGCCGGTGTTTACTATGACTATTGCCGCTTGAGCCCATGAACCAGTGGTGTTAAACCAAACATGCTGCTTAGTTAAGAACAGTGATTCTTCCTGCACTCTTGTGGTGGTCACGTTTATAGCATAAAACGTTACAACGGTTGCAAGAAGCACTGAAACTACAAGGATTATCAGTGTAGTCACTACGACGCTTAAACCTTTCTTATTCTTTAACAGATGCATATGTCCATCTCCAAACTTGATTTTACTAACATAAATGAGAAACAATAGTAAGACGGTTTGCGCGTCCCAAAAGTTAACGCAATCTAACGATTATTATTCATATAGTTAATTGGAAGTTAGAACTTTACAAAAATATTGTAATTAAGTCTTAAAGGTCAGTTCAACTTTGTTTCACAGAAACACTAAAACATATTCACGGATACTTAGATGATAGGGGTCTCTAATGGAAACCGTTATGGTCGTCGTCGGCACTCGCCCAGAAATAATAAAAATGGCACCTATTGTCAGGGCTTTACATGAAAGCAAAATCCCATTAATTTTTGTCCACTGCGGCCAACACTATGACTACAACATGTCCCAGCAGTTCATCGAAGAACTTGAACTCCCAACTCCAGATTACGCCTACAAAGTTAAGGCATACTCGCAAGGAACACAAACCGCACGCATAATAACCCATATGGAACGATTACTAAAGAAAACGTCACCCAAACTCGTCTTGGTTGAAGGAGACACAAATGGAGTACTGGCAACGGCTCTAGCAGCACTACAACTGCGAACGCCCGTAGGGCACGTCGAAGCTGGGTTGAGAAGCTTTGATCTACGCATGCCGGAAGAACATAACAGACGTTTAACAGATCATGTATCCACTTATCTATTCGCATCAACGGAAATCGCGGAGAAAAACTTGAAAAGAGAAAATGTTTGGGGGAAAATCTACGTTACTGGAAACACAGTTATAGACGCGGTAATTCAACACCTACCCATAGCTGAAAAGAAATCAAGAATACTAGAATACATTCATTTCGAACCATTTGCTCTAGCCACTGCCCACAGAGCAGAAAACGTAGACGACCTAACAGTTCTTGAAAATTTCATGGAAACTTTTGCAGAAGCCCCCATACCAGTGATTTACCCAATGCATCCAAGAACAAAAAAGAGACTTCAACAGAACAGAATCTACACCAAAATCAAAAAATCAAAAAACATACTGATTTTGCCACCGCTCGGCTACTTAGATTTCTTGGTTCTAATGAAAAAATGTGAAATGATAGTAACCGATTCCGGCGGCATACAAGAGGAAGCAACAGCACCATGTATAAGAAAACCAGTGTTGGTTATCCGACTTTCAACCGAAAGACCAGAAGCCGTCAAATCAGGGTTCGCCGAAGTTGTAGGCACTGAAAAGCACAGAATATTAGATGCCATGAAAAGAATACTAAGACATCCAAGGGAATTACCAAGAAAATCTCCGTACGGAAATGGAAATGCCGCTGAAAAAATTGCTAAGATAATTAAGGAAGAACTGGCGTTCTAACTCTTCTTTATGAAATATACGTTATTCTCTTATCCTCTTCTTTACGTATCTCCTCTGCTTGCAAGACTCTTTTTTCCTCAATTTTCTGCAAACGCGTAATCATTTTATCCGCTTTTTCAATTTCTTCATCCAAACCAGCTAGATCGATACTAAGGCTAAGCATTGTTTTCAACACCTCTAACACGCTCTTAGCAGCCTTCGGGTCAGGCAAATACCCACGGGTCTCACCTAAAAGACAAAGAGCACCAATTTTCTTGAAACGAGATAAACCTAAAATTAAGCCAGCGGTGCCGACGATGGGGTTCCCCATTGAACTCAATACGGCTCTAGCTAGTAATGCCTCGTTCAAAAGTTCTTCATTTGTAGCGGCTGCAATAACTTTAGGCTTGTCCTTAACCTCCATTCGGTAGCCGCCCACTGTGACAATCATTTTCACGTTGTGCTGCCGAGCAAAATCTAATATGCAATCGGAAATTTCATACTGACCTTCAATTGTCTGGGCTTGGCTGTCACCTGTGAAAAGAATAAGGTCGTTTCCTCCGGTTTGGTTTCTCAAGAAATAGAAAGTTCCACGTAAAAGCCTAACGCTTCCTTTCTTGTTCACAAGTACGAAATACGGAAAGTGAGGAGAATAGAGATAAGCGAACTTCTTGGCGTCTAGTTTTTTAATTAAGTAGCGAGTGGCAATCTTACCTACAAGTCCCAGACCTGGAAGCCCTTCAATTAAAATAGGATTTTTCAACTCAACTTTCGTGCGTTCTTTGATGAACGTCTCTTTCATTCTTTGGAACCTCTCTTAAGAGCCATCCTATACTTAAGATACTTATCATCAGGGGAAAACTTGGGGGGATGGGGCACCCGAACCTTTCCACCGCAACACGGGCAGCTATCTTTTCTCAAAGTATATTTTTTACAGCCTTCACATTTTCGTAAAAGCCAAACCACTACTTCTCCCTTCTAAAGGATCCTTGTCCACCAGCTTTAACAACGTGCGAAACAACTTTTTCGCCGACCCCCTGTAAAATGGCTTCTGCATGCTTATAGTTTTCGGCTAAAACCTCAATGCGATATTTAGGTGCAGCAACAACATAAAAACGAAGTTTCGCATCTTCAGACTTAGCCTTTTTCGCGTTCAAAAAAGCTTCTTTAAGGATTTCTATACCATTAGGCTTCATGCAGCGAAGCTCAACAATACCTTTCACCTTAACCATAGGTATGTGTATGCGCTCTTCCGCAACTTCAGCAAGGGCCGCTGCAAGCTCCTCTGGCACACCTATTTTGATAAGAACTTCCATTCCTTCCTTTACAACTTTCTCGAAGGCTTCGTACAAGCCATACTCTTTCTCCATAAGTGCTCCAGCTTTTTCATAAATCTCCTCCGGTGATAAACTGGTTTTTTCAGCAACACTCCGAAGCAATGTTTCAGCCTTTCTCTCCCTCTTCCAAGACATAATCTTCTCGATTTTCTCTCTTTTCGTAACTCTTCTAAGTGACAAGTCTACGTGTCCTTTTTCTGCATCTACCCGCAGAACTTTTAAAACAACCTTTTGTCCTTCTCGAACGAAGTTACGAATGTTTCGAATCCAAGAAGAAGATATTTCAGAAATGTGCAGTAGACCCTTTTTATCATATTCGTCTAGCGTCACATAAGCACCATAGTCCATAACATTCTCCACAGTGGCTATCACCAAGTCCCCGACTTCTGGCCATTCTTGTTTTCTAAAAGCCATTACAGCATTCATCCCTATTCTAAGACTGCGGCTATTTCGCCCTTAATTATCACTCTTCCACCGGATGGTTCTGCAAGTTCAACGCCACAGACGTTGCAGTTAACCTTGTTTACAGCGTGGCTGAAAACAAGTTGCTCGTTGCCACATTTTAGACATTTCACTCTGACGAATCTGCTTCTTGGTCTTGGAATTAGTTTTTCCCACTCAGCCATAATGTCAACCTCAATCTCATGCAATGACTAACTTCCTTAGTCGTATACCATCTTTATGCCTTGTGTAACCGCAAACCTTGCATTTGAACTTCAAAGTTTGCTTCTTGGTTGTTTTCGCAAATTCGCTTTGTAGCGGATACTTCTGCCCACCATAACCTTTCTTTTCCCGTCGGTGATGGCGCTCACCTTTAGCTAGGGCTCTCCGCTTTCCAGCCTTGTATAGAGTAACTGCGTGAAACTGATGTTTTTTACACCTAGGGCAATATGTTCTAATCTCTTTTGGAACATTCACCTTAATCACGACCGGCCTTAACTAAAGAAAACACGCGTACTCTTATACTTTTTCACAGAATAGTTAAACTTCAACCCTTTCAGCCAAACCTTGTTTAACTAAAATCTTAGAGTTATCAAGAGGCAAAGACGCAACATCTTCAATCTTGAAAGGCCCATAAGTTTTCATGTCCGCTCCAACAATTTCTGGAACCTCCTTTAGAAAGCGTAAAACAGCGTTTCCATGCTTTTGTTCAACATTTACCTTTTGTGCATAGCCGCGCAGAATTTTCTCAGCTAGGCTATAATATGCCTCTGCAAGCGGTAGAGCCTCTGCGTAAGATTTTTTCTCTTCCATTGTCAAAAAACCTGACGGAATTTTTTCGCCCTTGGCAGCTCTATTAACCAGTTTTCTATAACGTGCCTGAATCAATTCGTGAACCATGCGTTTGACATTTCGCATTTCATCTTTAAGAAGACGTGCTTTAATCGTTCTTTTGTCAAGCATTCGACCCTCTTCTTTGAGCCTTCTCAAATAGTCGGTAATTCTAGAGTAAAAATCGGACAAAAGCTTTTCAAGCTCAACGTTTTCGAGCTCCCGTTTCCAAGCGTTATATAACTCATCATACAATTTTAACCTATCACCTTTGCTCTACCCTTGCATATGAGCAACATGGCTGCTCCTGTAGGCAACTCAACCCTTTGTTTTTTGTAAGGACCAAACACCTCATCACCCAACCTAAACTCTGGAGCATCAGATACAAGAACAGTCACAGCGTCAGTTTTAAACACTACTGCCCTCTTGAATGGATCAAAACCATCTATAGCTGAAACTGGAAACTCAACCTTCTTCAAGCCGGTTTTTCCATGTAAAGTGCCAGTTAATCTAATTAAACGATGGATGTCCGTTGTGACAACTGTATCGATTTTAACGGATTGCAGTTTTGCGCTGTGCTTGGCTATCTTTCTCCAAGTTTCAAAACCGATTCCTCTGACAGACCCCCAAGTTCCTTTGTTTAAGTTCTCTAGAATAATGTCTCTGTTCTGCAATATCGTTTCAGCAATATTTTTCTTCAGTCCAATTTTTCTAAGATTCTCTTCTTTGGCATTAAGAATGAAGTTTTGCATCCCCAACGTCAGACGATTGCGCCAACCAAGTTCGCTTAATGGTGACGCTTGAGAAGATGGTGTTTCTCTCAAACTTTTCTTGCTTGCACCATGAAAAAACACGTCTAAACCTAAACCAGTAACGTAGTCAACAATTTCTTTGCGTGCGATAGCGTCGAGCGTCCTTATAGCTTCGTTTTCAACATGAACGTGGTAACCACGATGCCCAGAGAAAAACACACGTACATTCTTTTCGGAAAAACCAAAATCCTGCATCAACGCATCCAGAAGCTTCAAAGTCTCTGTCTTAGCAGAATCCAAGCAAACTTCACAGGGCCACGTCTTCACCTCAAACTTTTCGCCATCACAGACAGGACACTTGCCGGGGGTAAATCCTTTTCCTGTCAAGCCACAAATACCGCAGGCCCAATTGTCATGAATCTTATCACAGGGAGTTGGAATGTGATCAGCGTCAATGTCAAAGACTAAATCTGCTCCCAGCCAACCTTTCCTGTCCATATCAGCCTCTGGATCTTCATAATAGGCGCATGAACAATAAGCATCTGACGGAACAGAATTTTGTAAAAACTGCTTCAATTCACCACTGCTTTTAAAACTTTTATGGCGGAGCATCCAACCCTCAAACAAAGCAAAGCCAAATTCTCGTCTATCAATCACTGAAAGAGAATTGTTTGGGGAATACTCTCGCTTATAGTAGTTACGAAACATCCTCTGTACAAAACTAATAGGTTTCAAGTTCCTCTACCTAATCTTAGTAGCCTTTAAAAAAAAGGTTTTGTTCTAGTGTCCCTTGAACCCAGCATCCTATTTGATTCTGCTTTAAGGGAAGATGGTTCTTCATATTCATTAGAGAAGGGATCACAACTTCCGTAAACAGACTCGGTTATTTCTATCCTAAATTGACTAAACATAAATATCGCTTTTGACGGTTGTTAGATAGTTATATCGAACTTCAAAGAGGACTGTTGATGCTAGACGTTGTACAAAAAGTCAAGAAAAACATCCATAGGCTATTAAAAATCTCGCCCATTCTTTCTTTTGTTGTTCCATTTCTCGTGTTATATTTTCTATATCCTAGTTCCTTCGAGGCAACATGGAAAGGCAGAACCTATTACCTTTTCTTTTTATGGCTAGTTTCTCTGGAAATTATATTGGGTTGGGAGGAGATTCAAACAAACAAGGTGGATAAACTAAGGTCTATAAGAACTTTTGCTTTTATCATAGCTCTCCTGCTTCCAACAATATATGTAGTTGCTGCTAACTATTGCGGGTTAAATGACATAGTCGCAGATTTAGCCAAAAAGAGCAACATTGCATGGGTAGAATGGGTACTGATTTCAACAGAATATCTGGTCTTTACGGCCCTTTTTAGTTTGATAATTCTGACGGAATTTGGAATCATTGGCTTGAAGGATTTTTCGATTTCCATGCTTTTTCTAGGGATTATTGGGGCAATATACACGATAGATAATCTATGTCCATATGGAAGGTTCACACCATTTCAGATTCTCGTTCCAACCACCACGAATCTTGCGGAAGATGTTCTAAATCTAATGGGATATCAGACGAGAATGTCTTTCATAAGTAATCATCCTGTGTACGGATCTATGCCACACTTAGCGGTCAAGGATTCCCAAGGGTTTTGGCGGGGATTTGGCATAGCCTGGCCATGTGCAGGCGTTGAAAGCCTTCTAATCTACACTGTTACGATCTTACTGTTTCTGAAAAAAACTGCCATTCCATGGAAGCACAGGATAGTCTATTTTGTAATTGGCGCCATAGTCACTTATTTCATTAACATTCTAAGGATAGTTACCATTTTTGTCATCTCGGCAAAGGGTGGTGACGTTTGGACCTTCCATGATTATTATGGCCAATTGTGCTCCATCACATGGATCATATCCTATCCGCTAATAATAATTGGAAGCCGAGCTTTATGGAACAAAATCAAAGAAAGGAAGGCAGACGATAATGCAGGCCCTGATGTCAGCGACTTAGCAAAGACAGACCTACACCCATAGATATCTAGGGATATGCCGCTAATCCTTCTACATCAACCGAAGAAACCATCGGACAAATAATAGATAGCTCCTTTGTTGTGCTAGTTAGTTCTTAACAAGAACATGGTTCCTTAAAGCATATCAGATAGCCCGCAACATATGGTATTAAGTAGGCGATTGGGGTGAAGATGTAATGTGTTGCACCCCATAAGTGTGGGTGCTTTTCAACTGAATGATATTTGACGAGTCTACATCCTATGCCAGTAACTTTATACCCCAATTTCTTGAATTCATTGGCATACCAAGCTGAGCGATGCTCCTCGGCGTCTATTCCCTCCCCACCCTCTTGTTTTACAAAGCCTTGCGGTACAGTGATTATGACTAGCTGCCTTGCAATCCTCTCCAGCTGCTTAAGCACAGTATATCCTTGCTTCTTTTCGAGATGTTCTAGTACTTCTGACAGGAGTACTAAGTCAAAACTCTGTTCTCTGAATGGGAGGTAAGTGCAATCGCACAAAACTAAATCATCATAGACGTTTCTCTCCTTAACGAACTTCAAATATGTGGGAGTGATGTCTACACTACAAAGATACGTCATGTTCTGCCGCAATGCACAGAGTAGGTACCCCCATATACCCTTACCACAACCGATGTCAATCACAGAGATTTTCCTGTCTTTCGGGATTAAGCGCATGACGAAGCTCTCAAGCTCGTAAAGATGAGACATTACCCACCACCACATATCACGAGTCTGTAAATATCGAGCAGTCTACTGGCGATGGCTGCTGGATCTGTATCGGCCGCTAATGATGGGGGGAATTCATCTGGATTTCTGATAAACTCGAGTAGCTTGTTGTGCAATTCCTTTGCGTTAGGTTTGAAAAGATACTTGGGTGGTAAAAGCTCTGACATCCCTCCTCTGTTTGATGCTATTGCAGTCGTTCCAAGCTTAACTGATTTAATAACAGACAGTGAACACGGCTCAGGCCAGAATGATGGGTGCACCGTTACATGGCAACTCGTTATCAGATCATATAGCTCATTACGTGGTAAGTATTCATGAAATCTCACTCTTTTCGGGTAGGTCCTTGCAAACCGATGAGCTAGGGCTTCGAGTTCTCCTCTTCCCGTAATATGAACCTCCATGTCTATGCCACTTCTTAGCAACTTCTCCGTAGCCTTTAAGAATATAGGAAAGCCCTTAGCAAGGGAAAGTCTACCGCTGTAGACTACGCTGATTTTATCACGCTTTCTCTTATCATATCCTCCTTCACCATTAATATCTACTACGTTATAGACTACCTCTATAGATGGTTTTAGATATGGTGACAAGGATTCCTTTACAGAGTTGGAGACAGCTATTAGGAGGTTACATTGATCGTATAACGATTGCAGAAAGCGCCTAAAACCCACTGCGAACAAAGCTTTGTAAAATTCTACTTTTTGGAGGTAATATTCAAGCTCCTGCGTGTAAGAGAGTTGTGATATATTCCCATGCAGAAATGGAAGGTCTGTTAGGCTTAAAGCCCTATAATCATGGATATGCTCTATAACAGGAGCCTTCAACCTCCTAGCAACACTTATGCTTGGAAGCAAGCTGAGGAAGACCCCACTGTGTATTATGTCGGGACGAAAATCATCGGCTACTTCTGTGCAATGTCGCAGCACTTTAGCGAAGATTATAGGATTGAGCAAGGTTGAGTAAAGCTCTTCTATGCTGAGAGGCTTCTTTTTGTTAATGACGTGTGAATCTTCAAAGGATAAGCGTTCTATACGATTATCAATAAATCGTGTTGAACAGAAACGCACTTCTACGTCTTTGATCTGAGAAAGAAGCTTTGCCAAAGTTAGAATGGATTCTTCTGCGCCAGAAAACTCAACTGTGTCACTTATTACCAATACCTTCAACTTTCACTCTCCTCACTAAATAGTGGGCATAAAGCGCGGCGATAACTGGGATGCTCCACGTACTTATTCCAAGAGG
>Ga0209636_10005709_pt1 | contig 12713 bp, 13 predicted proteins | sample DeeMarSWOR152_54_FD_187464 | JGI IMG/M metagenome (GOLD analysis project Ga0209636, IMG submission 187464) | Marine sediment microbial communities from White Oak River estuary, North Carolina - WOR-1-52-54 (SPAdes) (version 2) | ecosystem: Environmental > Aquatic > Marine > Intertidal zone >...
CGGGGCGGCTTTTCTCAAGTCTGTCCCGGCCAGGGTGCGCCTGGCTAATCCCAGGCTGATAGTAGAAGTCGACCACCTGTTTCTGGCCAAAGGCTCTCTGTGGGGCGCGGAAAGGATGATCGTGATTGGATTGACCGCCCTGGGCCTTCTGAGCGGCTGGCCCGAGCTGGGCCTGGCTGCTGCCGTGATCGGCGGGAATATTTACTGGATAACAAAATCATTGAACTTCTGGCGAAAGCCTGGATGCAATGAGTAACAGCAGGAAAAAAAGAGTACTGTCTGTCAACCTCGGCGGTCTCGGTGATTTTATCACCACCATGCCGATCCTGAGCGCACTCGCTGCTGAAACTTGCGAATCGATCACCTGCCTTGTCTGGCCTGCACTGGAGGATTTTGCCTCTATCGTGCCTTTTGTCCACAGGGTGGTAGGATTGTCCAGGGACAGGGAAAACGATCCCGCCCTGAGCCTTTTTATCAGGAAGCTTTCAGGGTTGCGCGGTTTCGACCTAGTGCTTGATTTCGCTTTTCCCCCGCGGGCGGCGATTATCACTCGCGCTGCAGTGGGCAAGCGTACCATGGGGTTCGGTCTGGATCCTGTTGCTTTCTCCTGGTATACGGACATTATCCCTAACATTCCAGCAGAGCACAGGCTGGAACGGAACTTTCACCTGCTGGAACATCTGGATCTTGACATACCGGAGAATCCCGATTTTTCAGTGGTTATCCCAACCGAAGCCGAGACCAGGGTTGATCTGTTAATCTCAAGTCACGGGATCAACCTGGAGCGAGACCGGCCGATAGCGTTGCACCCGGGCAGCGGGGTGTCGAAGAGAAACTGGCCGCCTGAGCGTTTCGCCGAACTGGCCGACAGGCTGATCGAGCACAGCGGTAAAAAAGTGGTTTTGCTGGGCGGCAAGCAGCGCGCTTATGACGGCACCAATGAGGCAGGCCTGGTCTCGGCCGTACAGTCTAATATGCACAGGGAAGCTATCAACCTGGCCGCTCGGTTAAGCCTGCCCGAGCTGACCGCTTTCCTGCGCAGATGCAGCCTTTTCGTGGGGAACAACAGCGGCCCGGCCCACCTGGCCGCCACCGTGGCTCGTGTACCCTCGCTTCTGGTCTGGGCCCCCCGTAACGAAAAGGTCTGGCAGCCGGCAGGCCAAGAGGCAGTACTTGTCTACGCCGAGCCTGATTGCAGTGACCACTGCCTGCTCAACAGATGCGACAGGATAGACTACTGCCTCGGGTTGATTACAGTGGATGAGGTTTTTGAACGCTATCTCGAGGCATTTGAAACTCTGGATATCACCACACCGGCCACAAGAGGTGAGCGATGAGAGTGGAACTGGCCAGCGGAGAAAGGCCTCATAATGGTTACCTTCACTGCGACATGCGACTCCTCGAATCCACAGACCTGGTCTGTAAAGTGGAGGTTCTTCCCTTTGCCAACGATTCTGTGGAATTGCTGCTGGCAAGCCATATTATCGAGCATTTCTCTTACAGGAAAATAGACAGGGTACTCGAGGAATGGCACAGGGTGCTGCGCCCGGGCGGTAATATCCTGATCATCACCCCTAATTTCGCCTATATCGCCCACGGGTATGTTGAGGGCTGGATGGATTACACTGAATCCCGCAACCGGATGTTCGGCGGGCAGGATTATCCAGGCAACTTTCACTATACCGTGTTCGACAGCCTATCCTTGGGCAAGACCCTGGAAAAAGCGGGTTTCAAAAATGTTAGAGATGTTACTTCAAATTACGAGAACCGCAAGGTTACGATGAGCATCTACTTTAACGCGAAGAAATAACCATGGACGAGGTTATTGCAATTGTTCAGGCAAGGATGCATAGCTCGCGTTTGCCTGGCAAGATCCTGGCCGATCTAAAGGGAAAACCGCTGATCGCTCATATTATCGAGCGGCTCAAGGCCACAGAGGGTGTCGACCGGGTAGTGCTCGCAGTGCCCGAAAGCGAAGCGGCTTGTCTGGCACCTGTGGCTGCTGAAGCTGGCGCGGAAATCCACCCGGGAAGCGGCGATGACGTACTCGGGCGTTTCTACTCGGCGGCAATGAATTTCCCGGCGGCTTATCACGTGCGCGCCACCGGGGATAACCCTCTGATCGATACCCGGATGCTTGCTCGCTGTATAAAAGAATGCAAGAGCGGACTCTGGGATATGGTCGGCTGTAAAAACATGCCACTTGGCACGAGTACCGAGGTATTTCCGGCAGGCCTGCTTGATTACCTTTCTTTTTTCGGCAGGCTGAGCTATCACCGCGAACACGTGACAACTTACGTATACGAGCATAAAGACGAGTTCAGAGTCAGAAGGCTTACTCCACCGCGCAAGCTCCAGGCTCCGGAATATCGCCTGACTGTGGACACGCCGGAGGACCTGTGCCTGATGCGCATAATTTATAACAACCTTTACGAGGGTGGTAAAATCATTGCGCTCGAAGATGCGATCCGCTTTCTGCGCAAAAATCCTGAAATCGCCAGGATCAACAGCCACGTAACTCAGCGCTCGTGGAAAGATGAAAAGATGGCTACTGCAGTGGCCTGAAGAGGATTCCTCATGGTTGGAGAGGTAAAAGAACGCATGGTTTTGTGCTGCTCAGGAAATTTCAGGCTCGGACTGGGTCACCTGGTGCGCTGCTCGATCCTGGCCGAATACCTTGCTCCGAAAGGGAGTACTTACGCGATCAAGCCCGATCCGGTTGCGGAAAATTATCTCAGGGGCAAGGCTCAAAGCTATCACCTCCTTCCCTCGGGATTTAGCGAGACCGAGGAAGCTAAATACCTTGTAAAGGCTGCGGCTGAGCTAGAGGCTAAAACCGTGGTCCTGGACAGGAAAGACAACAGCCGCGAGTATGTGGAAACCCTTAAGGCGGCAGGATTGTTTGTTGTCGATCTGGAGGACCGCGGCCCAGGACGGGATTTTGCAGATATTCTGATCGACCCGCACATCCTCCCTGGCACCTCAGAAGCGATATACCACGGGTCTGCGTTCTGCGGTTTTGGACCTGACTGGAGTATGCTTCATCCACTCTACGCCCGACTTCACAAGCGGGCAATGCCGGCTATCCGGAACCGGCTCGAAGCCAGGCCGGTATCCGAGATCGTGATCTCCTGCGGAGGAAGCGACCCGGCGGGATTGGCAAGCCGCCTGCTGAAAACACTCGACAGGCGCAGTGAAACTTTCCGGATCACGGTAGTCGCAGGTGCGGGAGCACGCAAGGCCTACCCGGATTGCCAGAACCATCCGGTCAGGATCCCTCACGGGCTGAACTCTCTGGCCCGGACACTTTATCAAAGCGATTTGGCCTTTGTCTCCGGCGGGATCACGATGTTCGAAAGCCTCTGTCTCGGAGTGCCTACCGTTGTCGTACCGCAGCACGAGGAGCAATACAGCAACGCAGCGAAACTGGTCTCTCAAGAGGCGCTGCTGCTCACACCTCCCCCTGGGGACGAGGCTTTCGGGATCGGGCTCGAAGTTGTGCTGGAAGAGCTCCTGCATGACGGAACCCTTCGGCTGAGACTTTCCCGAAAGGGGTGGTCAATGGTTGACGGCGGAGGCCTTGAAAGGCTTAAACAAGCTATGGTTCATACAGATATGAAAGCACTCAGCAGTTGAATAACCGGATTTTCAATTGTTTCCGGGTAAAAAGCCGTTTAGCCAATACGAGTCTATTAAAGAACAGGACAATGAACCACCACTATCCGATTCATGATAAAGGAGACGGTTGTGAGAGATAAACGCGGCGTGATAATTATTGGCGCTGGCCTGATGCAGATTCCGCTTATTCAGGCAGCCAAGCGCATGCGTCTGCGAACGATTGTCACTGATTACAACCGCCGGGCACCGGGATTACCCATGGCGGATATCGCCCTGGAGGTCTCCACCCGAAACATCGATTTCTCGGTTCTCACCGCACGTCGTATTGCTGACCAGATTCCGATCCACGGGGTAATGACAGTCGGTACGGATGCCAGCCGCACGGTGAGCGCAGTGGCTGCCGCCCTCGAACTTCCCGGGATCAGGTACGATGTTGCAGAACGGGCCACGAACAAGGTCAAGATGCGCCAGTGTTTCAGAGAATATGGCGTTCCCTCGCCGGATTTCGAGTATGTCTGGAGCCGCGAGGATGCGCGGCAGGCCGTGCGTAGACTCGGCCTGCCGGCGGTGATCAAGCCTGCGGACAATATGGGAGGGCGCGGGGTCCGCCTGCTCAGCCACGAGAGAGAAATCGACGATGCGTTCACCGAGGCCAGGCGAGCCTCGGTAAGCGGGATGCTGATTATCGAGGAGTTCATGGAGGGAGAGGAGCTATCTATCGATGCTTTGATCTGGGACGGCAAGATCGAGATTACCGGAATCGCAGACCGGATTATCAACGGCTCGCCTTACTTTATCGAACTCGGGCATACTCTGCCCTCGATCCTGCCGCAAAAGGTTCAGGAGGAGGCAATCGAGGTAATGAAACAGGGAATCCATGCCCTGGGTATCGACATCGGCGCTGCCAAGGGGGATATCAAGATCACGCCCGATGGACCTAAAATAGGGGAGCTGGCGGCCAGGCTCTCCGGCGGTTTCATGAGCGGCTATACTTATCCTCTCGCCACAGGGATAAACCTGATGTCAGCCGCACTTCGTATCTCTATGGGAGAAGATCCCGGTAATCTAACTCCTAAATTCAACCGGGTAGCAGCAGAAAGAGCGATCATACCCCCTCCAGGGAGGATAACCGGTATCGAGGGCCTCGATCGGGCACGCGCCTTGCCAGGAGTGAAAAATATATTTACCATGTATCATGTCGGGGATATGTTCAACAGCCCGACCAGCAACATGAGCAAATTCGGAAACCTGATCGCCGTGGCAGATACTCGCGAAGAGCTGCTCACAGTGTGCGAGAAAGCTCTTTCGATGATCGAGATTCAAACCGAAGGCCCGGCTTACAGCAGTAACCTGTTGACTGCAAAGAGTGCCTGATGAAACAGGTCAGAATCGGCGATAAACGCTGCGGGTACGTGCGCGTAGGAGACAGGCTGCCGCTCGTCGCTATGGCCGAAATAGGCTTGAACCACAATGGAGATATCGGCAAGGCACTGGAACTTGTGGATCTGGCTGCCGAATCCGGAGCTGACCTGGTAAAGTTCCAGTATATTGATCCTCCGGCGATGGTTCATCGCCAGAGCATGCCTGAATTTTTCACCCTCTATGAAAAATACGCTCTCCCCCTCTCAGACATGAAGCGGGTGGCGGAGAAGTGCCGCGAAAGAAAAATTCCCTTTGTCTGCACAGTGTTCGACCTTGAAGGCGCAGCCCGGATGGTTGAGAGCGGAGTTTGCGCTTTCAAGGTGGCAAGCTGCGATATGACCCACCTGCCTCTTTTGCGGGGACTGGGTGCTTACGCTCTGCCGGTAATTCTCTCAACCGGCCTTTCCGAGCTGGCAGAGGTTTCAACCAGTGTCCGGGAACTCAAGCGCGGCGGATGCAAAACCCCGATTCTTCTCCATTGTATCAGCGCCTACCCCACCCCTCCTGAACAGGCAAACCTGACCGCAATGTTGCACATGAGGCGCAAGTTAAAGCTTCCGGTTGGTTTCTCGGACCATACCTCCGGTACTCTCGCCCCGGCCCTGGCTGCAGTTCTCGGTGCCTGCATGATTGAAAAACATTTCACATACAATCCGAAAGCCGAGGGGCCTGATCATGCGCTGAGCCTTGGCCCACAGGAATTTCGCCTGATGGTTGATAACATTCGAATTGCAGAGGCAATGCGCGGTGACGGCAGAAAAAAAAGCGCGCCTGTTGAAAAGCAAGAACGCCGGGTCGGCCGAAGGGGATACTACCTTCTGCGTGATGTTAAAAAGGGCGAAAAGGTGCGCACGGAAGACCTTGTTGCCTTGAAACCGTGGACCGAGTTCGGACCGTTCGAGACTAAAAGATTACGCGGTGCGGAGTACTCAAGAGACCTGGCTGCAGGATCCCCCCTTAGCTCAAAGTACATTCAACGGCCCAAAAAAGGATGAAATCGAAAACAAATGAGGAAGGACGCGGGCCGGCATCCTTTTTGCTAAATCATCAACCGGCGGGCAAACTATCAACGGAGTTTTGGCAAAAAGGATGCCGGCCCGCGCCTTTTCGCCGAAAGATTCCGAATCATTCAAGCCGGGCCAATCTTTTCCCATGCCATTGGCTAAATCAAAACTCACCGCGGCGCTTGTCGGCTGCGGGCGGATCGGCTGGCTGCTCGAAAACGACCTCCTGCGTGGCAAACCCTGCACCCACGCCGGTGCGCTTTCCGCAATCCAGGGCGTACGGATAGTAGCTGCTGCCGACCCGGACAATCAGCGCCTGACAGCTTTCGGCAAGCATTATGCTATCCAGGCTCTTTACCCAGACCACCGGAAACTCCTCCTCAAGCACCGGGTTGATATTTTAGCTGTTGCCGCTCCCACTACTGTTCACTGCCGGATAGTCACCGAGGCTGCAGAATCGGGCAGGGTGCAGGGTATTTATTGCGAAAAGCCGATTACCCGCACTCTGGAAGAGGCTGACAGGATGATCCAGGCCTGCCAAAGGAACAAGGTAGCCCTGTTGATAGGACATGAAAGACGATTCAGCGCACATTTTATCCGCGCCCGCAGGCTGGTTCAACAGGGAGTTATCGGGCCGGTACGCACGGTGATCGGCCAGGCGCTCTCAGGCGATCCGGGAGCTGTGCCCAGGGTCGAGGCAGGCGGCGGGCCGTTTCTCCATGACGGCACCCACCTGACCGACCTTTTCGGCTATTTCTGCGGTCCGGCCGAATGGGTAATCGGCCAGGTGAGGCGGGCTCATGGCACCAGAATGATCGAGCACACCGCTACAGGGCTGGTGGGTTTTGCCAGCGGGGCGCAGGGATTTATCGAGGGTGGTGGAAGGCGCGACTATTTTGATTTTGATACGGAAATTCAGGGCGAGAAAGGCATCCTTCGGGTGGGCAACAACCCGCCGCGGCTCTGGCTTTCGCGCCAGAGCAAGCGCTTGACCGGTTTCAGAGAGCTGGAGGAGGAGAAATTCCCCGCTTTCAAGCCGAACAACGGGTTCGTGGCTGCATTCGAGGCATTGATCGATGAAATCCGCACGGGTGTTCCCTCCCTGAGCACGGGTCTGGATGCCAGAGCCGCCCTCGAGTTGATACTGGCCCTTTACCAGAGCGCGGCCAGGGGTGGCAGAAAGGTGCGCCTTCCGCTTTGAACAGTCTCCCAATACAACTGAACAAGCCAATAAAATGATTGTTACTGCTTGAGTAACAGTAAACCAACAAATAGTCCATTATTAATAATTGCCTTTGATTTCTGCTATTCTCTCGTTTCTTGCCAATCGGTACTTTCAACCACAAATACATAAATTTACATATACGTAATAATTTCAGGCATACTATTTGCATATTAATCAATAAAAACAATAATTCAGATAAAATATGCTTTTAATTTGTAAAAATATTTTTATTCTCTTCATTATATTTAACGCAATAATTTTGTCTTCTTGCGATAAATTCAATCCGCTAGCCTCTGATTCCGAATCTAATCAAGAACCCCTGCCGTGGCAAAGCACCGATCTGCCCCAGACCGTGATCGGCGAGTGGTATTATCTGGATAAGATAAATATAACTTTAGTTGAGGATACAGTTAAAGCCAAACATAAATATTTTGACGCAAATTATCATATCCTTGACGTTGAAAAAAAAGAAGATCAGCATTACAGGCTGATCCTTGAAATGGTTGAGAGAAATTCAACCTTTGCATACCTGGATATCCTCTTCCTGAGCGAGACTGAACTCGAAATCACATTCAGTAAAGACTATGCCATGCTGGAAGAGAATGTCAGAAATCAGCCTCCGGATAAATCATATGTGGTGGCTAAAAATCCTACATGGATCAGCCAGCAATTTCCTGATGAACTGATCGGAAACTGGCAGCTTCAGCAAGGAGACATGGATATCGAGATCGGGGAAAATGATGTTTTTCTCCACGGACAGAGCTGGTCTATCGAAACTGTTGAAACAAACCAGACGATCGACAGGCTTGTGCTAAAAAACGGCCAGAATATCAAATCACTTTATTTCAGCGAGTTAGGTTCGGATCAGATGCAAGTCGTGATTAAAGACGGCAGAGTGGTTATCTCGGAAGAATACAAGAAACTGCTCGGAGAACTGCGCACCTTCACCAGGTGGTGGAACCTTTTCGAGTACCTGATACTCAAACAGGGTAGCAGTTGGCGATACGGATATGAATATAATTCTTCCCACAGGCATTATTACGACTACGAAACAGTTGAAATATCACGTAGCTTGGTAGGCTTATTCGAGCTGGATTTAACCGGAATTGAAACAGTTCATTTAGCCACGAATTACCGAATCAAAGCTTTATATCAGATCGACAAAGAAGAGTATAGATATCATAAGGTTATGTATCTAACTGATGAACCAGAGGTTACTGATACATCCTATACAAGAGAAAACTTTGAGATTACTGAAGAATTTAACCTGGTTCTGGACAACGACACCCTCTGGTACGAAACTGAGCAAGGCAAGCAGTATTTTATCAATGTGCGCCTGGAAAAATCCAACCCGGTAAATCTGAAATTATTCGGAATACCGACCCTCTGTACTCTTAACATGGGAAATCAAGGGCCTAAACTGGCCTGGTTGCGTGAGGAAACTGAAACAAATGTTAAACTCTCTCCGGGAGCCGGATTTAATAGTGTCAATTACTCTTATGTTGGGGAAAATCCTTTGGGTGTTTCAACAACACCTGGACATTCCAAGATCAATATTTCTTTTGTTTTGATAGAATTCATACTTGGAACTCTTTAGGTCTCGTTATGTTCAAGATCATCCGCACAATTCTTTTTATCATGCCATTATTCTTCTGCGCCTGCGACTCTGCCAATCCGGTTGAACCGGAAGCCGGTTGGTATCCATTCGGAAACAGGATTCCAGAACAAGGCACTATCTGGTTTTATAATTATTACGACTACAATCTCTGGTATACCAGCAGCGGTGAAAAAGACGAAAGCTGGTCTAAGGGCACGTTCAAAATTGAAATAACAAGTTCAAGTAAGAATTCCCAACCCCCTTTTTTTACAATCGAGAAAACTTCTAAGATTGATACCGTGGAACACGAATACACGGAGATTGTTACAGAGCCCTATTTTGATATAGTATTAAGATCGAAAGTTGAAACAAATATTGAGCGAAAATATCAATATAAGATAGTGTTGGTAACCGATTCTTTGTATTACGAGATAGAGGGAGAAATAAAGCTATTTTCACCAAATATCGTCTTACGGGGCACCAGTATTAACGCTTTACTTTTTTGCGGCAGGGACCTTTATCTAAAGGCATTTTCAGAATACGGTAATCCTTCGTTTGTAGCGGAGCTGGAGAAAAGTAAGGGTATTACTCAGATAAAATATTTTGATGCCTGGATGGGTATCTCAGGCTACAATAAATCTTTTAGCTGTAATTTGATTGAATACATTCCGGGAAGAAATTGAGATAAAAAGTATTTTTCAGCCACGGAAAATTCGCAGGAGAATGGTAAACAAAAGGCTGATAACAATGCAGGTAGCAACAGGAAAGTAAAAGGTGAAATTCTCGCGCCTGATCACTATGTCGCCTGGCAGGCGGCCGAGCAAGGGGATTTTGGGTGCGAAAATGAGAAGCGCTCCGATTACAACCAGACATAGCCCGAAAATCACCAGCAGGCGTCCCAGGCTGCCGCTAAAGCCTCCGAAATCCATTGCGATGACCTCTTATTAGAGCCAATCATTTTCCATCGAACAGGTCACTCTGGTTCGGTATCGAACCTTTCTCACGGGGCGGCTCGTAACCGAGATGCCTGTAGGCCAGGGCAGTTGGCTCTCTTCCCCGCGGCGTGCGGTTGATAAAGCCGCGCTGGATCAGGAACGGCTCGTAGACCTCCTCGATCGTGTCCGGCTCCTCCCCCACAGTGACAGCCAGGGTTCCGAGACCCACCGGCCGGCCGCCGTATTTCTCGATCAGCGCACGCAGAATAGCCAGGTCCATTTCATCCAGACCGGACTCGTCCACCTCAAGCATCTCCAGACCCTTGCGCGCCACATCGGCTGTTATCCGGCCCTCGGCGCGGACCTGTGCGAAATCACGGATTCGCTTAAGAAGCCGGTTGGCGATTCGCGCCGTGGCCCGCGAGCGGCGGCTTATCTCGGCCGCTCCCTCGTTGTCGATATCCACGCTCAGGATTCCTGCCGAGCGGATAACAATCTGCTCCAGTTCCTCATCGCTGTAAAAGTTGAGACGGCCAACCACACCGAACCTGGAGCGCATGGGGCTGGTCAGCAGGCCGCTTCGGGTGGTTGCCCCGATCAGAGTGAAATGCTTCAGCGGAACCTTGACACTGCGGGCGCTGGGGCCGGTGTCGATCATGATATCGAGGGTGAAATCCTCCATTGCCGGGTAGAGGTATTCCTCCACATTGGTGCGCAGCCGGTGGATTTCATCGATAAAGAGCACATCGCACTCGGCAAGGTTGGTCAACAGGCCGGCAAGGTCGCCTGCCTTTTCGAGAACGGGTCCGCTGGTGACCCGGATATTGACATCCAATTCCCTGGCGATAATATGCGCCAGAGTGGTTTTTCCCAGTCCCGGCGGGCCGCAGAACAGGCAGTGATCGAGCGCCTCGCCGCGCCCCCTGGCCGCCTGGATAAACACGTAGAGCTGTTCCTTGAGCTTCGGCTGGCCGACAAATTCGTCCAGGGTCGCAGGCCGCAGGCTGGTCTCGAAAGTCAACTCCTCAGCCAGGGCTCCGGGACTGGTCAGATCGAACCTTCTTTCTCTGCTTTCCTCCATCACAATCCTTAATCAGCCAGATTAAATGTCTCATTTATTGAAATCTAAATATTAGCCAGCGCCTGTCGGACAAGCTCTGTGGTATCGAGCTTGTCGCTTTCGGCCTCGAGCACTTTGAACACGGCTTTTTCCGCCTGGGTTTTGGAAAAGCCAAGCGAAATAAGTGCGGCCACGGCCTCTCGACCCTCGGGCTCTAAAGCCCCAGGGGCGCTAACTTCGGCCAGAGCTGCCATTTCGCCGAGCTTACCTTTCAGTTCGAGAGCAATCCTTTCGGCGGTCTTTTTTCCCACACCCGGAATACGGTTCAAATAGGCGGTCTGCGAGGTTTCCACCGCGGCGATCAGCTGTTCCACACTCAGGCCGCCCAAAATCGCCAGGGCCAGGCGCGGTCCTACACCGCTGACAGAGATCATCTTCTCGAAAGTAGCGCGTTCCTCGCGGGAGAAAAAACCGTAGAGCTGAAGTATATCCTCCCGCACGTGAAGGTAGGTAAAAAGGCTCACCTGTTCACCGGTTGCGGGCAGCTTATCGAAAGTTGTCAGGGGCACCGCAACCATGTAACCCACCCCGCCGGCGGCTATTACTACCGAGGAGGGCGACTTCTCGATCAGTTTGCCTTCCAGTTGAGCGATCATCTATGGCGAAATCCCCTTTCACTAACGCAGTATAATATCAAAATCTTTTCCCGCAACTTTTTAAAACCGGCGGCGATGTGAATGGCAGAGAGCAATGGCAAGCGCATCAGCGGCATCATGAGGTTTTGGTGCGGATTCAAGGCCCAGCAGGGCCTGGATCATTTTCTGTACCTGCTCTTTGGAGGCATCCCCCCGCCCGACCACCGCTTTTTTCACCTCCCGGGGACTGTATTCATATATCGAAATACCGGCCAGCGCTCCGGCCAGGATGATTACTCCCCTGATCTGGCCAATCGACTTGAGGCTTTGAACGTTTCTGCCGTAAAATATGTCTTCCACAGCCAGGACTTCCGGCCTGTATTTTTCAATAATCTCCTGGACAAAGCCGAACACCCGGGAGAGTTTCTCCGCGATGCTTTCGCCCTTGCGGGCGCGGCTGGCGCCACAGGCAACCATGCGGGTTATGTTGCCCTCCCGGCGGACTACACCGAATCCTGTCACCTCTCCTCCGGGGTCGATTCCCATGATTGTTGTCGCAGAACCCAACCGGTTCGGATCACTCGCCTTCAAGCTTGCGTAAAACCTCCTCATCTATGTCGAAATTGGAGTTGACCCGCTGGACATCATCGCTGTCCTCGAGTGCCTCCAGGAGTTTCAATACTTTGCCCGCAACCTTCTCATCAGGCTTGATCATGCTCGATGGCACCATCACCAGTTCGGAGTCCTTTATCTGGATGCCCTCTGCCGCCAATCCGTCTTTAACCGCTGTAAAGTCTTCCACCGCGGTGGTAATCACGTGAAGGCCTTCCTCGGTGATGACATCCTCAGCAGCGAGTTCGCTTGCTGTCAGGAACACGGTCTCCTCGTCGTAATGCTCGGCATCGACAAATATCTGACCCTTCTGGCTGAACATCCAGGCCACACTTCCGGCCTCAGCCATGTTTCCGCCGTGCTTGGTGAGAATGTGGCGGACCTCACTTACCGTTCGGTTCTTGTTGTCGGTCAGCACCTCGATATAAAGCGCAACACCGCCCGGAGCGTATCCCTCGTAAACCGATTCCTCGTAGTTTACCCCGGGCAGCTCGCCTGTGCCTTTCTTGATCGCCCGCTCGATATTGTCCTTAGGCATGTTAGCGCTTTTGGCGGCATCGGTCGCCTGACGCAGACGGGGGTTGGCCTCGGGGTCCCCTCCTCCC
>Ga0209636_10005711_pt1 | contig 12712 bp, 11 predicted proteins | sample DeeMarSWOR152_54_FD_187464 | JGI IMG/M metagenome (GOLD analysis project Ga0209636, IMG submission 187464) | Marine sediment microbial communities from White Oak River estuary, North Carolina - WOR-1-52-54 (SPAdes) (version 2) | ecosystem: Environmental > Aquatic > Marine > Intertidal zone >...
TGAACCCCGAAAGGTTAAGGCTTGAATGGGTATCTGCCTCTCAAGGAATCCGTTTCGCCGAAGTTATTACTGACTTCGTCAAGAAGCTAAAGGAATTAGGACCTCTTGGAATAGGCGAAGGGATAGACGCAGATGGATTAAAGTTAAAATTCGAAGCGGTTCAAAGTTTGGTCCCTTACATTAAGCTGGTGGAAAGGGAGCGGTTGAGAGTACATTTTGAAACAGAAGATGAATATGACAAGTTTTTCACCAGTGAAGAGGTAGATAGATTATTCCGTGAGTTAATCGTAGACAAATTGACAATAAGCCAAATTCTGTTACTCTTGCGAGAAAGACCCCTTTCAACCGGAGAAATCTCTGAGATTTTGGGCTTAAGCCCGTCCGAAGTATCAAGATACCTTAACAGTTCAGCAAAAGAGGGACTAGTCAAGTTCGACGAGATACAAAAGTGCTTTGTTCCCGTTTAAAGAGAGGAGCAAGGTTAAGTGAAAGAGAAGAAAGTTAGGACAGCGGATATAGGTGACGGTAAAATCGACCAGATTATAGATAAATATCAGGGTGATGCCAGTGCACTGATTCAAGTATTATTAGAGATTCAGCGCGAAAATCGTTGGCTTCCTAAGGAGGCATTAGAGAAGGTCAGTAAGAAATTAGAGGTGCCTTTAAACCAGATACAACATGTAGCCACTTTTTATAAAGCTTTTAGTTTAGTTCCTAGAGGGCGTCATGGAGTTCAAATATGTCTGGGCACTGCCTGCCATGTTCGCGGTGGGCCAAGGATTCTTGATAGGGTAGAGGAAGTCCTGGGCATTCAAGCTGGACAGACGACCATGGATATGGAGTTTACCCTAGATACTGTTAACTGCCTGGGTTGCTGTGCTTTAGGACCGGTTATGGTGGTTGATGGGAAGTATCACGGCAAGATAACACCGACCGAGGCAGAGGCAGTGCTGAGAAAGCTGTGAATAAGGGAAAGTTATGCCAAAGGTAAATTCGCCTGCGGAATTAGAAAAACTCAGGAAGGGTATTTTATCGAAAAGAGACCCAGATAAGCCTTGCATTGCTGTATGTACCGGAACCGGCTGTCTGGCTCTTGGCGCAGATAGAGTTGTCGTCGCCCTTAAAGAGGAGATTAAAAAACATGGTCTCGAAGATAAGGTAGATATTAAGGAAACGGGCTGCCCCGGCTTCTGTGAGAGGGGCACTGTGGTTGTTATTTATCCTGAGGAGATATGTTATCTGCGGGTGCAGCCGGAGGATGCCGGAGAAATAATTTCACAGACCATACTTGCCAAGAAGGTCGTCGACAGGTTGCTCTATGTGGATCCTACCACGGGCGAGAAGGCAGTCCGTGAATCTGAGATACCATTCTATAAGAATCAGATGAGGCTCATCATCGGCAATAATATAAAGCTTGACCCTAAAAGTATCGATGACTATCTGGTGCTCGGTGGCTATTCTGCTCTAGCGAAAGCCCTTTCCCAGATGCCCCCCGAGCAGGTATTAGAAGAAGTTAAAAAATCCAACCTGAGGGGAAGAGGAGGCGGTGGGTTTCCTGCCGGCAGGAAATGGGAAGAATGTCGCAATGCCCCCGGTGAGGCAAGGTATGTGATCGTCAATGCAGACGAGGGAGACCCTGGAGCTTTTATGGATAGGGCTCTTCTCGAGGGGAATCCTCATTCGGTCCTCGAAGGGTTGATAATTGGAGCCTATGCCATCGGAAGCCACGAGGGCTATATATACGTTCGACAGGAATACCCCTTAGCAATAGAGAATGTGACCTTCGCTATTAAGCAGGCTGAGGAGTATGGTTTTCTGGGTGAGAATATCCTCGGCTCAGGCTTTGATTTCACTGTTAAGATGCACCGAGGAGCCGGTGCTTTCGTCTCTGGTGAATCCAGTGCCCTCATGACAGCAATAGAAGGGAGGGTAGGGGAGCCCAGACCCAAGTATATTCACACCGCTGTCAAGGGCGTTCGGGATAGGCCCAGCTGCTTAAATAATGTTGAGACATGGGCTAATGTGCCCCTTATTATCAACAAGGGTGCTGACTGGTTTGCTGGGATTGGGACTGAAGGCAGCAAGGGGACGAAGATTTTCTCCTTGGTAGGCAAGGTAAACAATACCGGCCTCGTGGAAGTACCCATGGGTATCACTCTGAGAGATGTTATCTATAGGGTAGGCGGTGGTATTCCCGGCAGCAAGAAGTTCAAAGCAGTGCAGACAGGGGGACCATCCGGAGGATGTATACCTGAAGAGCAGTTAGATATGCCAGTTGATTTCGATGAACTTGCCAGGGCTGGCTCAATGATGGGTTCAGGTGGGATGATTGTAATGGATGAAGATACCTGTATGGTGGATGTCGCCAGGTACTTCCTTGATTTCCTCTCTGATGAATCATGTGGCAAGTGCGTCCCCTGCCGTGAGGGTATCAGGCAGATGCTTAAGATTCTCACTAATATCAGCAAAGGAAAGGGAAAAGAGGGCGACATAGAGCTTTTAGAGGAGCTAGCTGAGGTAACTAGAGATGCCTCGCTTTGTGCTTTGGGCAGGACTTCTGCTAATCCGGTTATGAGCACCATACACTACTTCAGAGACGAGTACGAGGCACATATCAAGGAGAAGCGCTGTCCGGCTTACGTGTGTAAGGCGCTGATCTCATATTATATCGACCCCGAGAAGTGTCAGGCTTGCATGATTTGCCTGAGGCAATGCCCGGTAGGTGCGATTGTAGGCGATAAGAACCAGATACATGTAATTGACCAGGAGAAATGCACAAAGTGTGGGACTTGCTTTGAAGTTTGCCCACCTCGCTTTAGTGCCGTGAGGCGGATTTCTGGCGAGCCTGTTCCCCCTCCCGTCCCTGAAGAAGCAAGAATGATAGCCAGAGAGAGTAAAGAAAAATGAGTGAAATCACTTTACAGATTGATGGGAGGAAGGTTCAAGCCAAAGAAGGGATGACCATTTTGGAGGCGGCTCAAAGTGTAGGGATATCTATTCCCACACTTTGTCATCACGAGAAATTAGAACCTTACGGGGCCTGCCGAATTTGCACAGTAGAAATAGAAGCTCGCGGCAGGACAAATCTCGTTGCTGCCTGCCTTTACCCTGTAGAACAAAATTTGGTAGTCAGGACTAGGTCTGAGAAGGTAGATAAAACTCGCAAAATGCTTCTGGAGTTGTTACTAGCTCACGCTCCAGATGCCGTGGCATTGCAGGATTTGGCTAAAGAATATGGGGCAGACAAAGCCCGTTTTGAAAAGGAGTCCTCATTTTGTATTCTCTGTGGTCTATGCGTAAGATACTGTGCCGAGGTTAAGAAGAAGAACGCTATTGGATTTGTTGACAGAGGAGCAAGGCGAGAGGTAGCTTTCATTCCAGAAATAGCCTCCAAGGAATGCGAGAACTGCAAGGAATGCTTTCCACTTTGCCCTACAGAAGCACTACAGGCAACTTTCCTTTTGACTAAAGCTCTAATGTCTCCCTCGCCTACTTGCGACTCTGAGTAACGATTAACTCTGCTACTGGTCGGGTAGAAAAATTTCTCTGCTCTTGCTATAATGCCCTGTTACAAATAGCTATTATTCCGGCAGCTCGCATGGCTGCCCATCCTGGCTAAGAATATAGTCTTCCACTAACTATAAGGATTGAATTTGGCGAAGAAGTCTGTCCTGGTAATCGGTGGTGGTATCGCTGGTATCCAATCGTCTCTTGACCTAGCTAATATGGGGTTTCAGGTATACCTTGTCGAAAAGGCACCCAGCATTGGTGGTAGAATGTCCCAGCTGGATAAAACCTTCCCTACCAATGATTGCTCCATGTGCATCCTTGCCCCCAAGATGATTGAGGCGAGTCGGCACCCCAATATCAAGCTACTGACCTATTCCGAAGTAGAGGAAGTGGACGGGAACTCCGGAAAATTCAAGGTTAAAATCAGGAAAAAGGCAAGGTCTGTTGATGAAGATAAGTGCACCGGTTGTGGTGATTGCTGGAATAATTGCCCGGTAAGATTCAAAGCCTATATTTCGCAGAATAATGGTGAGTAGAGGTATGACCACCGAAGAAATTAGCCGGATTGACAAAATTATCGATAAGTACGAGGGGGAAGAGGGCATACTCATACAGCTTTTGCTGGATATACAGCAGGAACTGAACTGGATTCCTAAAGAGGTGGCAGAGCGAATCAGCCAGAGGCTTAATATCCCGCAGAGTCAGATATATCGCGTTGCCAGCTTCTACACGGCAATGAGCCTGACGCCTAGGGGTAGGCATCTGGTTAGCGTCTGTATGGGCACTGCCTGCCATATACGCGGTTCACCACGGCTTCTGGATAGGATAACAGATGTTTTAAAGATACAACCAGGGGAGACCTCCCCTGACAGGCGCTTCACTCTGAATACGGTTAACTGCCTTGGCTGTTGCGCTTTAGGGCCGGTGATGGTGGTTGATGGAAAGTATCACGGCAAGTTAGCCCCAGCCGAGGCAGAAGAAGTGCTGAAAAACTATGATTAAGGGAAAGTTATGCCAAGAATAAATTCGCCTGCTGAATTGGAGGAACTCAGGAAAGACATCCTGTCGAAAAGGGACCCCAATAAACCTTGTATTACACTCTGTTCCGGGACTGCTTGCCATGCTTCTGGTAGCGATGAGGTTGCTGCGAGCATTGGGGAGGAGATTAAAAAACAAGGGCTGAGTGGCAAGGTAGACTTCAGGAAGACTGGTTGCCATGGCTTTTGTGAGAGGGGCCCTATTGTAGTTATTCACCCTGAAGGAATATGTTACTTACAGATAGAGCCTAAGGATGTTCCTGAAATTATCTCCCAGACTATAAAGGGAAAGAAGGTCATAGAGCGTTTGCTCTACACCGACCCTAATACCAACGAAAAGATAATTCATGAATCTGATATCCCCTTTTACAAGAACCAGGAGCGGCTTGTTTTTGGTTCCAACGGAGAGATTGATCCTGCGAGCATCGATGACTATCTGGCGCTCGGTGGTTATTCTGCTCTAACCAAAGCCCTTTCCCAGATGACCCCTGAGCAAGTGTTGGAAGAAGTTAAAAAATCCAATCTGAGAGGCAGAGGAGGCGGTGGATTTCCGGCCGGGAGAAAGTGGGAAGAATGTCGTAATGCTTCCGATGAGATAAAGTATGTAATCGTTAACGCTGATGAGGGTGACCCCGGGGCCTATATGGACCGGAGTCTGCTTGAAGGTAATCCTCATAGCGTGCTGGAAGGTCTAATAATTGGCGCCTATGCCATCGGCTCCCACGAGGGTTATATTTACGTCCGGCAGGAATATCCCCTGGCAGTAGGGAATGTGGATATTGCTATTCAGCAAGCCCAGGGATATGGTTTACTCGGGAAAGATATCCTTGGCTCAGGTTTTGATTTCACTGTTAAAGTGCACCGAGGAGCCGGCGCTTTCGTCTCTGGTGAATCGAGTGCTCTGATGACGGCATTAGAGGGCAAAGTAGGAGAGCCCAGACCGAAGTATATCCACACCGCCATTAAGGGCGTTTGGGATAGACCCAGCAACCTGAATAATGTTGAGACCTGGGCCACGGTGCCGCTCATCATTAATAAAGGTGCTGACTGGTTCCGGGGCATCGGGACGGAAGGCAGTAAGGGGACGAAGATTTTCTCTCTGGTGGGTAAGGTTAACAACACCGGGCTGGTTGAAGTGCCGATGGGAATGACGCTCAGGGAGATTATTTTTAATATTGGTGGCGGGATTCGCGATGGAAAGAAGTTTAAGGCAGTCCAGACTGGCGGTCCCTCCGGGGGTGTTATACCCGAAAAGTATATTGACCTTCCCATAGATTTTGACGAGCTCACTAGGGCGGGTTCCATGATGGGTTCAGGCGGCATGATTGTGATGGATGAGGATACCTGTATGGTTGATACCGCCAGATACTTCCTCAACTTTCTTGCCGATGAGTCCTGCGGAAAGTGCATCCCCTGCCGTGAGGGCATAAAGCAGATGCTGGACATACTGACTGATATTACCGAGGGAAGAGGGGAAAAGGGGGATATTGAACTCCTGGAAGAGGTTGCCGCAATGGTCAAAGACTTCTCGCTATGTGCCCTGGGGACCACAGCGCCTAATCCGGTACTGTCCACTCTAAAGTACTTCCGGGACGAATACGTTGCTCATATTGAGCAGAAACGCTGCCCCGCCTATGTCTGTAAAGAGCTTGTCTCTTACTATATTGATCCCAAGAAATGCCAGGCCTGCATGATTTGCCTCAGGCAGTGTCCGGTCGGGGCCATAAGCGGCGGTAAGAATCAAATCCATGTCATTGACCAAGCTAAGTGCACCAAGTGTAACACCTGCTTTGAGGTTTGCCCGCCCCGTTTTAGTGCGGTGCGGCGGCTTTCTGGTGAGCCGGTGCCACCTCCGGTTAAGGACAGGGTTCTGGTAAGAAGAAAAGGTTAATCATGGTAAATCTAACAATTGATGGCAAGTCTGTAACGGCTGAGGAAGGGACGTATATCTTACAGGTCGCTCAGGCCAACAATATTGACATCCCTACCCTCTGTTATCATCCAGCGCTGGAACCATTCGGAGCTTGCCGCCTCTGTACTGTGGAGATCACCAGCCGGGGCCGAAAAAGGCTGGTAACTTCCTGCAATTACCCCGTTGAAGAAGGTTTGGAGGTCAGCACAAACTCGGAGGCAGTAATAAAAGGACGCCGGATGATATTGGAGCTGCTCTTGGCAAGATGTCCCAACGTTCCGTTGATTCAGGAGCTGGCTAAGAGTTATGGAATTAAAAAGCCCCGGTTTAAACTGGAGGATGATAACTGCATTCTCTGTGGTTTATGTGCACGTATCTGCGAGGAGAGAATGGGGGTAAGCGCCATCAGTTTTTCTGGCAGAGGGCTGGAACGGAAGATAGATACCCCCTTCCATATACATTCTGAGATATGCCAGGGCTGCGGTGCCTGTGCCTTTGTTTGTCCTACAGGAGCTATTAAACTTGAGGATATCACTGATAAGAAGCCCAGACCGATTTTCTCTGAGTTCAACGTCGGGCTGAGCCCAAGGTCGGCCATCTATGTACCCTTCCCTCAGGCGGTACCTAAGGTCCCGGTGATTGACCGGGAGGCCTGTATTCATTTTCTGACGGGCAACTGCCGGACCTGTGAAAATTTCTGCCAGGCCGGGGCGATAAACTATGACCAGGAAGATGAAATAATTGAGGCGGATGTTGACGCCATTATTCTCGCCTCCGGTTTTGACCTCTATGACCCCTCGGTGCTGGAGGAGTACGGATACGGCAAAATCAAAAATGTAATCACGGCCATGCAGTACGAGCGTATGATCAGCGCCTCGGGGCCCACTGAGGGACAATTGCAGCGGCCATCCGATGGAAAAACACCAAAGAAGCTGGCCTTTATTCAATGTGTTGGTTCGCGGGATACCCATTATAAGCTGTATTGCTCCAGTGTTTGTTGTATGCATGCCACCAAGGAAGCTATTCTGGCCAACGAGCACTATCCTGATTTAAAGGCCTTCATCTTCTATACGGATATGAGAGCGGTGGGCAAACGGTTTCAGGAATATGTTGCCAGGGCTGAGCAGGAGTATAAGGTGACTTACATTAGAAGCCGCCCCAGTAAGATTACGGAAAACCCGGACAACGGGAACCCCATTGTCTGGTACGAAGAGACCACCGCCAGAACTAGAACCAGCATGGAGGTAGATATGGTCGTGCTCTGCCAGGCGATGATTCCGTCCGGTAGTATAAAAGATATAAGCGATATGCTGCATCTGAGCCTGAATGATTACCAGTTTGTCAACATTCCAGATAGATTGTTTCATCCGGTGGATACGGAAATACCCGGGATCTTTGCCTGCGGTTTCTGCCAAGCACCACAGGATATCCCCGATTCGGTGGTTCAGGCATCGGCGGCGGCGGCCCGAGCGGCAGAATTTCTGAGCAGGAAGGACTAAATGGCGGCACCTCGTATTGGAGTTTTTATCTGCCATTGCGGCAATAATATCGGGGGGGTTGTGGATGTCCCCCAGGTAGTAGAGTATGCTAAGGCCTTGCCCTACGTAGCCCATGCCGAGGCTAACCTGTACACCTGCTCTGAGGAGGGTATCTCTTCCATAAAGCATGCCATTAAAGAATATGACCTCAATCGAGTGGTGGTGGCTTCATGTACCCCCCGAACCCACCAGCCTCTGTTCCGCAATGCCTGCGCGGATGCGGGACTGAATCCGTACCTGTTTGAGTTTGTCAACATCAGAGAACATTGTTCCTGGATTCATATGCAGAACCGACGGGAAGCCACTGAGAAAGCCAAGGAACTGGTGAAGATGGGGGTGGCCAAGGCCCGGTGGCTGGATGCTCAGGAGGAATTTGAATCTGAAGTTTACCCCGCAGCCATGGTCATTGGCGGTGGTGTTGCCGGAATGAGTGCCGCTCTGAGTCTGGCTAACCAGGGTTTCGAGGTGCATCTGGTAGAGAAAGAGCCAGAACTTGGCGGGCGGTTGCTCAAACTCAATCGACTTTTCACTATCAATAAAGACCCCGACGAACTGGTCGGGAGTATAGTTAAGACAGTGGAGAGTCACTCTAAGATAAGGCTCCATATGCCGGCTGTTGTCAAGGCTGCCAGCGGATATATTGGTAATTTCGACGTAAGTGTAGCTGAAGATGGGCAGGAAGCCAGCTTTAAGGTCGGGGTGATTATCGTGGCCACTGGCGCTCAGGTGCTCAAGCCAGAGCTATATCGCTACGGGGAATTAGCTAATGTTCTTACTCAGCTTGACCTGGAACAGCGGCTGAAGGATGGCGAGCTGGGGGAGTTTCAAAATGTGGTGATGATTAACTGTGTAGGGGCACGGATACCCGAACGGCCCTACTGTTCGAGGGTATGCTGTATGACTGCCATCAAGAATGCCGCCTTGATGAAGGAAATTAAGCCGGAAGCCAAGGTCTACGTGCTGTATAGAGACCTGATGACCTATGGCGTGGAGTTTGAAGAATACTATAGAGAAGCCAAGGAAGCCGGCGTCAGGTTTATCAGGTATACCCCGAGTAACCCCCCACAGGTTATGGGGAAAGAAAAGGTTGAGTCGGTCAAGGTATACGATGAATTAATGGATATGGAGCTGGAGCTTCCCTGTGACCTGCTGGTTCTGGCTACTCCTTTGATTGCCAATGATGATAATGAAGAACTTTCCAAGATGCTGAAGGTGCCGATAGGCGATGGGGGCTTCTTTCTTGAGGCTCATGTTAAGTTGCGCCCCGTTGAATTTGCCATGGATGGTATTTATGTGGCCGGCACCTGTCGTTGGCCGGCGGATATTCGGGAGAGTATCGCTCAGGGATATGCCGCCGCCTCAGAGGCAGCGATTCCTTTGAGGCAGGGCCTGGGTAAGGTTGAGGCAATAACAGCCACGGTCGACCCGAAAATCTGCAAGGGCTGTGGGACCTGTGTCTTGGTATGTCCCTTTGACGCTATTGAACTGAGGGAATCTGAAATAAAAGGGCTTGAAGGTAAGATTGTCTCCGAGGTTAATACCGCCCTGTGTAAAGGCTGCGGGCTTTGTGCTGCGGCCTGCCCTAATGGGGCAATACAACAAAGAGGCTTTACCGATACGCAGCTACTGAGCATGGTTAATGCCCTGAGCGGAAAGAGATAAAGTTGCAGGATACCAAGGAAGTCAAAACCGAGTTTAAACCGAAAATCCTCGCCTTCTGTTGTAACTGGTGTGCCTATGCCGGTGCTGACCTGGCTGGTGTCTCCCGTTTCCAGATGCCAACGGATGTGCGGGTGATAAGGGTGATGTGCTCCGGTCGGGTACCCCCGGAACTGATAATCAGAGGTCTGGCCAATGGTCTTGACGGAGTAATGGTACTCGGCTGTCATCCCGGAGAGTGTCATTATTCAGAGGGCAACTACTTGACCCGGAGGCGGGCGCATGTCCTCAAGAGGCTACTGGATTATATCGGCATCGAGCCGGAAAGGTTCCAGCTGAGGTGGGTATCGGCCGCCGAGGGCGCCAAATTCTCGGCTGTGGTCAAGGAGACGGCAGATAAGATAAAGGCACTGGGTCCCAACAGGTGGGTAGACAAGAAATGAAAGCGACCTCAGAAGAAGTGCAGACCAGAGTTAAGAAGCTGTTCGAAGATGGCACCATCACCCATTTTATCGGCTATGAAACAGGCTCTGACAGCTTGCGTGTAACGCCCTGTTTTCTGAAAAGTGGGCAAGCAACTTCCCGGTTAGTCTGGAACCCTCTCTGTGCCAATAACCTCTCCAAATACTTGCTGGATTTCAAAAACATTGAGGGGAAGGTAGGTATCATGGTCAAAGGGTGCGACTCTCGGTCAGTGGTGGAGTTGCTCAAAGAGAACCAGATCGACAGGGATAAGGTTTTCATCGTGGGCGTCCCCTGTATCGGTATTGTGGACAGGGAAAAACTGCTGGAAGTGCTGGGTATCTCGCCGGGTGAGGTGGTTGCAGTGGAGGATGATGGTGACGCCTTTCTGGTTACCCTCAAGGAGGGCAAGCAGAGGGTGGAGAAGGAGAAGGTACTGCGGGGTGAGTGCCTGGTCTGTAAATATCCCACTCCAGTGGTCTACGATGTGCTGCTCGGAGAAGCTGTCTCCAGCCTGCCTTGGGTGGGTGATGATTATAGCTTGGTTGAGGAACAGGAGGCGCTGTCTTCAGAAGAGAAGGCGCTTTACTGGAATAGGGAGTTAAGCCAGTGTATCCGCTGCTATGCCTGCCGCAATATCTGCCCGGTCTGTACCTGCCCGGAATGTATCTTTGATAAAAAGGTGCCGCGCTGGCTCACCAAAACGAACGATGTCTCGGAGAATTTGTTTTATCACTTAGTACGTGCTTTTCATGTTGCCGGGAAATGTATTGACTGTGGTGAGTGCGAGCGGGCATGCCCGATGAATATTCCACTGCGGAGCCTGAATAAGAAGGTGGAAAAGGACTTACTGGAGCTATTTGACTATACCGCCGGGATTGATGTTGAGCAGCAGCCACCGCTGACAACGTTTAAGGTCGGTGACCTCGATGAGTTTCTCTAGGGGTTGATATGGCAAACCAGACGAAGAGTAGAATAATCGAGAAGAGCAGGCTGACCGAGCTGCTGGACAAACTGGCGCACGACTACCATTTGATTGCGCCGGTGCGGGACAACAACGTTTCCTTCCGGCGGGTGGAATCGGGCAGCGAGGTCACGCTGGACTATATCAACTCGGTGCTGTCTCCCAAGAACGCTTTCTTCCCGCAGACGGAGACCCTCTTCCGGTTTTCCAGGGATGATAGCCGGGGGCTTGGGATAGAGCAAGATGACGAAGCAGACCGTGAGCAGGTAATCTTCGGCATCCGTCCTTGTGATGCGCGCAGCCTGCGCCTCATGGACATGGTTTTTGACGGACAGTACAAGGATAGTTATTACCTGAACAGGAGGGAGAGGACGACTCTCATTGGTCTTGCCTGTTTCGACTACGCCGAGACCTGTTTCTGCCCGACCTTTGGCATAGACCCCACTTCGGGGGAGGATGTCGATGTACTGTTCAGCGACATCGACGACCGCTATCTGGTAGAGGCATCCACGGAGAAAGGGGCAGCCCTGCTTGACCGGTTTGCCGAATTCTTCGCCGAGCTTCGGGGAGATGAGGAAAAGCTCAGAGAAGCCAGAAAGGCCGGGCTTGCCGGTATGAAGAAGCTGGACGTCAACGCTATCGCCGATAAAATGGCACCGCTCTATGAAGGCGATTACTGGGATAGCATCGGCATGAAATGCCTGGGATGTGGCATCTGCACCTACCTGTGTCCGACATGTCACTGTTTTGACATCGCTGATGTCAGCCTGGATGAGGGCGGAGAGAGGTTCCGCTGCTGGGACAGCTGCATGTTCCCCGAATTCACCCTGATGGCCAGCGGGGAGAACCCCAGACCGGACCGGAAGGCGAGGGTGCAGCAGCGTTTCTTCCATAAATTGGAGTACTTCCCTGATCGGAATGGTGAGGTGGCCTGTGTCGGTTGTGGCCGGTGCATCAGGTACTGCCCGGTCAACATAGATATTGCCCAAATAATAGAGGACGTAATCAGTGGGAAAGCGGGAAATGAGTGAGAATATATATCTGCCGCGTATGGCGACCATCCAGGACATGAGGCCGGAGACGATAGATGTCACCACCTTTAGGGTGACTATTGATGGTTCGGATGGGACCGGGAAATTCGAATATAAGTCCGGCCAGTTCGCTGAGGTATCGGTGCTCGGCGTGGGGGAGGCACCGATAGCAATTAGTTCTTCGCCGACCCGTCCGGAGGCCATCGAGTTCAGCATCAGAAGGGTTGGGGAGCTGACCAATGCTCTCCACGAGCTCGAGCCCATGGATAAAATAGGTATTCGCGGCCCCTTCGGTAATTTCTTCCCCCTTGAAGAGATGGAGGGCCAGAATCTGCTCATCATCGGTGGCGGCATTGGGCTGTCGCCGCTACGCTCGGTCATCCTCAACATCTTCGACAATCGGGCAAAGTACGGCAAGATTGATATCGTCTACGGCGCCAGGAGCCCGCAGGATCTCATCTTCACCAGCGAATATAAGGAATGGCAGGCGGTGGACAATACCAAGCTGCATCTCACCGTTGACCGTGGCGATGAGGAGTGGAAGGGGAATGTGGGGCTGGTGCCGACATTCCTGAAGGAAATCAATCCTTCCCCGGAGA
>Ga0209636_10005712_pt1 | contig 12711 bp, 6 predicted proteins | sample DeeMarSWOR152_54_FD_187464 | JGI IMG/M metagenome (GOLD analysis project Ga0209636, IMG submission 187464) | Marine sediment microbial communities from White Oak River estuary, North Carolina - WOR-1-52-54 (SPAdes) (version 2) | ecosystem: Environmental > Aquatic > Marine > Intertidal zone >...
CATATTGAAATCCTCCGATATCGTAGCCTAGGAAATAGGCTATGGCTGAGGCTAGTCCTATACCAACAAGTGGCGGAAAAACACTATGCAAACCATAAGAGAAGCCTGTTATAATGTTCAAGGCTGTCCCACTCTGGGAAGTCTCTGCAGTTTTTTTTGCAGGCATACGATCTATTGATGTAAAGTAATCTGAAGTTATGCCTATGATGACGCCGGCTATCAGCCCTACTACTACTGCCCCCCATATTCTAACATCATAACCGAGGTAAGCTGAAACTACATAGGTTAAAACTGCGAAGGCTATGCACGTGATATATGTCCCAAGGTTAAGTGCTCTCCCAGGATTATTACCTCCCCTAACGATCAAGACGCCTAATACGGATGCAATCACTCCTAAACCAGCAAAAACCAAACCGATTTCTATGAACGTATTGTTGCCTAGAAGGTTTGAAATGGCTTGTCCAAGTATCATTACCGCCACTATGCTTGCAATGTAAGAGTCGGCTAGATCTGCACCCATACCAGCGACATCACCTACATTGTCACCGACATTATCCGCTATAACCGCGGGATTTCTGGGGTCATCTTCTGGAATACCCAATTCAACCTTGCCCACCAAGTCGGCGCTTATATCCGCTGTTTTGGTGTAGATGCCACCGCCAGCTTTTGCAAATAGAGCTAATGCGCTTGCGCCAAAACTAAAACCTAGCACTATTCCGGGGTCACGTGTAATTCCATAGACTATGCTTAATCCAAGCAAGGAAAAACCAACGACCGACAAACCCATGACGGCTCCACCGCGAAATCCAACAGGGAACGCTCTGGTGAATCCTTCTTTGGCTGCTTGGGCTGCCTTTGCATTTGCTCTCGTCGCCACATCCATACCGAAGAACCCGGCTAAGGCCGAGAAGAAAGCACCAAACATGTATGCCAATGCTAAACTAAGGTTTTTAATCATATTGGCTTCGGCGTCCCACAAAGGTTTAGGAAGAACAATACCAAGGAATATGGCCACAATCAAAACGAAAATTGCGAGAATTGTGTATTCTCTCTTTATGAAGGCATCTGCTCCTTCCTTAATTGCCGCAGAAATTTCCCTCATTCTTTTTGTTCCACTGTCTTGCTTGTTGATGTAATGGTAAAGGTAGAGCCCTACTAGAAGTGACATGAGGGCAGATATTGGCGCTATTAACCATGGCTCAGACAAATCCATCTGTTCCTTCTCCTTTCGCCTTTGCTTTTTTTAAAGACTTGTAGATGACTTATAAACTCTTTTATAAACTTAATTGATCAAACAATGATATGGTATGGAAAAGAATAAAAGAGCTTGCTATTTTACTAACTAGTTCACGTCTTGAGCGAGGGGGCCGAGTTAACGTCGAAACCATGGCACAGCATGAAAAGCAATGAAGCTATGAGTGCATTAAACGCTAAAATGGATGGTTTGAGCTCAGAAGAAGCGCAGGAACGCTTGCAAAAGTTCGGACCTAACGAGCTGAAAAAGGAAAAGCGAAAGTCACCGTTCAGACTCTTTCTTGAACAGTTTACGGATATATTAATTATAATATTGTTAATTGCCACAGGGCTTTCTTTCGCTGTAGGCGAAGCTTACGACGCTATAGTTATAATAGCTATAGTCATGGCATGCGCAGTTCTAGGCTTCTCCCAAGAGTATAAGGCAGAAAAGGCCTTAGAAGCTCTTAAGAAGATGACTGCTCCAACGGCCACGGTTTTGCGTGACGGTAAGGAAGTGCAACTTGAAACACGCAACATTGTTCCTGGCGACACCATTTTGCTGCACACTGGAGATAAAGTACCTGCAGACGCTAGGCTCATCGAAGCTATGAACATGAAAACAGATGAGGCTCCATTAACAGGTGAATCCACTCCAGTTAATAAAGATGTTAAGCCTCTACCTGAAGAAACCATAGTCTCCGATAGACGCAACACCGTATTTACAGGGACAGCTGTCGTCTATGGACGAGGCAGGGCAGTTGTCACATCGACCGGCATGGAAACCGAGTTCGGAAAAATCGCCAAGATGGTTCAAGTCACAGAAGAAGAAGAAACGCCGCTTGAAAAGCGAATGGCAAATGTTGGCAAGTGGCTTGGAATACTCTCAGTCGCAGTGTGCCTTCTTGTAGCAGTTTTCGGTATGATAAAAGGACGCGAAATTCTGGACATGATTCTGTGGGGCATAAGCCTTGCAGTGGCCGCTGTTCCAGAAGCGTTACCAGCAGTTGTAACAGGTGCCCTTGCTGTAGGCATGTACCGTATGGCTAGGGTGAACTCTATCGTCAGGAGACTTCCAGCAGTTGAAACCTTAGGATGCACCAGCATCATATGTTCAGACAAAACTGGAACAATGACAAAAGGTGAGATGACTGTAGAGAGAATATACGTAAACGGAAAAACGGTGAAAGTCAAAGGTGTAGGCTATAAACCTCAAGGAGAATTCTTCTCAGAAGACAATAAACTTGACCCAGCTAAAGAGAAAGAACTTCATCTGCTTCTAAAAGCCGCAACTTTGTGTAATGACTCAAGACTGGAGAAGACTGAAGGAAGGTGGACTGTTAAGGGTGATCCAACCGAGGGCGCCTTAGTTGTTGCCGCTACAAAAGCAGGTTTATGGAAGGAAGAAATTGAAAAGAAAGAACCACGAATAAACGAAATCCCCTTCTCTTCTGAAAGAAAACGCATGAGTACAATTCATGAACTATCAGACGGAGATAAAATTGCTTACATGAAAGGTGCCCCTGAAATCGTTCTGGAAAGATGCACAAAAGCCTACATAAACGGAAAAGTGCACAAGCTAACTGATGAAACTCGCAAGCAAATATTAGCGATAAATGAAGCCATGGCTATTCAGGCGTTAAGAAATCTAGGCTTCTCATATAAAGAATTGCCAGAATCTGCAAGTTCACTAAGTGAGAAGGAAGAGGAAGGCTTCATTTTCCTTGGAATAATGGGAATGATTGACCCCCCACGAGAAGAGGTTAAAGAAGCAATTCACATGTGCAGAAAAGCTGGAATCAAAGTTGTCATGGTCACTGGCGACCACAAATTGACAGCCGTGGCGGTATCCAAAGAACTGAACCTGATAGGTGAAAATGAAAAAGAACAAGACAGAGTGTTGACTGGTACAGAGCTGGATAAGCTCAGTGATGAAGAATTCGAGGGAATCGTTGAAAACCTTGTGATTTATGCAAGGGTTTCACCTGAACACAAAGTTCGAATAGTCAAAGGTCTGAGGAAAAAAGGGTACATCTGCGCCATGACAGGCGACGGAGTGAATGACGCACCAGCCTTAAAAAGAGCTGACATAGGCGTAGCGATGGGAGTAACCGGAACGGAAGTCACAAAGGAAGCCTCAGACATGGTGTTGACAGATGACAACTTCGCAACAATTGTGAGAGCAGTCAAAGAAGGACGCGAAATCTACGACAACATCAAGAAATACTTAACCTATTTGCTACGCTGCAACATTATGGAAATCCTCGTGTTGTTCATCGCCATGATGCTAAGCCGTGAATCAGATTCGGCTATAGCTTTAACAACAATACAGATTCTTTGGGTGAACCTGACAACAGACGGTCTACCAGCTATAGCTTTAGGTGTGGATCCAGGCGACCCAGACATTATGGAGAGGAAACCGAGAGACCCAAATGAAAGCGTTTTCACACAAGACGTGAAAGTATACTTAATTGCTGTTCCGATATTGATGACGGTGCTTCTCTTAGCCGGATACTTCTACACTCTGGAAACCTATGATCTCGTAGAAGCCAGAACCCAGCTTTTCACTGCACTGGTCCTGATGGAATTGATTAACGCCGTGAACGCTCGTTCACTCAAGTATACCGTCTTCAAAGTCGGCGTGTTCAAGAACAAGTTCCTTTGGGTAGCAATACTTTCCTCGCTAGGCTTACAGTTGATGGTGCTTTACATTCCAGCGCTTCACAGCGTATTTAATGTAACATATCCTCAGCTGTTTGACTGGGCTATAGCAGTTGCTTTCACCTCGATAGTGTTCTTCAGTATAGAAGTCGGAAAATACATAGCTAGCAGAAAAAGAACGTGATTTTCCAAGGAAAGGCTTATATCCTATACTTTCCGAAGAGAACTTTTCACACCCAAGATGGTAGATGGATATGAGTGAAACATTGGCAAACCCAGCGCCTCTTGGACTTATGGGTTTTGGAATGACAACTGTTCTATTAAACTTGCATAATGCTGGTGCATACGGGTTAGGCAGCATGATCTTAGCAATGGGAATTGCCTATGGTGGGTTGGCTCAAGTTATAGCAGGCGTAATGGAATACAAAAAAGGAAATACTTTCGGCACAGTAGCCTTCACATCTTACGGCTTGTTCTGGCTTTCTTTGGTAATTCTCAAAGTTTTTCCAGCAATGAATTTGTGGGAGCCCCCTTCAAACTACGCAATGGCTGCATATTTTCTCATGTGGGGATTGTTCACGTTCATAATGTTCTTCGGCACGTTGAAAGCCAACAGAGCTATACAATTCGTTTTTATGAGTTTAGCGATACTTTTCTTCTTGTTAACGACAAAAGAGTTGATGGTGGCGTGGGACTTGGCAGGCGTAATAGAGATAAGCACAATCTTAGGAATTGAAGGAGTGATATGCGGGCTGAGTGCTGTATACACTGCATTGGCGGAGGTGTTGAACGAAGTCCATGGAAGAACGATTTTACCTTTATGTCCAACAAACAAGTGACAGTCTCATAACACTCCACATAACTCTTCTTATGATGCTTTTCACGTGTTCAAAAGAGAAAGTTTATATCAGAAATCTTGCATTTCCCAGCAAAATTCAATGAAAACCTAGAGTGATCGATATGATATTTAAGCCGGTTATGTGGGTAAAGAAAGACCCGCAGAAAAACAATGTGTTCTGGCCGTCTGACGAAATGAAAAATAAAGCTTGGGTAAAAGATGAATCAATATATGCTGAAGCAAGGAAAGACCACGCGGATTTTTGGGCTAAACTTGCTAGGGAAGGAATCTACTGGTTTAAGGAATGGGACGAAAATTACCGATGGGAACCGCCGTATTACAAATGGTTCATCAACGGAAAAATGAACGTGTCCTACAACGCATTAGACAGGCACATAAAAACTTGGAGAAGAAACAAAGCCGCCATAATATGGGTGCCAGAACCACCAAATGAGAAAGAAAGGGTGCTCACATATTTCGACTTATACCGCGAAGTCAACAAGTTCGCTAATGTGTTGAAGAGTCTCGGAGTGAGAAAAGGAGACAGAGTTGGAATATACTTACCAATGATTCCAGAAGTGCAAATAGCGATGCTAGCTTGCTCTCGAATCGGAGCTATACACAGCGTAGTCTTCTCAGCCTTCAGCGGCAAATCCTTACAAGAAAGAATGGTGGATGCAGAAGCCAAAGTTCTCATAACTGTAGATGGATACCACAGACGGGGAAAACAAATTGACTTGAAAGTGGAAGCAGACAAGGGAACTGAAGGAACATCGATACAAAAGGTTGTCGTTGTTAAACGGATGGGAATGGATGTGAACATGGTTGAAGGCAGAGACTACTGGTGGCACGATTTAATGAAAGACGCTGACGGCTACTGCGAACCAGAAGTCATGGATAGCGAAGACGTATTATACATTCTTTACACAAGCGGCACTACAGGCAAACCCAAAGGAGTTGAACATCACACGGGCGGGTATGCGGTACAAGCTTACTGGACGACAAAATGGGACTTCGATTTACATGACGAAGATGTTTTCTGGTGCACTGCTGACATAGGCTGGGTTACAGGCCACACTTACGGCTGCTATGGGCCGCTCCTGTGCGGAGTGACGATGCTAGAGTATGAAGGCGCTCCAAACTATCCCCAACTAGACAGATGGTGGAGCATAGTAGAAAAGTACGGCGTAACAGTCTTTTACACAGCTCCAACAGCGATAAGAATGTTCATCCAATGGGGTGAGGAATGGCCCAAAAAGCACAACTTGAACAGCCTTCGAATACTCGGAACAGTGGGTGAACCGATAAACGAAGAAGCATGGCTCTGGTATTTCAACAATATTGGCGGCGGAAGATGCCCAGTAATTGACACTTGGTGGCAAACCGAAACGGGGGGAACCCTAATCAACTCATTACCAGGCATAGGCCCGTTCATCCCGACAGTTGCTGGTAGAAGCTTCCCAGGTACAAGCCATGATGTTCTGGATGAATCTGGAAATCCCATGGGCATTGGCGAAGGTGGTTATTTGGTGCAGAAAAACCCATTCGCACCGGGAATGCTTAGAAACATATGGAGAAACCCGGCAAGATACAAGGAATACTTCAGTGTCTACGGCGAAGAATACTACTACACAAGCGATGGAGCAAGAAGATGGGATCAAATTGGAAACATCAGGTTAACTGGCAGAGTTGACGACGTGATGAAAGTAGCAGGCCACAGATTATCAACAGCAGAACTAGAAAACGCCATAACAACTCATGAAGCAGTCGTAGAATGCGCAGTTGTAGCAGCACCACACGAAATAAAAGGAGAAGTTCCTGTAGCTTTCGTAACATTGAAAAAAGAAATAGCACCTTCAGATCAGCTCACAAAAGAGCTAATAAAACATGTTGACAATACCATAGGACCGACAGCCAGACCAGACAAAATAGTATTCACTAATGAACTGCCAAAAACACGAAGCGGAAAGATTATGCGGAGAATTCTAAAGTCTCTAGTGAGAAATCAACCCATTGGCGACACTACAACCCTTATGAACCCAGAGTCAGTTCAAATTCTCAAAGAAGAGGTCGGCTATAAAGAATAGACTCCTCTTTCTATCCATTTACCTCTATGGGTAGACTCTCCGCGCAATCCTTAGAAATACAATATTGTAAATTAGGTTTTTAGGTCAGGAATCCAAGTGTAGGAAGGTTCTGTACAATGCAGCCAAAAGAGGAGAAAACTCGCCACGCTTGAAAAAGAGAGAAGTAGACAGGATTTATTGTAGTTTCATTACGGCTCTTACAGTATCTTCATCAACGGGCTCTATCTTGAAACCTCTCTTAGTGCAAAGACGAATCATTTTGAGATTTCTCGAAAGAATGTCTCCACCGATTGTCTCAAGTCTCATGTCTTTGCCAATCTCAGTGATATCATCAACCAGTTTTGAACCAAGCCCTAGCCCCTGCCACTGATCTCCCACAACAACGGCAAACTCTCCACAATTCCGTCCAGGTTCTAAAATGAGTCGTGAAATACCGACAATTTTCCTATCTTCTTTTGTTGTCTCTGCAACTATGGCGATTTCTCGGTCATAGTCAATATTACAATATCTGGTTAAACTTTCATGTGACATCTCTCTGATCAGTTGAAAGAATCGAAATCGCATCGTTTCTTCTGAAAGAGACCGAAACAGATCATAAACAAGGATTTCATCTTCAGGCTTTATGGGACGAAGAACAACGGAAGTACCGTTCTTCAACTTCCATCGAGTAACATATTCTTTGGGATAGGGAGCAATGACCAGATGCTTGTGATGTCGATTTTTCTTCAACTTTTTCTCAGTATCAACAACTATGCGAGCGTCCACAGCCGTAGCATCACTTTCGCTAACTATAACTGGATTTATGTCTATTTCCTTTATTTCAGGAAAATCTATGACAAGCTGAGAAAACTTGACTAAGATTTCTTCGAGGAGTTTAGCGGGAATAGAATACTCACGTGACTCCAAAAGTTTGTAAATGCCAGTGTTCTCCATAAGCCGCCTTGCAAGCACCTGATTCAATGGCGGAAATCCCATGCCTAGATCCTTTAACAACTCAACAACAACTCCTCCCATGCCAAATAAAATGACCGAGCCGAAGTGAGGGTCTTTCTTGGAGCCGATTAAGATTTCACATTTTCTATTCTGAATAAAAGGTTGAATGGCAACGCCCTGAAATTTTGCTTTAGGTTTGTGATTTTTAACTCTTCGAACCAATTTCTTGAAGGATGCTCTGACTTGTGCAGGAGACCAAACATTCAGAACAACGCCTTCGGCTCTAGATTTGTGAATTATCTGGGGTGACAGCACTTTCAGGACAATGGGGTATCCCAGTTGTGAGGCTGCATTTACTGCTTCTTCAGAAGTCTTAGCCACTAAGGTTTTTATCGTCGGTATCTTGTATGCTTCAAGAAAATGTAAGGACTCAGGCAGACTTAGGACTTTCCTTCCTTCCTTGTATGCCTTTCTTAAAACTTCTTTGAGGAATGTGGGGATGGATACTTCTACGGAAAGCTCCTCAGGAGTTTCGTATAGGAGTTCTAAGTTCTTGGTGTAATTATACATATGCATGAAGGTGGAAACAGCTTGCTCAGGTGTTGGGAAGGCTGGGATACCATTCTTCCTTAGGATTCGTCTAGCTTTCCAACATTCATCCTCACCCATTAGGGAGGTCAGTATGGTTTTTCTGTTTTTCCTCGCAAGTTCTGCGATTATTTTCGCGGTTTCCACTGGGTTCGCTGCTCCTTGAGGAGTGTATATTATCAAGAATCCGTCGCTGTTAGGGTCTTTGAAACAGATTTCCATCACTTTTCTAAACCTATCTGCAGTGGCTTCCTCTAAGATGTCAATGGGGTTTAAGATGCTACAGTAAGAAGGCACGACATTTTCCAATGCTTGAATTGTTTCGCTACTTAACGACGAAAGTTTTCCACCTTTAGCAATTAGGAAATCAGTGGCCATAATTCCAGGTCCGCCAGCATTAGTAATTATTGTTAGTCTTGGACCATTAGGGTTTGGCTGCATCGCTAAAGCTTCTGCACAGTTAAAAAGATCATGTATTGCTTCAACACGAACAACTCCTGCGCGTCTGAAAGCGGCATCATAGATGGCGTCCTCTCCGCACAGAGCACCAGTATGACTTAGTGCTGCTTCTGCGCTTTCTTGGAAGCGTCCTGCCTTCACCACGACGATAGGTTTAGCTCTGGCAAACCCCCTCGCCGCACTCATGAATTTCCTTGCGTTCTTGATGGATTCAACATAAAGCACAATGCTTGCTGTCTGAATATCAGTCCCGAAGTAGTCGGTTAAGTCTCCGAAATCAACATCAAGCATCGAACCCACTGAGACTACCGCGCTGAATCCTACTTGCGCTTCTGCCGCCCAATCTAGTACTGAAGCGCATAAAGCTGCACTTTGCGAAATAAATGCAATGTTTCCAGGTTTGGCTGTTTTGTTTGCAAAAGTTGCATTGAGCTTGATTCTTGGACGCATGATACCAAGGCTGTTAGGTCCAATAATTCGCATGTCATATTGGTTTCTAAGTTCAAGAATTTGTTTTTCAAAGGCCCTTCCTTCTTCTCCAGATTCTCTGAAACCTGCTGAGACAATGATTACTCCTGAAACTCCAACTGTCCCGCACTCTTCAATGATTTGTGGGACAGTGTGCGCTGGAGTTGCTATGATTGCCAGATCTATTTGCCACGGGATTTTCTTTACATTTGGGTAGGCGGTTATGCCTTGAACGGTGTGTCTAAAAGGGTTAACAGGATAAACAACGCCTTTGTATCCTACTCCAATTAAATTTTGAACCAGTTTAGCACCTACAGACTTCTCCCTACCACTTGCTCCGATGACAGCTATTCTTCGAGGATTAAAGATTTTGTCGAGGTTTTCGGTGCCCACTTCTGAAGTTCTCTCCCTTTTCCACTGATGATGCTATTCTGTCACATCTGACAAATAGAATATATATAACACATACTTTTTAGTTTTCTTGACAGAATGCTCGTGTACTTTTCAGTCGTTAATAATTCAAAAAGCAATGAATTCAATAATCTTGTTGTTTCTTTTAGGGATAGAACCTCCTTATCGTCCGCGGAAATGGTATAGCGTCAACTATGTTTTCAAGGTCAAGCATCCAAGTGAGCAGACGCTCTACACCTAATCCAAATCCCACATGCGGCACGGTTCCGTAACGCCTCAAATCAATGTACCAGTCGTAATCTTCTTCTCTTAAACCAAACTCTTTAATTTTCTTAAGCAACTCGTCCTTATCATCTTCCCTCGAACCACCCGTTGTTATCTCACCAATCCGAGGGACGAGCATATCCGTTGACATCACGAGATCTGGGTTATCTCTATAGGTTTTGCAGTAAAACGCTTGAATCTGCCTTGGATAAGCGTAAATGAAGAAAGGTCTGCCAAACTCCTCTGCCAAACCTTTCTCCTCGTCAAAGCCTAAAGCTTCACCCCACTTAATCTTGAATCCCTTCTCATTCAACTTTTCTATGGCTTTAGTATAGGTAACCTTGGGAAAAGGAGTCTTGACAAGCTTCAACTTTGAAGCATCTGCACCTAGGCGCTTCATTTCACTTTTGCAGTTTCTGACAGTCTTTTGACATACATAACTTACAAGATCTCCCTCCACGCGCATCAAATCATCCATGTTAGCAAAAGCCCATTCTGGTTCAACATGCCAATACTCAGTTAAGTGCCTTATAGTCCGACTCTTCTCAGCTCTAAAGGAGGGAGCAACACAATAAACTTTTTCCGAAGAGTAGATTAAGGCTTCAAGATATAGCTGAGCACTCTGCGTCAAATAAAGCTGTTTATCGAAATATTTCAAGCCGAAAAGGGTTGCTCCCCCCTCGCAGGCACTAGAAATAAACATGGGTGGCGAAACTTCAATAAAGCCTTCCTTTCTGAAAAAATCGTGAATAAACCGCAAAACTTCACTGCGCACCTTCATTATCAAATTCATTCTACGGCTTCGAAGCCATAAATGGCGGTTATCCCGCAGAAACTTCTCAGTTTCCTCACCCTTACCTTTAGTTATTGGGAAAGTTTCGGCCAACCCTATTATGGATAACTCTTCAACAGTTATTTCATAACCGCCTGTCGCACGTTCATCCTGTTTAGCTGTGCCCTTGATCATCACAGAGGATTCCTTGGTCAATTTCTTAGCTTGAGTCCAAGAGGGATTACCTCTTTTGACGGTGCATTGAATAATACTGGAAGCATCACGAACAATCAAGAAAATCGTTTTTTTACTCTCTCTTTTACGGTAAATCCATCCCTTAATAGTTACAGATTCCCTCTTGTATTTTCCGTCTAAGATTTCTTGTATAGCCATAACGGGCATAAGCATCATTCCACTATTTAACGTCCAGACCTAAATATTTACCTTACAGAAGGATTGTCAACGCGCGCGAATATGCATGTATTTTATCCTATTTTTTGGTACATTTTGTCCAGAAACTAGAAGAGAGCTAGAAGGGTTTTAGACGCCACACTCGAACCGCTTCATACCAAAATATAGCTGAAACTATTGCCCCGAAAATAGTGATGAACAAGTTTTCCCTCGTGAAGCCTTGCATCAGCATTGTAAGATAAGCTACGTAGAAGGCTGTGGAGAAAACCGCGTAGAAAAAGTATCTTGGAAACAGAAGTCTTCCCAACTTGACGAAATGGCGAAGCACTCCGATTTTAACTTCACTGACCAGCGAATAATGGCCGCCTATATCTTGCTTCTGCACCAAACCTAACCCACACAACTGATCAAGATGATGATGAGCCACGCTTGGACTGCTGAAACGCAAGGCTCTCTGGACTTCACGAACACTCATCGGGTTCCCATCCTTCAAAAGAAGCCAATAAACTTTCCAAGCCTTACCACGAAGCGCATAATCAAACTTAGTTTCATCTTCCACATTCAATGGATAACACGCTTCTCTAGTAGAGTTCTTAGATATGAGACTTATAAGTCCACTTTTTAGAACAAAGCCTCAAAAGCCGAAAAGTCAGCATCCCATCTGTAAGGTGCAAATTTTTTGGCTACAGTGATCCTAATTTCTTTTTCACTCGATTCTATCGAGCGCGCACTCAAAATTATGTGAACTTGGCAGAGAATCATCTTAAGTCTTCGCCTAGCATGGATTCACCTTGCGGCACCAGCAACAAATGCTAACAATCCTAAGATGAACAATAAGAGAATCATACTCTTAACTTTCCTAGCATTTTCCCTTGAATAATCCCTGAGAAGCATAAATGCAGATGCTGCAAGTCCAAAATCAGTTAAGGCCACTAAGGGGATGAACCAGAAAGAAACAAGATCTAGAAGCAGAGGTATTGGACTTAACAAAACAGCAAGCAAATAGAAGATTGTTGCTGCAATTGCTGCGTTTTTCTCGCCATAACGAACAGCCAAAGTTTTCACATTTTGCATCTCGTCCCCCTCAACGTCCACGATTCCCTTAGTTATTTCTCTGCCGGTGTTAGAAAGAAAAGCCATAGCAGCGAAAATCAAAACGTTTGACCTAACATCATTAGCGATTACTACGCTTCCATAGATGAATGGTGTTGCCACACATGTACTGACAAGAAAATTGCCGGGCAGCCCACTGCGTTTTCCAACGGTAGTATAAGTCACAAAGAATACCCATGCAATTATGGCTATCACAAAACAGAAAACATCCGTCAAATAAGCAGCTGCGAAACCTATCGATGTGAGAATAAACGCAAAGGCTAGGGCTTCTCTTGGATCAATTAAGCCGCTTGGAATTGGGCGGTTTGGCTCATTTACAGCGTCTATTTCCTTGTCATAATAGTCGTTTATGGCCATGGATGCAGCGGTCAGCATAAAACCTGTAACAAGACCCCAGATGAGATCCGGCAAAGGCGCTTGAGAGAAATTTGGGCTTGCGAGGACTACTCCAACCAAAACTGCAATGCCCATCA
>Ga0209636_10005713_pt1 | contig 12707 bp, 7 predicted proteins | sample DeeMarSWOR152_54_FD_187464 | JGI IMG/M metagenome (GOLD analysis project Ga0209636, IMG submission 187464) | Marine sediment microbial communities from White Oak River estuary, North Carolina - WOR-1-52-54 (SPAdes) (version 2) | ecosystem: Environmental > Aquatic > Marine > Intertidal zone >...
TGATGTGACTCGGGAGGGTTCACTTTCTTCTGAACAGGGCAAAGAAACGGTCTTGATATTCCGGGAATAGACCCCAGCGGTTTAACTCAACCACCAACTCCGGGGCTCGGGAAAGGTTGTGACTTGCTTTCTCGAAAAGCTCTTCAATGTAATCCCGGGCACCCTGGGGCACTCCACTGGCATCGATGTCTAAAAAGCCCCGGCGATTAAATTCGGCCATATTAGTGCGAGCCGACTTGCTAGTTAGCTCATAGATGAACATGAGCAAGGATACATCCCATAGCTCCTCCACCCCCCTGATTATGGTGCTTAAGGGGTTATGCTCCTCCTCTATTTGGGAGCTGAGCTTGTTTATCACCTGCCTGATAGGTTCGGAGACAACATTCATCCCCTTGGGTTCGTTCTTATACCGGTAAAAAATGCCCGATTCATAAGGGCGTTCCCGAGCCATCATAGATATGTATCTTTTTGCCTGCTCGCTAAAGCCTTCGACATTGACCAGGTAAGCAGGAGTAACAATTTTGGGCCTTTCCGCAAATACCTTCCCATCCCTGACCACACTAAGGTTTCCCACCAGTTCCGTGACAACGTAATAATCAATTACAGAACTGCCAAAAGTGTCCAGCTCCTGCCGTGGTGCTCGGATTAATTCCGTGTGTTCCAAGGCATATTTAATTTTGTCATCCGTCTCCATACCAATTCCACCGTTCTATATTTTAAATAAACATCTTGACCGTGTAAAAGTTACGCCTTACTTTATCCTTCCCGGCAATTATGCTGCCCATTTCGGTGCTATGACCGGGAACGAGGTATTCCACATCGAGCTGGGACAGCTGGTCAATGCTCTTCCGCAGTACGGAAGGGCTGCCACCAGGGAAGTCAGTCCTGCCTATGCTGCCAGCAAAGACCACATCACCGCTGACCAATATTTTATCCTCCTCCAGATAAAGGGAAATAGAACCGGGAGAATGTCCCGGGGTAAAGATAACATTGACCGCCAACTTACCATCTTTAGCCCCCAGGGACAAATCACCCTCCTTAAGATAAAAGGAAGGATTAACCTGCGGCGGCTTACCGCCGAATGTTTGAAAGAAAGTCATCCCCATCGTGCGGTAAAATTCATCCTCCTCGCGGGATAAAGTAAACAAGGCACCACTTTTTTCCACCACCAATTCAGTGGCTTCAATATGGTCAGGATGGCTATGGGTGGCAATCACCAGACCAATATCCGCCATCTTGAAGCCATCTCCTTCCATAGCCTGAGCCAGTGAATCAAGACAGGGCTCACCAAGCTCATTACTGACATGGCCAGGGTCAATTAATACGTGCGGACGCTCCCCCCTTAAAACCGAGGGCCAGAGAATGGCATTGCAGTTATTTCCTCTGCCCTGCCATACATAACAATAAAATTTTTCCCCCAACTGCACAGATTTATGATAAACCATCATTATCACCCAAATTCACTTTGTTGAACCCCCCCAATATTATAGGCTAAAATGCACTGCTAACGCTAATAAACGGAAGGCCTGTATGGGTGAGCTAAAGAGCGCCTGGGAAATTGCTCAAGAGAAAGCAAATAGATTGGGCAAGCTGTCAGCCGAGGAAAAGGAACAGCAAGAAAGACAAAGGTATCGCCAAATCGGTCAGGTGCTGGCACAAAAATGGCTTGCCAGTTCCCAACAGCTGGATATGACTGCGGAGCTCAACAAGCACGAAGAAAAGGAGAGAGAAATAATAAAGCAGGCCGTAATCGAGCACCTGGCAGAGGCTATCGAGTTTACAACTACCAAGGGTATAAATAGCGTGAAAAAGGTAATCGAGGCGATAAGCAGGTTAGGGCCTGAATTGCAGTCAAAGGCAGAAGAAATAGGCCAGCTTGTTCAAGAGTATGAAGGGGCGGAACGAAAGATAAGGCAGGACTTGGAAAGCAACTACAGGGAAACCCTGCACCAATTGAGAATCTCAGGAACAGCAGTAGATTCTATCAATATTGAAGATAACCGCCAATGGCAGCTAGCCCGGCAGGAGCTCATTGAGGCTTTTGCCCCAAGGCTCAATGAGTTGAAGCAAGCATTAATTAGCACCCCATGAAAAGTCCACTGCACAACTTCGCCAGGCCACATAAGGCTTTAACTAATCCTTATCCAAAGACACCAGCAATGGCAACCAAGTTAGCTGATCAAATTCGGACAATAGAAGAAATTGTGAGGTTGACAGACTATGCAAGAAGTGCCAGCATATTTATGCGGTTGAGTTCATCGTCCAGAAAGAACATCACCCTGACGGCACGGAAGTAGTAACTCAGACAGCGAGAGTAACCTATGCTCAAGACTGGCCTATCTATAATGAAGCTCAAACCCATGAACAGGAATGTTTTGTTGTGTTGCTTCGTGACTTGTGCAATGGGATTCAACAGCCAGAATATAGATTTGGACGGCCTCGTTTACCACTGGCTGATATTATATTTGGGCTTGTATTCAAATCCTACACTACCATGTCTGGACGAAGATTCGCTTGTGCATTGAAAGAGGCTGAGTCCAGAGGTTTGATTTCTAAGGCAGCACACTACAATAGTGCCTTCCGGTATCTTGAGAATCCAGAACTGACTCCGTTCCTTAAATCTCTTATCGAGCAAAGTGCCAGTCCATTGAGAGCCATAGAGACTGACTTTGCCGTTGATTCATCTGGCTTTGCTACTACTACCTATAACAGGTGGTTTGACCACAAGTGGGGCAAGGAAAGAAGCGAAGCAAAGTGGGTCAAGGCCCACTTGATTTGTGGAGTTAAAACCCACATTGTCACTAGTGTTGAAGCCACTGCCACTGAAACTGCTGATGCTCCTCAACTTCCTAAATTGGTCAATGCTACCGCTAAGACTTTTAATATTAACGAAGTTTCGGCTGACAAGGCATACTCTAGTAAAAAGAATCTTAATGCTGTGATAGCGGTAAATGGAACGCCTTACGTACCATTCAAAAGCTATTCTAAGGGCAGCCAAGGAATGCATAAATTTGACGGCGTCTGGCAGAGAATGTGGCACTTCTACAACTTCAATCGGGAAGCCTTTTTCCAGCACTACCACAAGCGCTCTAATGCTGAAACTACCTACTCCATGATTAAAATGAAGTTTGGAGCAATGGTTAGAGCCAAAACTCCAGTTGCTCAGGTTAATGAAGTTCTTTGTAAAATCCTTTGCCATAATATCTGTGTTATCATTCAATCAATCTATGAGTTAGGGCTTGAACCGACATTCTGGACTTTTGAGGCAAAAGAGCCAGTTGCCCCAAAAGTCTTGGTGAATTGGGACTTTTAAGGCAAAGCCCATCAAGGGAGAGGAGAGGGAGCTTCGAGGCATGAATGGTTATGGCCGGGATTTGGTGCTTGAAATTTGGTGCGAATGCTAAATAATAAAGCTACCTTATTCCGGATATTTTTGCATTTTGATTTGTCATTTTGACTTTTGATTTTTGGATTTCTATACTGTTTGGGGTTTGGTACTTGAAATTTGGGATTTTGGCGGAGGGGGACGGCCACTGGGACGGTGAGGCAATGATGCCTCGCTACATGAGGGATATTGACAAAAGAAAGCCGGCTGTTATAATAAATCCAAGCTATTTTGGCAAGTTTCTTAATTTACCTATTGACAAAATAGACATATAAGTTTTAAAGTGAAAGGTTAGAGAGGCCTGAGCCTACTATTATGGCTTTTGGCAAGAGATTTGAACTTTAATAATTGAATATTGCTCGATGAAATCCACCTGTCATTCTGAGCCGGGGCCTCGATTACATGGGGGCAACTACGGAGAACAGAATGACATTACTCAATAAAATCGAAAGGAGGTGATGCCTATGGCAAAGTCCCAAAGCGAATCGCCATTGCCAGAACCCTCCTGTCATTGCGAGGAGCCCCGATGAATCGGGGCGACGAAGCAATCTCCGGAGCTGTCGAGATTGCCGCGCACCTTTCAGGTGCTCGCAATGACGACAGGGCATGCGGGATCCGCCGAGGGGAAGAGAACTATGCCTGGCCCGGGCATGAGCTAAATACGAAATCCTAAGCACTAAATCCTAAAAAAATAAGTTTAGGGTTTAGAAATTAGAATTTAGGATTTCCGTAAGGTAAAGGGTAGCCTGAAATGAGGCAGGCTTAAAAATTGGGTTTACTGAAGAAATATGTTTCCAATGACTCGAGCCTGGAGGGGTCGACCCTGGGCGAGAGTTTAAATAAGTTGGATACCTATATAAGGAGGAAATTAATGATTAAAGAAAGAGTGTGGCCAGTGAGGGTGATGTATATGCTCATCGCTGCGGCACTGGCCATCAGTCTGATAATTACAACGGCACCCGCCCTTAAGGTGAGCGCCGAAGACGACATTCCCGACGCCGAGTGGGACCTGGTGTCTACTCCAACTACGGAGGACTGGGTCCTTGCTCCCAATTCCATAATCATCGATTATGCCGTGGGTGACGACGGAGAGGTGGCCTATGCCGTCGTGAGAGGGTGGAGCTACAACGGGACGGACCAAGAGTACGGCTACTACCTGTTGAAGTCCACCGACCATGCCGCCACCTGGGGGGACATCACCGATGCACTGGAAGATGAGTTGGCTGAAAACGACTACATAAATTACTTGGTGAGAGTCGCCTGCGACCCCGAGGACTCCGACTTCGTGGCTGTCGCCCTCGATATGTATGATGCTAGTGATGGTTTCGATGAAGTCCATGTGTTCGTCTCCACAGACGGCGGCTCGACTTTCAGGGACACCGGCGAAGTTGAGGATGGCGGCAATATGTTCCCCAACGGCTGGTATGTCACTGACCTCGCCGCCTCCACCGAAGACGATGATGAGCATGACATCGCCATCGTCGGTAGCGATGGAACCAACGCCCTGATTTTCCGCTCCACGGCTGTTGGAGAGTTCAGCACAGGCTGGAAGGATGCCAGGTATGATGGCTGGGACAACTGGTGGATTGGCGATGCGGATCTTACAAACAACATCACCTCGTTAGTCGTTACCGACGTCAAGTTCGCCCCCAGCTGGGGTGCGGACAGGACCATCCTGGTTACCACTGTTAATAATTTGACTGGACTTTTCGATATCCACCTGCAGTACGGAACCTGGGGAACGACCGAAGGCTGGAACGAGCAGTCAACTCTTGCCATGGAGTCTACAATTATAACCGAGACTCCTGTAAATATCCCACTCTGTCTGGCCATGTACACGGGCTGGGGCATGCAGGATTTCAGAGGAATAGCGGGCATAACCATGCCCCTGGACTTCGCCGGCCGGCATGCCGATAAGAGAGTGCTCTGGGTCTGGGTGAACTACTATGAGGACGTGACTAATGATGTAAAAGGCACGATATACCGGGTGAAAAACGGGGATGTTATGGGCATCGGGTGGCAGGTAGAAGACGAGGAGGTCTGGCTGACCAACGTGTCTTACCTGGGCTACATAAGCGAGGGTAAGGCTATAGCCGGCGTGCTGGGCACCGGAGGGTATGCGTATAACGCCACTCCCTGTGCTAACTACAATGACATCTTTACAGACTGCTGCGAGGGCGTCCAGGTCTATCGTAATGATAACATCGTCAGCATGGATATCTGCTGCTATGACTGGGACCCGGCCTGCAAGCCGCCAACCGGGACAAAAGCCATGGCGGCATTCTACGTAAGTGACGACCCGGCTTCATCAAAGGCTTACGCGGTTGCCCTCTGGGGATACGTCCCCTGGTATTATGACGAGGGCGCCTGGTCGGTAAGCTGGGACGACGGCTATATCTGGAACCAGCTCAGCCTGATCGACACCCATATCGACTACCTGTCAGACGTCGAGGTATCGCCCGACTGCAACAAGACCATGCTGGTCAGCGTTAACAACTGTACGGAGGCATCTTATCAATGCTGCTGCGACAGCGTCTGGCTCAAGGCCGGGAACCTTCCCGAGGCTGAGGAGTACAGCGGCAAATGGCTGAGGACCTGGTGCGACATGCTCACAAGCACTGGGAAGCACGATCACGGGACCGAATGGGGCTTTCTCAGGCTGGCTCCCGAGGAAACGACCGGCGATACCGTCTATCTCGTTGACTACTACACCGATATCGTGTACTGGAATGAGATGGAAACCCTGGGTTGCTGGGAAGATGGAACTGCTACGGTAGACCATATCGTGGACCTGGCCGTGAAAGACAAAGAGACCATCTATGCTCTGGACAATGGTGGCACCGTCGCCATGTCCGATGACTTCGCCCTTGGCTGGCATGAAGCGGTGGACAGCGAACTCGACAATGGTTATACCATCGCCGTTTGGGGCGACGACATACTTGTCGGCGGCTTAGATGGAGATGTTTCTTACTCCGACGATGGCGGTGTGACCTTCACCAAGCTGGAGGATGTCGCTGACTCGGGCTATGTAACTGTGGCCTTTGACAGCTACTTCGACACCAACGATACAGTCTATGCTGCCATAGCCCACGGTAGCTCTAACAACGGTGTCTACAGCTTTGTCATCGACGTGAGCGAGACGTGGAAAGACCTCAGGGCTGAACCCACTGAAGCCGCGCTTTGTTGTGGCACTGATACAGACCGCATAGATGTGCACTTCACCGGCCTGGTGGTGGACACTGCTGACGGCAACCCTTATACCAGCGCTGACACCGGCGGCGTTCTCTACGCCAGCTTCTGTCTCGAGAACTCCTACAATATAACTGGCGTAGCCCGCCGTCTCAATCCTGCTGAGGAAACGGTATGTCCGACTTGCGTTGAGTGGGATTACCTCATGAAGGGGCTCTCTGATCATTCAGGTCCAGAAGAGTGCCCTAACATCGGACCGTGCTTCGACGCGTATCCTGACGCACTGAAGATTTGCGGCTGCCTGACTCCCGATACCAACAGCAAGCTCTTCGCCATTGACGCAGATGATTGGCCCTACGACATGTGGCACCCGCTCGATGAAGATGATCATTTCGATTGGGGCGTCTGGATGTTTGAGGACTGCTACGCCAAGAAGGCTCCCGACCTGCTATCTCCTACCGACGGCGGGACTCTCCCTTCCGACCCCTGTGAATGTATTCCCCTGCCGTTTACCATGAAGTGGGACCGCCTGTGCGATGCCTGCTCTTATGACATACAGATTGCGCTGGACGAGGACTTCAACGAGGTGATACTCGACTCAAGATTAATGTGCGGCGACACGAACGAAATCGACCCTTGTTGCACTTATAGGCCACCAGAAGGAGAGACCCCCAGCGCCTACTTTATGGACCTATATGGCGAATACCGCGTACTCATATGTGAATACACTTATTACTGGAGGGTCAGGGCTGCAGACGCCGCGACCGATCAGATAATCCACAGCTGGTGGTCTGATCCATTTAGCTTCACGGTTGCCCCCGGCCCGGGTACCGGAGTCGAGCTTATCTCTCCTGAAAACGGGGCCACCGGCGTGGCCATAAACGATATCGGCTTTACCTGGACCTCGGTATCATCCGCTGATGAGTACGACTGGTTGCTGTCGGCCAACTCCGACCTCTCCGACCCCATCGCAACCGTCGAAGGGCTGACCGCCACAGCCGGCGCTTACTCCGCAACCGATCTGGACTACGAAACTCCTTACTTCTGGCAGGTGACTGCCAAGAAGGATGGCAGTCCCATAAGCACGAGCGCCATAGGCACCTTCACCACGATGGCTGAGCCAGTAGAACCACCCGAACCTGTAGAACCGACTACTCCAACCTGGGTCTGGGTGGTTATCGCCATTGGCGCTGTCCTGGTGATTGTGGTCATAGTGCTCATCTTCAGGACTCGTCGGGTATAAGGACACCCCACCTGATCTTTCCCTGATGTAATCGGGGAGAGGTAAAGGTGATTCCAAGGAGGGGCGGCCACAAGCCGCCCCTCCCTCTTTCCCCCATTAATTGCCACTCCTTCCAATCTTTTCGTAGTTGCTGTAGTTACCTGATTTACCAGGCGTAGAGTAAAATCCTAAATCTCAAGCACCAAACCCCAAACAAATTCAAAAATTAAAGGGCAAAACTCAAAATGACAAATCAAAATGCGAAGATCTTAGAAAGAGGCGGCTGTATTATTTAGCATTTCAATCGCGAAGGAAAGGATTCCTTCACACCTCGAAAAATCATATCTTTCCTCGCATCTTTGCTTTTTGCATTTTAATCTTTTATTTACCTTTGCTCTGTCATTTTGCATTTTTATTTTTGCTTTTTACATTTCAGAGGGACTTGAAATTTAGCCAATACGGCATTTATCTTTCAGTGGCATTTTCGGTTATAATAAGGAAAGAACAGTCAAATGCACTGGCTATCTCGATTGCTGGTTGTTTTCATCGTCTGCCTTACAGCCGTGGCCCTGCCGGCTGTGCCGGCACAAGCCCTATGCGTGCCTTATGATATCGAGCTCTACCCCAGCTCGGGAGTTCCCGGAATAGAGGTCACCGTCTATGGCCATGATTTTCATGAGGATACATTAGTTGACATTTATTATGCCGGGACAGGTGAAGATGACAGAGTAGCCACGGTCAGGACCGATGATGATGGAGATTTCACAACCACCTTCACCGTTCCTGAAAGCTGTAAGGGACCCTACAGGGTGCTCGCCGACATAGGGTATGTCGAGGTAGATGCTTACTTTACCGTGAAGCCGGGGTTGACGGTAAGTCCCGAAAAAGGTCCTGTGGGCACTACAGTTACCGTGGAAGGGCGGGGGTTTGCCAAGAATGAAGAGGGTATCGAGCTGAGGTATTACCCCAATGGCAGCTACGAAACAGTAAAAAGTAACATCCGAGCGAGTGCCAAGGGCAGTTGGGAGACGAGTTTCCAAATTCCCTCTTCCACCAGGGGAGAACATAAGCTGGAAGCCGAGGGTTCTGTGAGCCAGCTTTACGAGGTTGAGGATGCCACCTTCAAAGTAACGCCGGAGATAAGCACAGATAAACCATCGGGCAGCGTGGGCGAAAGCATAACGATGACGGGCAGCAGATTTGCTGCTAACGAAAAGGACATCCAGATATTGTTTGATGGGGAGGCAGTGGTCACAGACATCAGGGCCGACGACGAAGGTAACTGGGAGGAAAATTTCGAGGTACCCGAGATGCCCACAGGTGAGTACAGCGTCACCGCCGAGGGAGAGCGGACCCAAGACATCAGCGAGCTCAGCTTCGAGATAGAGCCGGACATCGTGTTATATCCCGGCGAAGGCCATGTGGGCATGAACTTGACCGTCACTGGCCGCGGGTTCGCCGCCAATGAAGATGTGGTCATCACGTATGATGACAGTCAGGTAGCGACAGCCACGACCAATGACCAAGGCAGCTTCTCAGGTGTAAGTTTTCTCGTGCCTGGGGGAATCCATGGCGCACATCAGGTAACAGCCGGATATGCTGCCGACAACGCAGCCAGTGCTATCTTCGCCATGGAATCAGGCCCCCCGGACGTACCGGAACTCATCTCACCACCCGACGGGGGCAGGGTGGGACTCAGGGGCAAGGTGACGCCGACATTTGAATGGTCCGAGGTATCCGATGACAGTGGAGTTTACTATAGTCTGCAAATAGCGACCAGTGCCAATTTCACCGCATCCTCGGTAATAGTTTCGGTTACAGACGTGATCGAGGCGAGCTATACAATGACAGAAGCCCTGCCTTACGGCACTTACTACTGGATTGTCCAAGCCGTAGATGGCGCAGAGAACGAAAGCGTCTGGACCACGGCCTATTCCATCCGGGTTGGACTCCTGCCTCTATGGGGGTTCATTGCCGCCATAGTCGCCATAGTAGTGCTCCTGGTCGCCCTGATTCGCTTTCTTTTAAAGAGAAGAATATATTACTACTAAAGGAGCGCAAAGCAAAACCCTAAATCCCGAGCCCTGAAGGGGAAACTCTAAATTCTAAATCCTAAACAATATCAAATGACCAAAATCCAAGGATCCAAACAGTTTTGAATTTGAAATTTAGGATTTATTTAGTATTTCGTGCTTAGGATTTCGGATTTAGCCTTATGTGGAGCGGCATTTTATATGCCGCCTCTCTTTTCATAGCTGTTGGTGTTGCGATTTACCTTGAGGAGCGTTTTCGTTTATAATAGCAGCATGATTAGCATGCTTTGGAAAGTCTTATACATTTTGCTCGCTATTCTTCTTTTTCATCTTAATGTTGTATTCACTGGTATTGTGTCATTTTTGAAGGTTACCTTCTTTGGTTTGTGATATTTTAATATAGAAGCGAGCCGAAGCTTGCGATTGGACTGACAGGGCTTGCTAGCAGTGATGTATTCTAACTTCTGCCCTTCATGAACTCTTCCGGACTACTGTACCAAACAAGAAGCTAAGAGGGCTATCGCCTACGCCCAAGAAATCATCTCCCTGACTCATTTCCCAAGGGAGAGCATGCTCCCGGCAGCGGCATTGACCTGCTCCTGAGCCTTTGGTAATCAAGCATTCCGTTACTGGACAGTAGTGGCGGAGTTTATCTCCACCTCCTGGGCGGGGACGAGCTCCAACACTACAATTGGCATCATGGACAAATGAAGAAAATCCCAAACACTAAATACCAAACAATATTGAAATTCAAAAATCAAAGGTCAAAAATCAAAATGACAACTCAAAACGTAAAACTTTTAACCTTTGCTCTGTCATTCTGCACTTTTATTTTTGCATTTTGAAAGGATTTGCTTAGAGATTAGAAATTAGGATTTAGAATTTAGCTGCGGGGATTGCCACGCCCTGATAAATCGAGGCCTACAATGACGTTAGGGTAGTAAAAGGGTCAAGGCACTTACTTTTTCGGGCTATTTTTGTTTATAATAGCAAAAAGGAGGTTATTCAGATGCGCTTTCTATCTCGACTGCTGGTTGTTCTCGTCGTCTGCCTTGTAGCTATTGTCCTGCCGGCTGCACCCGCACAAGCCGCTGGCGCATATATCACGCTCTCCCCCGACGACGGAGTTCCCGGGGAGGAGGTCAAAGTCCGGGGCTCTAATTTTACGGCTTACGCGTGGGTTGACATTTACTATTATCCGAACGGTGCCAGGATCTGGATAGACGACGTCAGGACCGATGGAGACGGAGATTTCTCATGGGTGACTTTCACCGTTCCCGAAAGCCACACGGGACCCCATGATGTGCTCGCCGAGGATGAGGATGAAATCACTGCCTATGCTGACTTTACCGTGGAGCCTGGGTTGACAATAAGCCCTGAAGAAGGTCCTGTAGGCACTAATGTTACCGTAGAAGGCCTGGGGTTCGCCGAGGATGAGGAAGACATCGAGTTAAGGTACTATCACGATGGCGTTTATGAGGTCATAGAAGATGGTATTACTGCGGACGAGGACGGCAGTTGGGAGGCGAGTTTCCCAATTCCCCCTTCCGCCAAGGGAAGCCATAATCTAGACGCCAGTGGTGACGAGAGCCGACTTTACGAGGTTGAGGATATCACCTTCGAAGTAAAGCCGCGAATAAGCATAGATAAAACATCGGGCAGCGTGGGCGACAACATAACGATGACGGGCAGCGGATTCGATGTTGACGAGAGGGACATCACGATATTATTTGACGAGGAGGCAGTGGCCACAGAAATCAGGGCCGACGACACGGGTTACTGGGAGGAAAGCTTCGAGGTGCCCGAGATGCCCCCAGGCGAGTATAGCGTCACCGCCGAGGGAGAACGGACCCAGGACCTCAGCGAGCTCAGCTTCGAGATAGAGCCTGACCTCGTGTTGTCCCCTGACGAAGGACATGTGGGCACGGACTTGACCGTTACTGGCCACGGATTCGCCGCTGACGAAGATGTGGAAATAATGTACGATGGTAGCCAGGTAGCGACAGATACGACAAACGACAAAGGCAGCTTTGATGCAAGTTTTCTCGTGCCTGAGAGCAAATATGGCGAGCGACTAGTTACAGCCGAGGACGATGCAGGGAACAACGCCACCGCTATCTTCACCATGGAATCAGAGCCGCCGGACACGCCGGAAATCGTCTCACCACCCGACGGGGGCAGGGTGGGATTCATAGGCACGGTGAGGCCGACATTTGAATGGTCTGAGGTATCCGATGACAGTGGAGTTTACTATAGCCTGCAAATAGCGACCAGTGAAAATATCACCGGCACTGGAGGATTTGTTGACGACCCCATATTTTCAGTTGAAGGCTTGGTTGGAACAAACTACACCCTGAAGGAGACAGAGGCCCTGCCTTACGGCACCTACTACTGGACTGTGCAAGCCGTAGATGGCGCAGAGAACGAAAGCGGCTGGACCGCGGCCTATTCTTTCAAAGCTGGACTCTTGCCCATATGGGCATTCATTGTTATGATAGTCCTAATAGTGGTGCTCATCGGCGCCCTGGTTTACTTTTTCGTAATAAGGAAAAGAGTATATTACTACTAAAGGAGCAAAGGGGGAATAAAGGTAAAGAAAGAAGGAGGGAAAAATGAAGTTAACAGTTATTGGACTGGGGCAATGTGGATGTCGGATTGCTGACCACTTTGCCAGGCTAAATTTCAAGGCGCGTGCTCAGCGCAAGGCAACCATAGCCCCCACCGTCATTGCCGTGAATACAGACCAGGCAGACCTGACCGGGCTAAAGTTTATCAAGGACGACTACACGCACCGGGTGCTTCTGGGCCTGCGCCAGACCCTGGGACACGGGGTAGGCAAGATAAACGAGCTAGGAGCTCAATTGGCCAAGGAGGACGG
>Ga0209636_10005714_pt1 | contig 12707 bp, 11 predicted proteins | sample DeeMarSWOR152_54_FD_187464 | JGI IMG/M metagenome (GOLD analysis project Ga0209636, IMG submission 187464) | Marine sediment microbial communities from White Oak River estuary, North Carolina - WOR-1-52-54 (SPAdes) (version 2) | ecosystem: Environmental > Aquatic > Marine > Intertidal zone >...
TGGGCTGTATTCATCCGATGTCCCCAAGTAGATACTGCTGTTCCAAAGGGATTCCCCGTTATGGCTGTCAAAGCAGAGTAAATTGCCTTTTTCATCCGCCATAAACACTTTTCCATCGTCAACCGCAAAGGCAGCTGCAGAGTTCTCAATTGGACGCTGCCAGAGAGCACTGGAAGGAGCGCTTGACCTCATCAAGCCCAATTCATATATTACAAATGAGAACGCAAGGATAACTGTAATTAAGCCTATAGCAATGAGGGATAATGAGCGCCTATTCATTTTGTCTCACATTGCCCCCATAAATTAAATCTTTTTACTGGATTAAAGCGTTTTTCTCAAGTTTTTTTGACACAAGAAATATGTACTATCCATTTTCTAGTCAACATTTCTTGACTAAGCCTGCTTATGCTTACCTATGTCTGTAGAATGGCTTCGCCTATCAAAAATAATTTAACGGTCTAAACAAAACAAATAGAAGCGGAGTGAACAGAAATGGATGCGGCGGACAAGAAAGCGTTTGCTTCTGAATTCTACAGTCGCCAAGTGATCATGTCAGAGTTGGGCTGGAAAGGTCAGCAGAAACTGGCAAAATCGAAAGTCGCCGTGGTCGGCATAGGCGGACTAGGCACCGTTTCCTCGCTGTATCTGGCTCTGGCAGGCGTTGGGCATCTGCGTTTGATAGATCAGGACACTGTGGAAACGCCGAATCTTCACCGCCAAATTCTCTTCAGCCTAGACGACCTGCATTATCCGAAGGTGGAGGTGGCTGCGGAACGTCTGGAGAAACTTAATCCGCTCTTGAAGGCTGAGCCTGTTTCGGAGAATTTGAATGCAGGCAACGTTGAGAAGCTATTGGCGGGAGTGGACATTGTGGTTGACGGTTTGGATAACATGATGACCCGTTACTTGCTGAACCGCACATGCGCGAAGCTGGGCATCCCTTATGTTTTCGGCGCAGCAATCGGCATAGAGGGTAACCTCTCAGTTTTTGCCCCGCCCGAAACTGGTTGCTTAGAGTGTCTGCTGCCGAACATGTCAGACGAAGATTTGCTGACTTGTGACACACGCGGCGTTTTGGGCGCCACGCCTGGAATAATCGGCGCAATGCAAGCCATGGAAGCCATAAAAGTTCTGACAGGCATGGGTTCACCGTTGAAAGGCAAGCTTATGGTTTGCGACTTCAACGACATGAGCTTCACCACGGTTGACACCTCGAAAGCCGCAAACTGCCCCGCCTGCCGAGGCACTCTGGCTCCGTTGGAACGGCGGGAGAGGCTTGTTTGGCTCTGCGGTCGAGACACGGCTAACATTAACCCTGAAAAACCGTTAAAGCTGAACCTTAACGAAGTTTACGAAACAGTGAGTCAGCGCTTCACTGTCCGCTTGAAGTCGCACCTCGCCATAATATTCGACTACAAAGACATGGAAGTCAGCCTTTTCAATGGCGGACGCATGCTTATAAAAAACGTCCAGAACGAAAAAACAGCCCTGCAAGCGTATAGAGAAATCCTCAAAAAACTAAACATGAATCCATAATTTTCATGAAAAAATGGGTGGCATAGCTCACTACAAAATTTATTTCAGTATATTTGGAGCCTAATAGCCAATCAATGCAGAAAACCTATAGAGGGGGTCTATCCATATTGGCACTTTTCACGCCCAAACCGCAATCTCTAAAGAAGTGGTTACAGCCTTTTACGCGCCTAGCACTGCTTTATTATGGAATGCGGCTGTGGAAGCCAACAATATTTTTATTTTAGTCTCAATCTAGAGTCAACCTTGCTGGGGTGGCCGAACGGTTCAGGCGGCAGCCTGCAGAGCTGCTATATGTGGGTTCAACTCCCATCCCCAGCTCTTTCAAGCATTATGACTATTTGCGTTTCTTGAAGTAAACCAGTAGCCCAGCACCCACTACAGCGGTGATAAGGACAGAAGCAACAGCGACGAGTGTTGTCGCGGAAGATTCAGGCTCCTGTTGAGGCTCTGGTGTAGGAGTTGGCTCTGGAGCAGGGGATGCGGTGGGAGAGGGGGTTGGCGTTGCTGTTGGTTGAGGCGTAGGTGTTGCCGTTGGAGTTGGTGTAGGTGTGGGTGTTGGAGTAGGGGTTGGAGGTGGCGTTGGGGAAGGAGGTGGCGTGGATGAACCAGTCAAAGCATAAACTTGGTGGTCACAGGAGCCTATGTATACCACCCCATTATCAAAGGCAGGAGCCGAATAGACAAATCTGCCCGGCGTATCATTAACTGTATAATTTGAGAGTATTGCGCCGTTTGTGGCGTCTAGAGCATAAACATTGCCGTCATGTGAACCAAAGTAAAGCACTCCATCAACAACCGCAGGAGAAGAAGATACAAGATAACCAGCGGTGACTTTCCAGAGTTCCGTACCATCGGATGCGTTCAACGCGTAAACGTTGCCGTCATAAAACATGCCGTATATTGAGCATATGTAAACTACGCCGTTGGAAACCGCAGGAGACGTTGAAAAGGTGTTATCGATGCCGGTTGCATTGTAGGTCCAGAGTTTGACGCCGTCAGTAGCGTTTAATGCGTAACAGCTACCGTCATGATGTATGTTAATGGCTACGTAGACAACACCGTTAACAACAGCAGGCGAAGATATAGAAGTAACACCGTTGGTGGTGTAATTCCAGATTTGCTCGCCACTAGTAGCGTTAAGGGCATACACATAGCCGTCACCTGAGCCAAAGTAGGCTACGCCATCAACGAGGGCAGGTGAACCAGCGCCACCCCAACCAGTTGAGTAATTCCAAATTTGTTGTCCAGTGCTGGCGTTTAGAGCAAAAAAATCTTCTGGTCCGTAATCGTCGCCTGTGCCTATATAGACTACGCCCTCATACACAGTGGGAGAACCGCCCCACCCATTGCGAATGTAGAAACTCCAGAGGACAGTTCCATCGGATGCGTTCAGGGCATAAACATTGCGGTCACCGCCTGCCACATAGACCACACCGCCTGAAACGGCAGGAGACGAATCAGTTGGAGAACCTGTATCGTAACTCCAAATCTTTTCGCCAGTCGTTGCGTTCAAAGCATAAATGTTGTCATCATAGGAAGCTATGTAAACTACGCCGTCGACAACGGCAGGAGACGAATTCACATTGTCACCAGTAGTGTAATTCCAGAGCAGCGTTAGACTATATAGTGGATTACCTGTGCCAACGCCATCATGAGCTGGATTTGAGCGGAACATTGCCCAATCAGCACTCACAAATGGGATCAAAACTAAGCTGATGACAATTATAATGCAAACTACAGCTGCGGCTGTTTTCCTCATGACAGCGTCGCCTTTAATATGAGCTTGGGAGGGGTTAAAAGGGTTCTTATCAAAGTTTCTTGACACAAGAAATATGTACTATCTATTTTCTAGTCAATATTTCTTGACTAATAAGTTAGGACTAATAGAAAAAAATTTGTTTAATAAAAAATGGGAGTTTTGAGGGAGATATCTCCACATGCAGGGGATGCAACTCCCATCCCCCAGCTCCAAAGCACATTTCTTTAACCCCTGTGCTCGATGTGGTTTTCAGTCAACCTCGGCATCCCAATAGTAAACTTTGGAATATTCGTCAAAACTGAATCTTGGGTCATCATATAGGATGTCTAACCGTAACCCGTCCCTTTCTATTAACTTGGTCATTTTTTCCCAAATTACAGGAGACAAACTGTCAGTGTCAGCTGACCATAATCCCCAAATAGAATCATCGGGCCGTCTCATTCCCCATCCATAATCCTTTGGTAGGACAAAAGCCACTTCGCCCTCTACCTTTCCTAGTATGTTTTCTGGAAAGGCGTGAATTCGGTTCCAAAATCTCTCCATAGCAGCGAAGTGCTTGTCCGAGAGGATCCCGTCAGGACCGGTTTCTGGATACGTGGGGTAGTTAAGCACAATAATGTATTTTGCTCCTGTTTCATAAGCTATCATCAAATCTTCAAATATTTCCGGGCCGTCTGCCAAATACGGCTGATCATCATAAGTCCATGTTATGATTGCTCCCCAATCTTTTTCCTGCGCCCTTGCTGCGCCCCTGCAAAGCCCTATGTGTTGGGGTCTGCTGTGATTCCAGCCGAGCTCCACGAAAACCGTGTCGTATCCCGCGAAGTAGTCAAACCAGTAAAGCGCGTAATCAGAAGTGTACTTGGGGATGCTGTGGTTCTGAAGAAACTGAAAACTCAGGCCTAATGGCAGTTGAGTTACGTAAACGTTAGCTGCTTCCTCGTAGCTGGTAACGTTTTCGAACATTCTGGCTCTTTCGCTGAGGCTGAAATTGTCAAATATTCCGGTGTCTATCTGTCTGCCTCCGGGTTCATCGTAGATGTAAATTCCTAAAAATTTTTCTGGCCACTTATCTTTTGCGGTGATTACCCAGTCTCCATGCCAAGGAGTAAGAGGCAAGCCAGGGGTAAGAGCGATGTAATCAAAGAATACTATGAAGTTCAAACCTGCTTCTGCCGTGTAATTGCAAACTTCGTCTAGTGCGGTTTCGTTAGAGCTTAAGTCCCAAGAGTTGACGACGAAGAAGTTTGTGTATCCTTTAACTTTGTCGATTAGAAGCTTAGCCTCACTAGCTGTTTTCCCGCCGAAAGAAACTCCGAAAAACACAGGGGTCTCAGTTGTTTCTGTGAAACTGTAATGCCAAAATGCTATTGGCGAGAAGACGGCGATTACTAACAAGATGGTGGTTAGAATTAGGCAAATTCGCTTGGTCATTTATACCTGAGAGAGAATATTCTTTGGCTTTATTAAGGATTTACTGAAACGCCATTTAAGCTTAAAACGCAAGCCAGCTATGAAAAGAAAAAGAGGAACCGCGGGTTCACTGCAAACTGACAGCGCCAAAATCTCGCTAGTGCTACGTGCAGCAATAAGAGTTTAAGCCAGACTCATTTGATCTGAATGGGCACTAGCTAATACCCCTTTTCGCATTTTTAATGGAATTGTTGCCGCTTTTAACCAGTTTCACACGGCTAAAAACAAATTCCTCTTCTCCGACAGCCTTTTGCATAAGGTCTTTCACGGCATCACTCATGTTGCCCGAATAATAAGGTCTTACAATCTTCTCAGCAAACTCAGCGAGCAAAATCGCCGAAAAATCGTGCAAAGTCAAATCCACCGAGAGGTCATCTTCAGTGGCTAAAACCGCAACTTTCTTTTTCATACGCAACCACAGTTTTGCAGTCTTAAGCACAAAATGCTAAAAAAGCAAGTGCTATAACGACCGCTCAGCACAGTGGAGAGAGTTGAGTTAAAGTAATCTCTTTCTTGGTGCTCTGCCCTGTTTCTTGGATTTATTCTGGTTGATATCCAACAACAGTCAATTCAGTGTCCTTTTCTTCGGTGTTATGTTCCTGTTCTTCCGCCGTTTGCGAATCTTCCGGTTTCTCTTGTAGCTCGCTCAATTTTTTCTCCAAATCGCTCTTCCGGGATTCAAGATTGCTCAAAACTGACTTTTTCGCTTTGATTTCCTCTTTCAACTGGCCGATGATTTTTTCTTCAAGCGTCCTCAAATCATTTTCTAGTGATTTCTCTTTTTGAGACAATGAAGCTAACTCATTCTCTAATTCGCGTCTTTTTATCTGTAATTCACTAAGCCCTATTGTTTCGCTCATTATGTTTTCACCAACTCCAAGATAGCCGAAAAGAAAAATAATTAGTTTATGAAGAGAAAATTCGGATTCAAAGTACTGATTTCCCATGAGTTCTGCGGCTTTTCTTTAATTAAAAAAAGGACTAGTTAGGCAGACGATTCTTTTGGTTTCTTTAGAAGTTTTTCTGGCACGCTCACTACTTGCACTATGTCGTCATAGTCTACAACGTAAATTGGTATTCCATCTGGGGAATACTCGTCGAGCCGTTTTGCACTTTTCAGTTTATGTTTCACCTTGATTGTTGAGCCGTCACTGAGAGTGTATGCGCGCCATGTTTCCTCATTCGTTGGTTCCGTTTCTCTTCGTTCTCCAGTCCATCGTTCCTCACTTGTTGGTTCTGTTTCTCTTTGTTCTTCAGGTTTTTCTTTGGTTTTGCGAGTCAGGTAAACTTGGAAAGCTATTGCTGTGATTATTACCAACCATGAGATAGCAAAACCAGTTCTAATCGCAGTCCAGTATTGTGTTGCCCAATCGGTGCTAAATTGAAGTCCATACGAATAGAGCGTTTCATTAACTATCAAGTCGATCATAAAGAGTAGACTCATTATGGCTAAAGAGTAGGCGGCAATTAGCACAAGCGCCAAACTAGCTAGACTGGATGTGAGCCTCACTCTTATCATCCCTTGTAAATGGGTTGGCTGAACAAATTAGTTAAACATTGTTACTTAGAAATCACCATTTGCAATCAGAATTATTGCATTACATTTGTCACCCAAGAATATTGGCGGCGCTTGTTACAAATTAGAGGTTTGGCTGAAGATTTTTAATTTTCTAAAACAGATTCTCCATCTATCATATTTTTCTAGATGTGATCCCGTCAAGAACCAATACTTTTTCTTCGCCTGTCTTCACGTTTTTGAAAAGGAGTTTAAATCTAGGAGTGTAAATTACTGAGCGGTCTGTTATTTCAAAGACTTCTTCCACAATTCTGCTCATGTCTTTTGGGCGCTTAGCTATTCTCTCCTTGACAAAATTCACATCCACGTTTTCAGCGAGTTCTTCTATCCCAAATTCCGCAATTACTTTCTCAGGTTTCTTCTCAGAAGGCGCAGATGGAAGATTATCCACTGTTGTATCTCTGCCATTCTTGTCCAGAATTAAAAATGCTTTTGCCTCTTTGATAAGGCGTTCTTCACCAGGTAGCTTAATAATTCTGCTTGACTTGGCGGCTTCAGGTAAGAATTTATGGCTTAGTAGAACAACTTCCTTGACGCCTTCCTCAACTTTAAAAATGTAAGTACATTTACGATAGTAATCAATGAAGTATTTTCCACTTATCACTATGTATGGTTCATAGTATTTGTCTAACGAAATAAACTGAATTTCTTCTGACTTTGGCTTGAATAAACCAAATCTGGTGAAAAGTTGTTGTTTGAGTTTTTCGCCAGAAACTCTTATCACAGTAGGGTCGATGGGTGCTTCATAAACAATAGTTTTCCTCTCAACAATGTTTTCTTTTGTGGAAGTTTCGGCTGAAATTACAACTGGTTCAGTATTAATTGTTTCAGTCAAGAGCTGTACCTCTACGTTTTTCTCAAGCCTGTTTCTAATAACTATTATGAATTCGAAAACCGAATCAGAGTTAACTGTATCCTCAGTTCAGGTATATTGGGAAAAAGTTTAACCCAGACTCCAGGGATTCATAAGCGGATAATTATCTTGATTACTCTCATCGATAACGTAGGGTGTGTTCCATATCCCTGAACCGTCTACCTCCGTGGCATTAGAATACCTTTCTTTGTAATCACTCCAGTAGTTGCCTTCAGGAGGAGAGCCACTATTCCAAACAGTTGTTGAAGAAATACTTGAAAACGCTTGTCCATTATCTATGAAGTTGTTATGGTACAGAATGTTGTTAGATGTCTCGTAGAGAAAAATGCCCAATTTGTTTTTTTCTATGTTGTTTGCAGAAATAGTGGCGCCATCTGAATCTCGGATGTAGATAGTGTAATTGGCGTGTAATGTAATTTCATTTTCAGATATTTTGTTATTTGAAGATTCCTTCAGCCAGATGGCATACATATCATTGTTTACCATGTTGTTTCCAGAAATAATGTTGTTGTTTGAAGAACCCACGATCCAGATGCCACAATAGTTGTATGTTACATCGTTTTGAGAAACAACGTTATTAGATGCCGAGCTGAGGTAGACACCATAATCAAAGCCTTGGATTTTCACGTTTGTTACTGTCACGTTACTTCTTCCAGTCAAGTCTATCCCTCTGGAATCATAAATCCCTGTGCCTTGAAGAGCGTGATTGGCTCCATCAATTACAATGTTGTCCCTCCCGACTATAAGCGAGTTATAAATGTCAGCTGTGAACGTGTAGTGACCGTTTCCATCATTTGAAATTGGCGCCGTGGAAGGAGAAACCTGTCCATCAGGACTAATGTAAATAATTGCGCCCGTAGGTATCACTGGAGGTGGCGTTTCCTCTATAGGTGCGGAAGACTGTGTGAATTGCCATGCTCCATACACCCCCAAAATTAGGACGAGCAAGCAAACTGCTACAAATATTTTGCCTTTCGGCCATTTTCGCGGCTTTCTTTCGGCTTCTCTTTCTCTTTGTATTTGATAGGCTTCTTGGACGCGTTGCTGCTTTATTTGTCTTTCACGCTGTATTTCCTTCCAGCTTTTCTTCTTTTCCTTTTTGGGCATTTTTCTCATTTACAGCCTTAAGCTAAAGCTTTTTGTTTTTGCCAAATGAAATCTTAACTATTAAAGTTTTTCCAGAATTACACTAAGCCTTCCAAAATTTACAGCAGGGATGAAGTTCTATAGATTATTTACGCTTCACGTGCCCGCAGGCGTAGCATTTTCCGTCGTGAACAGAGACCACATCTCCACAGTCGGGGCATTTGTACTTCTCCCTTTGAATCCTAAGAAACTCCTCCATGCCCCTCTCTTTCAACTCCCTCAGATTTTCCACCATGCTCATGTCATAACGCTTTCGGTAACGCCTGTCCACGCGATCCAGATTCTTGCATGGCATAACTTCGCACTCGAAACAAAACCTGAACATATTCTTCGCGAGTTTTTTGCAGCCTCTTTTGATGAAACAGTTTTTGTTGCGTGGAAGGCACCCTGCGCAATGGGTTACTTTGCCTCTTTGCTTAGGTACCCCTCTAGAATAGGCTAAATAAGCTTTGCAGATTCCACAGTTCATGCCGCATGGCGCGATGAGAACAGGAGTGAATTCTTTGCGGTGCATGTATAGCTAATACCGAAATTGCAATTAAACTATTTTGTTTAGGCAAAGTGCGTTCGTAGGGCTTATTTTCTTTTTTAAGTCATGCCATCTCGGATTTTCATGCCTTATCCTTTAAATCTTAATTCATACGGCTAATTCATAACCATTTTAATCTTTTCTGTAGTTTAAATTGTGATAGAATAAGCGCGGTTGATGCGGATGACCAGAGTCGCGGTTGAGTCAGCAAATGAAGTGTATGTGAATCTCTGTAAGGAGAAAGCAATAAGAGTTCTGCATGTGGATGACGATGCCGGTTTCTTAGCTGTTGCGAAACAATGCTTAGAAGAGCAGAGCCAATTCCAAGTTGACACGGCACTGTCCGCCAAAGAAGCCCTTAAAAAGCTAAGAGACTCAGAGTACGATGTGGTTGTCACTGATTATCAGATGCCTGGCAAAAACGGTTTGGAACTTCTTAGAGAGCTAAGACAGGAAGGAAACGATGTTCCTTTTATATTGTTCACGTGCAAAGGCAAAGAGGAAATCGCCATTGAAGCTTTGAATTTTGGAGTATACCGCTACGTTGGAAAGGAGGGCAAAGCTGAAGCAACGTACGCCGAATTGAAACGCAGTATCTGCGATGCGGTTAGGGGACAGAGAGCGGAAAAACTTTTGCGAGAAGCCGAAAGTCGGCTTCGCCTGATTGCTGAGAATATGCAGGACATGCTCCTACTAACCGACACGAATTTAATATGCACTTTCGCCAGCGCCTCGCATAAATGGATCTTGGGGTATGAGCCAAGCGAAATTATAGGAAAGAACGTCTACGATTTTATTCACCCAGACGACGTGGCAAGGGCGATGGAAGCCGCTGAAAAAGCATTCAAAGATAGTTCTGGAGGAACAATGGAGGTTCGCGTTAGACGCGCTGACGGAAGTTACATTTTATCAGAGGGCATCGGAAAAATCTTAACCGACGAAAATGGTCAGATCACTGGCACGATGTTTACTTCTCGCGACATCACAGAACGCAGGAGAATAGAGCAGACACTGAAGGCGTCAGAGCAAAAATACAGAAAGTTATTTGAAGAAGCAATGGACGCCATCTTTATTGCTGACGCTGAAACAGGAATCCTTATTGATTGTAACCGCGCTGCAACGGCACTAACTGGCAAGGCAAAATCAGAATTAATCGGCATGCATCAACGGTTCCTTCATCCCCCAGAAGAAAGTGCAGGAAAGTTTAGTAAAACCTTCAATCAACATCGCACAAACAAAGAAGGAATTGTAATCGAGGGCCAAATAATCACTAAAAATGGGGAAATCAGGGATGTCGCAATAAAAGCTAACCTGATCGAAGTTAATGGCAAGAAAATGCTTCGAGGAGTATTCAGAGACATCACAGAAAGCAAAAAAATCTCTGAAAAAACCCGTTTACAAGCACGTTTGCTGAACGCTGTAGGGCAAGCAATTGTAGCCACAGACCTGAAAGGAAACATCACGTACTGGAACCGCGCTGCAGAAAAGCTCTACGGCTGGCAAGAGGCAGAAGTGCTAGGACGCAACATCGTAGATGTCACTCCTGCGGAGGCATCTAAGGAGCAAGCGATGGACATTATGAATCGGTTGAACGAGGGAGAACATTGGTCAGGCGAGTTTATTGCTAAACGTCGTGACGGCGCCGTTTTCGCAGCGATTGTAACGAATTCGCCGATTACTGATGATAAAGGAGAAATAATTGGAATTATCGGGGTGTCAACCGACATAACCGAGCAAAAGTGGATGCAGGAAATTTTTGACGATGCAATCGGAAAAGTGGTAGAGCTTAATGAGAAACTGCGCGTCGTTGAGGGCTTGACCAGACATGATATCCGAAACAAACTTTCCGCTTTAAACGGGCGGCTCTACCTCTTGAAGAAACGATTCGGCGACAATCCAGAAGCCCAGCAACACCTAAAAGAAATGGAGTCAGTGTCTCAGCAAATGCTGCGAATTATCGAATTTGAGAAAATTTATGTGCAAGTAGGCGCAGAAGAACTATCGTATATTGATGTGGAAAGGCACCTCAATGAAGCTGCTTTTCTTTTTTCGGATTTGAAAGGTGCCACGCTTGTCAATGAGTGCCAAGGGTTAACGGTGCTTGCGGATTCCTTGCTGAGACAGCTATTCTATAATTTAATCGATAACACAGTGAAGTACGGCAAGAAAACCCGCAGAATCAGAGTACACTATAAGGAAGAGAAAAACCAACTGAGGCTCATTTATGAAGATGACGGCGTGGGAATACCTAGCGACTTTAAGAATAACCTTTTCCAAGAAGGCTACGGGACAGGCACGGGCTACGGGCTTTACTTAATAAAGAGAATATGTGAGGCCTACGGCTGGACAATAGAGGAAACAGGCAAAGAAGGCCAAGGCGCTCAGTTCACCATGATTATACTCAAAAAAAGTAAAGATGGCAAGAAAGGCTATGAGATTAGCAGTTAACCGAAAATGATTTTCGGTTTAGGATTAAATCTTATATTTACCACATGTTATATTGCTAACATAGTTGGGGAGGGAAACTTGTGAAACTTGTAACGGTTCTGTTACCAGAAGCTTACCTCGAAGGGTTAGATGAACTTGTTAGGGCTAATATGTATCCGAGTAGAAGTTCGGTCATTCGGTCAGCAGTCAGGGATTTGCTGAAGAAAGAACTCTGGGAAAAACGCGGAAGATAAACTGCATTCCATACCCAAATTCTTATTTAAACGCGTTTATCTCACATGCCTCATTTCCGTGCAGAGTCTTTTAGCTGTCTCGCGTGGATTCTGTGCGAGGGTTATTTCTCGCCCCACGATAATATAGCGTGCACCTGCTTTAAGCGCTGTTTCCGCTGCTCCGCCTTGAACGCCTATTCCCGGAGAGTAGATGGGTATGTTCTCTCTCAGTATTTTGTGGATTTCCTTTATTTTTTCAGGGTACGTGGCGCCCACCACTACGCCGTCAGCCTCCCATTTTAGGGCTTTTTTTGCGAAGGAAATGTACTGCATCGTTTTTGCGCCTGTTTCCTCGCTGTATATTTTCTGACCATAGCCTTCGTTTGCTCCTTTGTGACTCATGTAAGCGAGGAGTATTACTCCGCGTTGGCGCTTGCGTGCGATGTCGAAGATGGGTTTTAAGCCTTCTTCCCATCCGATGAACGGGTTAGCTATCAACGCGTCAAAACCCGCGGCGTAATAATACTCAGCTATAACTTGGTTGGTTGCGCCGATATCGTTCACTTTGCAATCCATTATTGCAAGAAGCCCTTTCTCGTGGATTTGCGTTACGAGTTGTTTCACGCCGTCAAAAGTACCGAGAGGAAGAACTAGGTGATGGTTAATTTTCACGGCGCATACGTACGAATGAACTGCCTCCAGCACATCTTGGGCTTTGGCGAGGAGTTTTTCGCGTTTCTCTGGGCTATGAAAAGGAAAATCAAGCGCTAAAACAATGCTGGATTCTTTTTTCTTGGCAGTCTCTTCCATTTTTGCCTTGAACAACACTTGCAACCCCCTTTCTTATTTCGGTGAGGAACCCATAACCTTTACTGTTCCGCCGTTTCCGCCAGCGACTTTTAATGTTGCCAAATGACTAAAAATCGGTTTTATTACGCGAAATTTAAATTTCCGATTCTTCATGTTTTGACTGAGAATTGAGGAACGGTTTCTCCCGTGATATTCACATATTGAAAAGTCCCTAGGGGAAAATGCATGAGCAAAAGCTTAGCAGAGAAAGTCATCGCGAAGCATCTAGTCGAAGGAAGAATGGAGTCTGGCGAACAGATTGGCTTAAGGGTAGATCATACTCTCACGCAAGATTCTACCGGAAC
>Ga0209636_10005715_pt1 | contig 12706 bp, 12 predicted proteins | sample DeeMarSWOR152_54_FD_187464 | JGI IMG/M metagenome (GOLD analysis project Ga0209636, IMG submission 187464) | Marine sediment microbial communities from White Oak River estuary, North Carolina - WOR-1-52-54 (SPAdes) (version 2) | ecosystem: Environmental > Aquatic > Marine > Intertidal zone >...
GTAAAGTTCGAATACCGAGCGGCACATGGTAATAGGCACCATAATATCTTGGAGTAGACGCGTGCAACACGAAACCCGCGATCATGATGACCACACCCGATATTATCAGCGCTTTCTGTATCCCATCATGTTTCAACATCAGTCCCCATTGTTATATGAGTCAACAAATATTGATATGTCTTCCCCACGCGCGCGCGACGCAACATGCAACAACAACATCAGCCTCTCATTGCACTTCTCTCTATACTCCTCAGATAGAATCTGAGTATCCTCAGACCGTTAGCCTCTCTACCACTCCCTACAGTCTCTCTATAACACAACATAATGAATAGGCATGATATGTTTCGACGAAGCAAACCAAACAACAAAACGAACTACAATAACCATAACCAAAAAATGGTCACTAAGGTAAACCAAAACAAAATAGCGATAATAAAACAAACACGAAAATAAAAACGACGCCGACGCTAACGAAAATAAATAAACCTTATCTTCAACCCCGAAAGAAAGGCAGACACAGCAAACCAAAGAAGAACCCGCATACAAACAGGCTAAACCTTAGAACAATACAGCTAAACAACTTATAATAAATCGAAACCAACAAAAATAACAAAAATAAAAAATCGCGCGCGCTATCAGTATCACAAATCCAACCGTTCTGAAAATATGTTAGGGTTATACGTCCTTTAGATTCAATCGAAGATTCTTCCACAAGATATTAAAGACTAGAGCAAGAGACATAATTAATGATGTGGTATGAGTAGAAAAATATTCTTTGTTCTTGTCATATCAATATTCTTGTCTTCTTTACTTTACGTAGGATTAAACCCAATTGTGGAATCTACTAATAACTATCCAGTTCGGAATGAAGACACTGGTTTGCACTATGCAACAATTCAAGAAGCTATTAATGCTAATGAAACTTTAGATGGGCACATTATAGGTCTTGATCTTGACGTTTTCTGGGAACACATCGTTATAAACAAGTCTGTTAGACTCTATGGTAGCTTCTGGATAGGGCATCCTGAGGTTATAACCACTATTAATGGCAATGGCACTGGAACTGTTGTCACTGTAGAGACAGATGACGTAGGAATGCATGGCATCAAGATAGCAAATGGAATCAATGGAATTGTTCTAGAGGAAGCTGACAACTGTTTCCTAGCTAGTTTGTATGTAGTCGATAATGCTGAAACTGGAATTTACCTTCGTGATTCAAGAAACTGCACACTCGAATACAGCCATATAGCTGATAATCGATACAATCTTGGAGTTGAAGGTTCTTCTGCTGAACATTTCTTTCACAAAATGGTTTCCAGCACAGCAAATGGAAAACCAATCCACTATCTGACAAACGAGCAAGATAAGAACATGACAGAAGATGCTGGATACATTGCAGCAATAAATTGCACAAACATAACTATTGAAAATCAAAACTTGACTAATAATCATCAAGGATTGCTGTTTGCGTATACAAACAACTCTATCATCAGAAACATAAACATAAGTAACAATCTATATGGCATCTACATTCAAAATTCTAACAATAACACAATCTTTTACAACAACTTCACTAACAATACATACCAAGTCCACGTTGAGGCAATTGATGAATATCCTTCAAATACTTGGGATGATGGTGTTGGCAAAGGAAACTATTGGAGTGACTATGAGGATAGATATCCTGATGCTGAGGAAATAGATGATTCAGGTATATGGGACACACCATACTTTATCGATGAAAACAATCAAGACAGCTATCCGATAGTTCCAGAGTTTCCTAAATTCCTTATTCTACCAATATTCATGATAGCAACGCTACTTGCAGTCGCGCGCGCGCGCTATGTAGTACTAATAAAAAATAAACTTTATATTCAATCACACCCTCTCTTACAAGAGGACAATTGAAAAAATGACAACACAAACAGAACCTACTAAAAAAGACCAAAAACACACGAAATCTTATGGAAGCTTATGGAAAGAAAAAAATACAAAGGATAAAGACTGGTATCCTTGTCCATTCTAGCACTTCTGGAACTAGGATAGCATCCTATTCATCAACACCAGACACTGTAACTAGACGACGACCCCACACAGCACAGATAAAACATGAAGACTTAATAATAAATACGTTACTGAAAGCCAAAAGCACAGGATTAGCTGAAAACACGCTAAAGTCAATATCATACAGCCTTAAACAGATAAGCAAGAACGCAGACCTAAACAAACCCCGAAGAGGTAAAAGCGTATATTGCGAACTTGAACTTATCCAATAGCACAAAACAGAAGCACATCAACAACTATAACTATTACTGCACAATAAACGAAATCAGATGGAACAGACCAAGCTATAAATGGGATAGAAAAATCCCTTTAATCCCAACGAGAGAGAACATAAATAAAATCATATCAGCGTCAACGAGAAAATACGCAACAATCTTTACAATCTTGGCAGAAACTGGTTTAGAAGGAATGGAATTAGCCAAAACACACAGAAAACAAATAGACGCAGAAAGAGGAATTATCAACGCAGAAGGATGTAAAGGACATAATTCACGTTCATTTAAACTTAAATCATCAACCGCAGACCTATTAAGAATATACTTGCAGAAATACAAAAGCGAATATCCTTTTCCAAAATCTAAAATAGCGCGCGCGTTACACTTGTTATTTTCTGGCTTTATTCTCTATTTCCTCCATGGTATTTTGGTTTTTTATTGTGGAGAAATACGTTATTGGTTTTAAAAAAAGGGAATTTTAGTGTTTTGAAATTTTGTTTTTCTGTTTCGCTATGAGGTAGATGAATGGTGACAAGCAGACAAGTGTTAGTATTTGCATGAAGATTTGCTCTGGGATCACTGAAGTCGGATCTAGGGGGTCGGTTCCATGGAATACTTCCATTCCGTCGAAAAATCCGTCTCCATCTGAGTCTGGGTTTTCTTCTAATGTCAAGATTGCTTGTTCTTGGGAATCTGTTAAGCCGTCTCCATCCGTGTCTAGCCCATTGGAGTAGCTGAACCAACACCATGTTGAGTTTGTTCCGACGGCTGAAGTGACAGACACATCAACCCAGTATGTGCCATTTGGCATGCCGATGGTTGGGATAAAGTATGTGTACGTTGATACGCTGAAGTTCTTGGTGAAGGTGTAATATGTCCCCATAGAACTGGTGACTTCAATCGTGAGGTTGGCGTTTACTTGTTCAGGAACGACTGTCATGTTCAAGCGTGGCACGGCATAACCAACATTGTCGGGCTCTACGGTTGCAAAAACATCAAATGTTGGCATAAATATTTCGAAGTAACAGTAGTCACTTTGTATATATTGGGTGTTGTTTACGAAAGCCTCAACTTCATACGTGTCAGGTGGCAAGCCTGTGGTATCAAATTCCACTGAAGCCTCGCCGTTCGGATCTAAGTAAGATGGTCCATGAGTCCAAATTTCGGCTCCTGTGGAATTGGTTATTGTTAAGTTGAATTCTGCGCTTGGTTGGGGCAGAGTGGTAGAAATGGTGATGTTAACAGCTTCACCTGCCGTGTATTCGTACTTGTCGCATTCAACATAAACATCGAACGGTTCCAAACTGAACCATGTAAAGCCATAAACTGTTTCTGTGTCAATGGTTGCGTTACAATATACATAGTAATCACGTGGCGTCCAATTGCTTGAATTATATAGTTTGTATGCTTCTCCATTAGTGAGTGTTATGTTCTCATCAACAACGATTATTGGGGGAAGAGGAAACATCGAACTTATCTGAAGACCTGCTTCGGACACTGTAGGATATGTTCTAATTGAAACGTTGACCATTTCTCCAATGTAATACGAGTATTCATCGACAGTCACTATCAGATCGGATAGCATAAAGTAGCTTTCCGAAGAATCCGTGCCTAAAGCACTTGTGGCAGTAACATTAACATTGTAAAAGCCTGCAACTAAACCAGCTGTTGGGATGTCTATTAGTCGGGTACCGTTTGTCGATGGAATTGTGACATCGGTTAAGGTCCAGAGAGAAGGGTGTGTGGAATTGTAAACTGTAATGTTGGCCACAGCGTCAATGTAAGGATACACAGATTCGTATATAGTTAGCTCAACGATTTGTCCTGGAATAGCCTCATAAGGATCCGCCCAAGTTACTATGCTGAAGGGAGCTTCAAAGAGCTCTAAATATCTTGAACATTCCATTTCTATGCCGTTTGTTGTCATTCTGGCGGTGAATCGGTATTCATGCTCTTGGAAGCCTACGCTTGATATCACCTTTTCAAGGGAACCACACTCATTTAAAGTGCCTAAAGTTTCGTTCTCTTCATAAATTTTTGTCCAGTTTGTCATGTCAAATATTTCGAGATAAACATCGCAACCAGAACAGTTTGGATCCGTCCATATTAGCCACGTAATGTCATCTCCTATTGTTGCGTTAGGCGGAGACAGGGAAGCAATCAACGTTGGCGTTTCAGCTGTAGGATAACCATCAGGGCTCGCTGCAACTCGAAAGCTCAGCAGACTCGCGGACAAGAGTAACGCAATAGCTGCCAAGATTGTGATGTTAGGTTTGTTCATATAAATTCCTCATTTACGAAGCTCATTTGTAGACGATTGTCTTAAAATACTTTTGCATATCGCTTAGGAGAATGAGGTAATGCGCTAGTCTAGGGCTTATCCATTCATGGCTCTTATTTTCACTCTTCTCCTTTTGTTACTTGACAGATTTTGTTGTTCATTCTGGAGCTTGCAGAACGCTCATGAAATGTTTTATTTGTTTTCGAGTTTTGCTTTGGTGACCAGAAAATAGCCACTTTGATTTTTCCAAACTTCCTCAGCTTTGACAATCTTTATCCTCTTTCGAAAGAATGGAGCGTCAAGCACCAGAGTTTCATACTCTCCTCCTTCGCCGACAAGCGACACACCATATTTTCTGTTCAGTTCCATCAATGCTTCGACAGTTTTTTCATCAATTTTCCTTCCAAGCCATCCCCTGTCAAAGCCATACGCATAGACTCCAGTTATTATTACCTCAAATTTAAGATCTAAAATCTCATTCAAGACATCCAACTCGTTTTCGTGCCAGAGCGGCATCACAGACTTCAGTCTTAACTGTCGGCAGATTTTTTCTATTCTTGTCTTCTGATAGTTTGAGGCTACCGCTCCGGAAACTATGCCTTCCACATCAAGCTTTCCAATCAAGCGTTTAAGGTCTTCAACTTCCTTTTCTTTAACGCCTGAGGTTTCAGTCTTCACAAGCGGTATCTCAACAGCATCCGCAAATAAATCAACCAAACAAATGTTCGGGTAATGAAACATCCAGCTGTCTTCTCTAAGAGGAATCATACTCACTAAATACTTTACTTCATACTCTTCATTTAACACTCGATGAAGCGCTAAAACCGAATCCTTTCCCCCAGTGGCTAAAACTGCAACACGCATAACCCTTACACTTGTCACTCTATAAGTTTTGACCGAGCCTCCCTAAACAACGTCTCTCTTTTCAATCGCCACTCATCAAAGCCTTCCAGAGTTTCAGGATAGTTCCTGTAATGGGCTCTAACTTCACGCATCAGGTTAACTGTAAGCCTGAGCTTGTTCAAGAAACGTATTCTTTTTAGTCCTCTGAAAACACGTTTGGCAGTTTCAGTCACGTTTAGATGAAATTCTTGTCCTAAACTAGCTTTTAGAACATCTTCCTCTGTTAAGAGCTTATACTTCATTCCGTAGTTTAGATCTTCGTCTTGGCAGTTTAGGAGAAGCATGCGGAAAACATCCAGTCCAGCCTGTTTTGTTCCATACATTTCCATATACTTACGGTTGTAGGGCCACAAGGATTTCTGGCTTACGTCGCCTTTTTCCAAAGCTTCAACTATTGTTTTTCCGGCAAGGTATCCGCTCAGCATTGAGGGGCCTATTCCGCCACCGTGTATTGGATTAGCTAAGCACGCTGCGTCACCAAGGATTGCCACGCCATTTCCAACCATGTTATCCAAGGGTCTGCGTGTCGGATCGTACCACATCCCTCCTTTCAATAACAGTGAACCTTCAAAAACTGGTTTTGTCAAAACATATTTGCAAAACTGGTTTCTGGGGTTTGGAAACCTCCCACGCATACAAACTCCCAAACCAACATTGACCTTAGCTCCACCCTTAGTGAAAATCCACGTATATCCACCCGGAGACACCTGCTGACTTAAATAGATTTCACAGTATTCCGCTTTTTCAGTTTCCATTTTGAGTTGCCTGATCTCCCGGTAACAAGCTGCCACATCCTCATTTACAACCTCGCTTTCTATCCCCATTTCTCTAGGAAGTTTTCGCCTGATGACAGCCATAAATCCGCTGGCGTCCAAAACGACTTTGCCTTTTAACTCGATGTTTTCGCCAGTTTTCATGTTTTTGGCCAAAACCCCTGTCACAAATTTTTTCTCTGTTATCAGCTCCAGACACTGCGTGAAATCAAAAAGAATCGCACTCGCATCGAGGGCTTTCTTAAGCAGCCATTGCCCGAAAAGACGCCTGTTCAGCATATAACCAACATAATCCTCATACGCAATGGTGAAAACTGTTTCCAAATCTGGTGAATAAACCTTAACACCTTCGATCCTCTTTTCAAGCTCACCACCTTGAGGCTTTTCCAGACCCACCGTTTTCAAATGGTGCTCCCCTAAGGCGTCTCCACAAATTTTTTCCCCTATCTCCTCTCTTCCCTTTCTATCAATCACACAAACTTTTAACCCTGCTTCAGCTACCGTCTTTGCAGCCAAGCAACCCGCAGTTCCCGCGCCAACCACTATCACATCGAATTTTTCCAAGAGCCATTCTTCCTTAGTGTTTCTAGTTTCTAATTCGCTCTTAGGAACTCATAACTTTTACTGAATTTTCTCTAATAAGCGTTGACCAACTAACTAGATTCATTTGCTGCCTCCGAAACATCTAGGATGCTGTACTGTTTCCTAATGTTTCTAATATTCATTCTCCATAACTTTTACAATGAATTTGTAATCTAGATTAGTGATTCATAATCGTTAATTACATCCGTGCCTAACCATGAAAAATCATCAGAATACATGAAGAGGTCTTTAAATGATGAGGAAAACTGCAACCAAAAAAGGTGGAAACTACACAGTTGATTTAACAAAGATTGATGGAGATGGAGCTTTTCAATGCCCAAAATGCAGCGCCATAATTTCCCCCGAGGATGAGACAGAAGAAGTCTACACGATCGTCGAAACGAAAGTCAAAAAAGACGAGTTGACAGAGCTGACTCTAAAGTGCAATCAATGCGGAAGCAAAATTAAACTGATAGGTTTTCTATCACCACCTGAAGAAGTTAGACACAAATAAACGCTACCCTTCTTCTTCAAGTCTCCTACTTATAACAACAAAGACAAGCCACAAAATCATACCGTAAAAAACACCGTTGAACAACGCGCTCAAATACTCAACATACTGACCTATCGCTTCTCCAATTAAGCTACAAAAAAGGTTTCCCGGAAACATCGGCGAAGGAATCAACAAAGATGCAAATGTAAACATCAGGAAGAAAACCATTAGGATTAATGTTCCCCTCATTGCCGATTCACCTACATGGGAGTTTAATGTGTTTTGTTTCGGACATGTTTTACACGATATCTAATATCGCAATAGTTAATAAATCTTGTTGTCTACAAGTTCAACACAAATCCACCAAAGCATTTTTTCTAAAAAATTGGAAGAATCGGAAACGAACATAAAACAAAAATGGCTATCAATACGATTGTTAGAAGCTTTCTGCTTGCAGACAAACTGGAAACATCGTCAAGAGGACCAGGATGCTTATACATGGAGATGAAAAGCACAAAAAATGCCATCGGCCAAAAACCTACTAAAATCAATAGTAGAATTGACAACAATGTTAAGACATTTCTTGTTTTTTCACCAACTAAGGAACGGGCTACATGGCCACCATCAAGCATTGCAGCAGGCAACAGGTTAAGCATAGTAACGACCATACCTACCCAACCAGCGAAAGCAACGGGATGCAACGAAATGTAGTAATCTGGTGGAAGCTTTACAACAAAGACAGCCAAAAGCTCAAAGATTAACGGAGCAGGAAGGAAGCCCAAAGGTTCTGGAGGAATTGGGTAAATCGGAGAAAACAAAATTCCCACAACACTCACTATCGCAGCTAAAATAAACCCAACAATTGGGCCGCTTGCACCCACATCAAACAAAGTATCCTTGTTGGGTGGAAGAGATTTTTGCATTATGACTGCGCCAAACGTTCCTATCCCGAGAAAACCTGGGAACGCTGGTGGTCCAGGTATAAAGTATGGTGGGGTAGCTTCTATTCCCTTCTTGTCTGCAGTTAGTTTGTGACCCATTTCATGCGTACCAAGTATTGCCATTATCGCTATTGTAAACGTTGCACCGCCAACGAAAGGATTAGTTAAGTCTCCGGATAGCATGTAACCTGTGAGGAAAGTAGTTCCAATAGTTGCAAAAAACAATATCCAATTCACCATGATATTGCTTGGTTTTGTAGGAGGTTTCGGAACAATTTTCAAAACCATCTTGCCGTTCTTTCTTCGTAGAAAAGCTATAAGATTCATCGCTTTCAGGTTTTTTAGCAGTTTTAGAAAGGATTGTTTTGTTTCTTGCGGCTGTTTAAGGTAGTATGTGGGAACCATCTTTTCTATCAGGCATTCTTCTAGTTGGAATTCTGCAGAGACTATCGACGTTAGTTTTTCGAAGTCGACTGGCTGGGTGTAGCGATTGAGTGGTTGTTTCTCTTCGTCCATTGTTTCTCTTGTCCTTTTGCTTAGGTTGTTGTATTAGAGAGTTTTGGAGTAAAAAAGGTTATTGGAGTTAACGTTGTTTTTGTTCGGATTCTGAACCCCTAAAAACTTTTTAATAATCGTCTAAGGAAAGCTCAATCCGACAACCTGAAACACACACAGCGAAATCGCTGAGAAGCCCAAAGACATTTCAACACGATACGAAAAGGATGGAAATCCCTGAAAATGATTATCGAAGGGGACTTAAATGTAAATTCTGACGTTGGAATAATCTTGTCATTGTTCATGATAGCAGCACTACTAGCAGTCATACTCTACAGAAGAAAACACGTCTAGTCTCAGTCTCTAAGAAAGAGAAATACAGTTTAGATTACGCTTGACCCTTTATTGTTCCTATTATGCTTTCAATTTTCACGGTTTTCTGTTCTCTTTTAGCGAGATCTCGAAGTACGACTGCTTTCTCTTTCAGTTCTCTTTCTCCCACAATTACTGCATAGTCCATTTTTCTTCTATCCGCATCTTCTAAAGCTTTAGCGACTCTTCGTCCCATAACCTCAACCTCAACTGGTATGCCCGCATCTCTCAGCATCCGCGAAATCTTCAAAGCTTCCCCCTTCAACCCTTCATTAACGGGAATCACCACAACCGTTTTTTCCTCCTCAGTTTCTAGCGGAGTTTTCTGCTTCTGCATCGCCATCATTATCCTATCTAACCCATGGGCAACACCAACCGCAGGTGTAGGCTCACCTCCAAACATTTCAATAAGCCTGTCATATCTTCCACCGCCACACAGTGATATATTCATCTCTGGAACGTAAATCTCAAAAACCATACCAGTGTAATACTCAAGTCCCCTAGCAAAGCCAGCCTCAACAATCATGTGAATTTTTTCTCCGCTTTCGGAAACAAGCTTAAGAATCTCCTCTAGATTTCTCACAGCATCAACAGCCCTTTCATAGCCTTCAGCAAGCCTTTCCATCTCACCTAGAACTTCAGAGAACTTACTGCCCCCAACTTTCACCAGTTTTCGAAGAGTCTCCAAGCATCTGCTAGACGCGCGTGCAGTCTCTTCAACCAGATCAAGAGCATCAGCATACTCTTTTTTATCCATCAACTGCATAATTCCATTTTGAAATTCATCTTCAATCTTTTCTTGGCTCAAAATCCCTCTCAAAACCCCAACATGCCCAACTTTGAAAACAAAATTCTTTAATCCCACAGCCTTCATCAAACTGTTCGTCAACATTATTATTTCCGCGTCCGCTTCAGACTTGCTTGAACCCATCAACTCGTAATTTGACTGCCAAAACTCTCTGAAACGACCTTGCTGCGGCTCGTCATATCGATATAGGCTTCCCACGGAAAACATTCGTAAAGGCTTAGGCTCGTTTCTTAGAGTGGTTGCAACTAGTCTCGCCACAGAAGCCGTGAACTCTGGTCTTAAGGCAACCTTGCGTCCACCCAAATCCTCAAAAGCGTACATTCTAGAGCGAATCTCTTCACCAGCCTTTGCAGCTAAAAGCTCGTAAGATTCCAAAACAGGCGTTATTATCTCCCCATATCCGTAAAGCCGAGCTATTTTTCTAGCCTTGCCTTCAATGTACTTCATCATTTGGGCTTCTTCTGGCAGAAAATCTCTCATTCCACGAACTCTTCTAAAAGCGGGCAATTCGAACACTCCACTATTTTAGGGTTAACTGTGAAACCGAGTAGTAAACTATTTCCCCTCTACGGTTCATAACAGCCAAAACCAGTTCCTTCTTGAGACTTTGACACTGTCTCAGAACACGGGTTAGATTCTCCAGTGATATTGGATTTCCCTCTTGCATGCTCAAAATCAAGTATTTAGCCGTTTTTTCACCGTATCCTCCACGTTCGTAAACTCGAAAGTCAACGCCTAAGCCAAAACCTTCGCGAACAACGTATCCCCGACTTCGCAAATCACGATATGCCAAATATTTAGCCCAAGCATTTTCATCAGCTTCCTCATAGTGTTGCAGAACCCTTTGAAAATCCACTGTTTCACCTTTTCCATTTTCGATCTCCAAGTTTCCCTTATCCAAAAGATACAGAGCCTCATAAAATGCAAGCAAAAACTCATCGTTCTCAACTACACCGTAACCCCTGAAAGAAAGTTCATCCACACTCTCTTTTTCAGAGACTTTGACACCGTTTTCAACAAGCAAGCCTGTAACGCTGAGTTCTGAACGGACAGCAGTCTTTTCCTTACCCTCGTTCATGCAAACCCTCAACCAGCATAAAACCATCTTTTCGCTTATAAATTGGATTCAAGCTTAACGAGATCTTCCTTACGTAGGGCACCATCCTCACAGATGACGGCTGTCACGTATTCCAACGGAGTTATGTCAAAGGCTGGATTCAAAACATTCACTCCCTCAGGAGCAATCCTCTGCGAACCTATGTGCGTAACCTCTTCCGACCGTCTTTCCTCAATGGTAACATCCGTTGAAGAACGTGCCAAGTCAAAGGTGGATTTGGGAGCTGCAACATAAAATGGAATGTTATGCTCTTTGGCTAAAACAGCTATGGCATATGTTCCAATCTTGTTGATTACCGCGTTTTTAACTATTCTGTCTGCTCCAACTATGACTTTGCCAACCAGCCGTTTATACATGACATACCCAACCATGTTATCAGTAATCAATGTGACTGGTATGCGATCGCGTTTAAGCTCATAAGCTGTTAACCTTGCTCCCTGCAGTTTCGGCCTTGTCTCAGTCGCAATAACCCTAATCTTCTTCCCTTGCTCCCAAGCAGCTCTTATCACGCCTAGAGCCGTGCCATAATCAACCGTTGCTAAAGCACCCGCGTTACAATGCGTTAAGATAACATCCCCGTCACGAATCAGTTCAGCACCGTGCTTACCAATCAAACGGTTCGCCGCTGCATCTTCATCAGCAATTTTCTCAGCCTCTTCAACAACAAACGCGGCTAAATCTTCGGTGTTTCCAGAGAAACCTCTCGCCTTGATCAGAATTCTATCGATCGCCCAGAAAAGATTAACAGCCGTCGGCCTAGTTTCCTTCAAAGTCTCTGCCGCTTTCTCCAACTCGTTAATTAGTTCCGCCTTCTTTTCAGCTTTTGAATGATAAGCCACTAGAGCCAATGCAAAGGCTGCAGCCGCACCCAAAAGTGGTGCCCCCCTTATTTTCATAGTTTTTATGGCATCAGCCACTTCAGTGACATTTTTCATCTCCAAAAACACAGTTTCCTGCGGAAGTTTCGTCTGATCTATCGTTACAACTCTTCCATGACGCCATTCTATCGTCCTCATATTAATGCCTCAATAAACTGTTTTATGACGTAAACAGTATAAAAACTGTGAGAAAGTGAAAACACCATGAAACGGAAAACTGTAGAAGCTCTCCTTGAAAAATTTGGAAAAAGATATTCTAAAGTTTTAGGTATAAATCTAGACAGTGGAAAGGATGAGGAGATTTTCAAATGGTTCTTAGCCTCCGTACTGTTTGGTGCACCCATAACTGAAACTTCAGTCATCAAAACTTACAAATGCTTTCAAAAATATGAGGTTCTAACGCCTGAAAGAATCCTTGAAACTGGATGGGAGGGCTTAGTTAGAATCCTTGATGAAGGAAGTTACACACGCTACGATTTTAGAACTGCGGACAAACTTTTGGAAGTTATGCAAAACGTCATGGAAAAGTACAACGGAAGCCTCAATCTTCTCCATAGCGAGGCTTCCAATGCAAAAGACTTGGAAAATGGGTTAAAGGATTTAGGAAAGGGCATAGGCGACGTGACTGTGAGCATCTTTCTGAGAGAATTGCGAGAGGTCTGGGAAAAACCCAAACCAAATCCAACGAGTCTGGTGGTCTTCGCTGCCAAAAACCTTGGAATAGTGAAGAACGAAACTGATGAAAATGCTCTAAAACAGCTTGAGGATTTCTGGGCTAAAAACA
>Ga0209636_10005716_pt1 | contig 12705 bp, 8 predicted proteins | sample DeeMarSWOR152_54_FD_187464 | JGI IMG/M metagenome (GOLD analysis project Ga0209636, IMG submission 187464) | Marine sediment microbial communities from White Oak River estuary, North Carolina - WOR-1-52-54 (SPAdes) (version 2) | ecosystem: Environmental > Aquatic > Marine > Intertidal zone >...
AATCTTAATTGCCGACGATTTTAAAATAGTATCGCTAATGCCTTCAACCACCAAATTAGGCATAATGCTTGTATAAAGACTGCCGGGACCAATAACTATTACTTCGGCTTCCTTAATCGCCCGAAGCGCTTCGGTGGTCGGTCTGCATCCGGCAGGATTCAAATATACCCTTTTGATTGGGCTGGTAGTTGTAACTTCCGGAATTTTACTTTCACCAGCTGTCTGCGTTCCATCAGCGCGTTTCGCAATTAATACCACCTTATCTACTGTCGATGGCACAACTTGCCCGCGAATTGCTAAAACCCTGCTCGATTCCTTAATTGCTTTCTCGAAATCACCGGTTACTTTCGATAGAGCGGTAATAAATAGATTTCCGAAATTATGGCCCTTTAGGCCCTCTCCCTCATCGAAGCGAAACTGAAAGAGGTCCCTCATTAACGGTTCCGCATCGGCCAGGGCGACGAGGCAGTTTCGAATATCGCCTGGCGGTAAAACGTCGAATTCGGTCCTCAACCTGCCGGAGCTTCCTCCATCGTCTGCGACGGTAACTATAGCGGTTATGTTTGAGGTCATCTCTTTAAGCCCGTGCAATAATACCGAAAGGCCCGTACCTCCGCCTATTACGACAATCTTAGGACCTTTGGATAACTGGCGCTGCCTGAATATGATATCCACCAAATCTTTTTCCCGTCGCGGGAGAAAAACCGTAATGAAGGATTTGACCATCTTTCTAATGCCTATGATAAGCGATATTATTCCGACTAAAAATATAAAAACCCCTAGAATAACCCGTGCAGGTGCTTGCAATTCAACGCCGGTCCAAAATAGACCGAACGAGACCGCAACTAAAATCGTGCCAAAGGCGAAGAGGATAATCCACCTTTTAACCCTCATCCCTGGATACAACCATTTAAGCCAACGCATAATCTTTCCTTTATGTTAAATTATATTGATTACCTTATCGATCTTAGTGCCGTTTTGAATCTTCTTCTTCGATTAATTTTAAAATAGTTTTCTCATCCCTACACTGCTTCAGGGTCTCGCGAAATACCTTGTCTTTTAAAATGCGCGAAATCCTCGCCAACGCTTTCAGGTGAGGCCCGGCTGAATCCTCCGGGGCAACTAACAGGAAGAATATGTAAACCGGTTCTCCGTCGAGAGAATCGAAATTTACACCTTTTTGCGATAGGCCAAAGGCAGCGACCAGCTCTTTTACCCCGTCGCACTTACCGTGGGGAATGCCCACCCCCTGACCTATTCCTGTTGAACCCAATGCCTCGCGACTCACTAAGATTTTCAGCAGCTTCTCTTTGTCTTTGATGCTACCCGCTCTGTACAGCAAATCGACGAGTTCTTTAATTACTCCCTCTTTATCCGTCGCTTGCAGGTTTGCGGATACCGCCTTCGGGTCTAAAAAATCTGTTATCTTCATTACGTGTCCTCCTTATCCCCCTTATAAAAAGTTTCCATTTTTGTTACCTCCTTTTTTTATTATGCCACTCATCAAAATTAAATCTCTGGAGCGGGTGATGGGTCTCGAACCCACGACAACTACCTTGGCAAGGTAGCGCTCTACCAACTGAGCTACACCCGCATAAGACGATCTCGGCTTTGCTCGTTTCTTTCATCGAGCGCCGCCCACGAATTTCAATCAGCTGGTGGGCGGAAGAGGATTTGGCGCCCTCATTCTCCTACCGTCGAACTCGGGTCGGCCACTCGCTCGCTTACGCTGCACACCACTATCGTGGCGCTTGCTTTTCCTCCCATAAGGTCGGCGCTCGCTCACTTCAAATCGAGCGCCGCCCACGAATTTCAATCAGCTGGTGGGCGGAAGAGGATTTGAACCTCCAAGGGTTTCCCCACTAGCTCCTAAGGCTAGCGCGTATGCCAGTTCCGCCATCCGCCCAAAAAGAAATTGCGGCGACTGGTGGGCCATGAAGGAGTCGAACCTTCGACCTTGTCCTTAAGAGGGACCTGCTCTGCCTATTGAGCTAATGGCCCTTCATAGACAAAAAATTTTATCACAATATCTTATCGTGGTCAATAGAAAGTTGGCGCGCCCGGGGCGGATCGAACGCCCAACCTTTGGGTTCGAAGCCCACTACTCTATCCAATTGAGCTACGGGCGCCTCTTAAAATAACTACTTAATAGTCTCTAAAACAAGTTCGTTATTGGCGGAATCCACCTTTACGCTGAAATTACCCAAGAAAGACATCCCAAGTAGCCCATCAACTCCAGGTGCCGGCGGATTATCTACTACGACGGCTATCACATCCTCTGCTTTTGAATCTCCGACTCGTACGCTTTTAAGGCTGACTGCCTTGGCTTTTACCGAACTGCCATCGGCAAGTATTAACTCGACATCTTTATGCGCTTCACTCAAATCCATTCCGAGCTGGCCTGCAATGTCTCTTGTAATGCTGACGACGCTTGCTCCGGTATCGACTACCATTACGCAGTTCACTTTATCGTTGAGCATTACCTCCGTTAAGAGCCCACCCGAAGACTTTGATAAAGCGATGGTATGTTTCCTTAAATTTCTCTCTAAACCTGCGAGCGCGTCTTTGATGGTATCGTAAAAATAGATTTCATCCTCTGTCAGTTGTCTTGTCTCCGAAGACTTCAATTCTCCCTCGAAATATATCTTAAAATCATAAAGGTTCTTCGTGTAATCGGATATCGATTTCTGAACTGCCCGACTGCTTTCGGGCAGTCTTTCGTTTAAATCTTTGAGCGTATCAGCGAGGTCCGAAAGCCTGGCGCTTAACGAATTTACATCGCTTACTACTTTATTATAATACTTGACATCGTGGTTGGGGTCTAAATTTCTGAGTTCTATGTTCTTTCCGTCGAAAGTCGACATCAGCGAATTAAACTTATTCTTCTTTTGGTTGAATTGTTCTTTTAAAGAAGCTGATCGGCTCCTCGCTGCATCGATTCTCCTTTTGCTCCTCTTTAACTCTTGAAATCTATCGGACAGTTCTCTTAAGGTAGGGGGTGCAAAAACACCTTTCTCAATATCTTTTTTCTTGAACTTCTTTATCAGGTCTTCCTGTTCTTCCTCGCCTGCCCTCTCGATAGATTCAATTTCGTTTTTGCCGATAGTCACCGTCCCTATTCCTACTTCGATAACGACTACTTCATTGGTCTCTTCTTTTATTATCCCCTCCAAAGAGCGTTTGTTCTTTAAGTGTATGACATCGGCTGATGCATCGAACGTCACCGAAGTCCATAATATAAATAAGGATATAAAAAAGAGGACGAGCCTTTTCATACTTATCATTATATAACAAATATGACAAAAAATGATAAAGAATTTAAAGGGATTTTATCACCAACGAACCTTGAGGCCCGATTCTATACGTAAATCTTGTTCAACTTTTCTTAGCCTCGCAAAGGCCCAGGCATTGTCCTTAAAAAAATTTCTGTTAAACTGGACGCCAAAGCCTAAGTCCTTACCGGCTCTATCCTTTAACTCGAAGACAAATTCGTTATCCTTATTTAAATGTACGGACGCTTGGAAGACAATCGCCTTTATCCTCTCTTCGCCATAATTCATCTCGAAGGAGATGCTCTTTGTACGGTCAATCTTCCAGGTGCCAAAAAGCGAAAATACCCTTTCTTTAGCCATCTCTTTAACGCCGATTCCTATCCGGTAACGTATCTGACCGGTCTTGCCGATTAAATTAGGGCTCTCTAACTGTATCTTAAATTCGAAGAACGACTTATTCTTTAAATCCAGTATGTAGGCAAGTTGATTACGTGAATCTATACGCCAGTACCCCTTAAACGTAATCTCCTCGGTAGTCTTTGTCTTGCGAAGGAGGTCCTGTTTCTCGTAAGTATACGTAATCTCTTGATTCTTGTTTATCTGCCAAGAGCCGCTAAACCTCAATATATCTTCTCTGATATTCCGGTTGACAAGAAAAACCAATTGGTTAAATTCATCCGCTTGCCATCTGCCGCCAAGACGAAGCAATCCTATCTTGTCTATGTCCGGCTCCTTTATGCAGTGCATCTGAAATACGATCTCGTCTTTTTCGGCTGAGACAATTTTGCCGTTTATTTTCAGCTCGTCGTTTTTTATCTGATTATCCGTCTCGATGAGTATTAATTTTAGGTCCTTGTTATCGGTAAGATGCCAGTTACCCTCAAATTTTATTTTACGCGGAAGGTTTAACCTTTTGGTAAAGATTGACTTTTGGCTGGGTTCAAAGACAAGATTATTTCTCTCAACCTTAAATTCACCCTCGAGGGGATATTTTCTCTTACCCTTGCGTACTATAAGGCGATTTGAGCTATCGGTTGAGTACCTCGCTAAGCGGGCCAAGCTTCCACCTCTTTTAATATTAAACGACTTCGATTGTTGAGGGGGGTTTTGGAGTGATGCTGTAGGTAACGCTTACTACTCCGGGGACTTCGGTTATTATCCTCTTGACTAATTTGTCGAGGACCTCGTAGGGCAACCTTGTGGGTGTTGCCGTCCTGGCATCAACGCTCTCCCAACATCTAATCTCAATCTGTAAGCCGTAATCTCTCTTTCCATCCCGCATACCGGTAACTCTATCCTGATGCAAAATCGCCATATATTGAAAAGCGCCGCTCGAGGCCAATTCTTCTTCGGTAATAACGGTTGCGAGCCTGACTATCTTTATCTTTTCCGGAGTGACTTCTCCGATTACCCTCGCTACCAAAGCCGGTCCGGGAAAAGGCATTCGATTATATACGGATTTAGGCAACCCTAAGGCTTCGGCTACCTTTCTTACCCCATCCTTGCGCAGCTGTACCAAAGGTTCGATAATCTTATATCCGAAGGCCTCCTCTGGATTGATGCCTAATTGTTCGAAGACATTATGCTGTCTTTTAATTCCCGCCACGGTTTCATCGACGTCGGTTAAAATCGTACCCTGTAAAAGGTATTTTGCGCCACTTGTCTTTACGAGTTTGCCGAAAACATCCTTATAAAAAGTCTGGGTAATGGCTTCCCTTTTTTCTTCGGGGTCTGTTAAACCTTTCAGCGCATTGAAAAATTTGGCTTTGGCATCGATAATCTCTACCGACACGCCTAAGTCCTTAAACAACGAAACTACCTTCTGAGGTTCATCCTGCCTCATTATGCCATTATCTATGAAATATGTCTTAAGCCTGTTGCCTAACGCCTTATGACCCAACATCGTAACCGTAGAAGAATCGACGCCGCCCGATAACGCATTAATCGCTAAACCATCGCCTACCATCGAAGAGATTTCTTTGACTTTCCCTTCTATAAACTCTTTGGCATTTAAATCATTGAGTCTTATTTCCTCTGTCTTCATCGTCTTATCCCCTTTCCTTGTGATAATCCTGAATCGATATTGGTAAAATATCTTTTTTCTTGATGGCTTCGATGCCTTCTACGCTGGCTTCAGCAGCCGCCATCGTAGTGATATATGGAATCTTATGTTGTATTGCCTTGATTCGAATGTAACTGTCGTCATATTTACTGCTCCTTCCTATAGGGGTATTAATAATTAAGTGGATTTCATTGTTATTAATTGCATCGGCTATATTCGGCCTTCCCTCATGGAGTTTCTTTATATCGATGGTAGATATACCCTTGCCTTTAAGATAACGACCTGTATTTTCCGTAGCATAGATAGTAAACCCCAGGTCTTTAAGCTTTTTAGCAATGGGAACCAGTTCGGCTTTGTCTTTGTCTGCCACGGTAAGTAAAACGTTACCTTGTATCGGAAGTTTTGTCCCCGTCGCTTCCTCGGCTTTGTAAAAAGCGAGTCCAAACGTCTCGGCAATTCCCATCACCTCTCCTGTCGCTTTCATCTCAGGGCCAAGAAGAGGGTCCACTTCAGGAAACATATTAAACGGAAAAACCGCTTCTTTTACCCCTACGTAGGGTAACTTGTAACCTTTTAATTCTGAAAAATCCTTCAATCTCTTGCCCAGCATCACCTGTGTTGCGACGCGAGCTATGGGAACTCCCGTTACTTTTGAGACAAGAGGCACGGTGCGTGATGCCCTGGGATTTGCCTCCAAGATGTATACTTTATCATCATATATCGCGTACTGAATATTTATGAGTCCGACTACTTTTAGCTCTTTTGCAATTTTAGTGGTGTAGTCCTCTATAGTCTTGAGGTGTTCGGCCTTGATTGTCCTCGGGGGAATCACGCAGGCAGAATCTCCCGAATGTATGCCCGCATGTTCTATATGTTCCATCACTGCGGCTATAAACGTATCCCCTCCGTCGCAGAGAGCGTCAACCTCTGTTTCATTGGCGCGCTCAAGGAACCTGTCGAGAAGCATCGGATATTCGGGGCTTACCTGTATGGCCTCGTGGGCATATTTTCGTAACATCGTCTCATCGTAAATGATTTCCATCCCCCTTCCGCCGAGCACAAACGAGGGGCGTACCATAAGCGGATATCCGATCTTCTTTGCGATTTCAATGGCTTCTTCTAAAGAGCGTGCTGTGCCGCCAGCCGGCTGCAAAATACCAAGCGCTATTATCTTGTCTCTAAAATGTTCTCGGTCTTCGGCAAAATCGATACTCTCCGGACTTGTTCCAATGATATTAACCCCGCTCTCCTTCAACTCCTGAGCGATATTTAAGGGTGTTTGGCCACCGAACTGCACTATAACGCCTTCGGGTTTCTCTTTCTCATAGATTGCCAGAACGTCCTCCACCGTGAGCGGTTCAAAATAGAGTTTATTTGAAGTATCATAATCTGTTGAGACCGTCTCGGGGTTACAATTCACCATAATCGACTCATAACCTTCATCGCGTAATGCAAAGGCCGCGTGGACGCAAGTGTAGTCGAATTCTATTCCCTGGCCAATCCTATTTGGACCGCCGCCTAAGATCATAATTTTCTTGCGCTTTGATACCGAAACTGTATCCCCCCCCGGACTGTAAGTCGAATAGTAGTATGCGGCGTTTTCAACACCGCTAACGGGGACCGCTTCAAACCTGGCGTGCTTTCCGAGAGAATATCTCTTCCCTCTTACATCGCTCTCCCTTACTTGAAATAACCTTGCCAGATATCTATCTGAAAAACCCCATTCCTTCGCCTTCAATAATTCCTTGTCGGGAAGGTTATCCCACGAGTGTTTAAGCAGTTCTTCCTCAAAATCGACGAGCTCTTTCATCTCTTGAATAAACCATCGCCCTATATACGTCAGTTTATACAGCTCCTCAACGGGTATCCCCTTGCGTAACGCCTCATACATTAAAAAGACCCGTTCGCTTGAAGGCGAAGCCAAGCGTGCTTTTAAACTATCAAGGGATAGCGTCTTGAAATCCTTTGCACCGCCGAGGCCGTATCTACCTATCTCGAGTGAACGTATGGACTTCTGGAACGCTTCCTTGAACGTCTTTCCTATACTCATGACCTCGCCCACTGCTTTCATCTGCGTGCCAATGATATCTTTTGCCTGAGGAAACTTTTCAAACGCCCATCGCGCAAATTTAACTACCACATACTCGCCGCTGGGCTCATATTTCTCAAGTGTGCCCTCTTTCCAATAGGGTATTTCATCCATAGTGATACCAGCCGCAAGTTTAGTAGAAATGCGCGCTATAGGAAAGCCGGTTGCCTTTGACGCAAGAGCGGATGAACGGGAAGTACGCGGATTAATCTCGATTGCTACAAGTCTGTCGTCTTCAAGGTTATGCGCAAACTGAATGTTCGTCCCGCCTACTACTCCGATTGCCTCAACAATTTTATATGAAAGGTCCTGCATCTTCTTTTGTAATTCCGCCGGAACGGTGAGCATAGGCGCCACGCAGAAACTGTCTCCGGTATGTATTCCCATAGCATCGATGTTCTCGATAAAGCAGACTGTGATTTTCTGATTTTTCTCGTCACGCACAACCTCGAGTTCAAGCTCCTCCCAACCGATGACCGCTTCTTCAACTAAAACTTGGTGGATAATGCTTGCTGCGAGGCCTCTTGTTACAACCGTCCTTAACTCCTCGACATTGTAAGCAACTCCTCCGCCTGTTCCACCTAGCGTATACGCCGGGCGCAACACTACAGGATATTTTAATATCTCCGCTATCTGCTCAGCTTCTTCGACGGAACGGCAGATTTCGGAACGAGGAATCGGAATGGAAAGTTGCTTCATCGTAGCTTTAAACGCAAGGCGGTCTTCGCCCCGTTCAATCGCATCGGCCTGCACGCCGATAATCTTGACTCCATATTTTTGTAATATGCCTGCCTTGTAGAGACCGGAAGCCAGGTTAAGTCCGGTCTGTCCGCCTAAATTAGGAAGGAGTGCATCCGGCTTTTCCTTCTCGATAATCTTTGCTAAACTCTCCACGGTAAGCGGCTCAATATACGTCTTATCCGCCATGCCCGGATCGGTCATGATGGTTGCAGGATTAGAATTGACTAGTACTACCTTATAGCCCTCTTCCCGCAATGCTTTACATGCCTGCGTACCTGAATAATCAAATTCACAGGCCTGGCCTATAATTATAGGCCCGGAGCCGATAATTAGAACTTTATTTATGTCGTTTCGTCTTGGCATAGAATCTCTTAATTTTTGAGAGAAATGCTGGGGTTTATTACCAAGATATTATATTTAGATTTTGCTATAATATCAAGGATTTTTTTGCGTTTAAAAAAATAATAATGTATAATATAGGGGCACTTAAACGAACCTAAAAAAGGAGGTAAGATACAATGGGTCAAATTTCCAAGAAAGTTTCCTGGGAGATAATAAAGAAGTCTTTTCTGCCTATATTAATTTTTGTGCTAATCGTTATTTTTTATATATTCTACAGTTCGAAATTAGAGCCTCGGCTTGCTCCGCATCTTCAGCAAAATATTAAAAAGTATCTCAGCACAATTTTCGTTATCAGCATAACCTTCATCATCCAGAGGATCGTAGGGGGTATATTTTCGTGGTATAAGGAAAACATCGCTTCAAAGACAGCTACGCGACTCGACGATGAGTTAATCCCCCTTTTAAGAAGGGTCTCAAAGGTCATCATTTGGATAATCGCCTTGCTAATTATCCTGCCCTTTTACGGAGTAAATATAAGCGCTTTAATCGCTACTTTGGGAGTCAGTTCTTTAGCCATTGCCTTGGCTGCGCAAGATACCATCGCAAATATTATCGCCGGATTTATGATTATGGTCGATAGGCCCTTTCGGCTCGACGATAAGATTAAATTACCCAGCGGCGAAATAGTCAAGGTCTTAGATATCGGGGTAAGGCGCTCAAGGTTTCTATCGGAAGATAAAGCGATAATAATAGTCCCCAACTTAGAGTTAAGTAAAAGCAAGATTGTAAATTATACTTACGGCGAAGAATAACATGTCATTAAAAGGGGCTATATTCGATCTGGATGGCGTTGTAGTCAATACCGTCCCCCTGCACTTTAAGGCCTGGAAAAGAATGTTTGGCGAGTACGGGAAAAAATTTAACTTTCAAGATTACAAGATGAAAGTGGACGGAATCCCGCGTATTGACGGGGCAAGGGCTATTTTACCTGAGTTATCCAAAGAGGAATTAAATAAAGCGGCCGCCAGGAAACAAGGATATTACTTGCAATTTTTAAAAAAAGAAGGCGTTGAAATCTACGCAAGCGCTATAAATCTGATAAAGAGCTTAAGAAAAAATGACATAAAGGTAGCGATTATATCCTCCAGCAAAAACTGCCTCCTTATCTTAAAAAAGGCAAGGATAGTCAATCTGTTTGACGTGATAATTACGGGAAACGACATAAAAAGAGGTAAGCCGCATCCGGAAATTTTTCTTTCCGCTGCAAAGAGGCTGGGTCTAAAAACAAGAGATTGTGTGGTCTTCGAAGATGCCGTCTTAGGGATAGAGGCGGCCAAACGCGCAAAGATGAAAGCTATCGGCATTGATCACTACCACAAACCGAATAGGCTAAAAAAGGCCGATTTAGTCGTTGGCAATTTAAAAGGCATTAATATCTCTAACCTCGAGGAGCTGGTTTCGTTATGAAAAATTTTTATTCTCAATATATCGATGATGAATTGTGGCTTATAAAAGAAAACGAATGGGCAAGGCCTTTACAAAATATACGCGAATCTCAGCTCGCTTTAGGCAACGGCTACTTTGGCACAAGAGGAATATTAGAAGAGATTCCTTACGATGCAATGCCGGGAACATATATTGCCGGTGTTTACGATAAGATGGTATCACAGACTGCCGAATTGGTGAATTTTCCTAATGCCTTTAATTTCAAATTTACGGTCAAGGGAGAAAAGTTGGATATAGTGGCGATGAATGCTCTAAAACATAGAAGAATCCTCAACCTGAAAAAAGGAATTCTGGTACGGCACACAGTATATCAGAACACCAAAAAATCGCGCTTTGACTACAAATCGTTGAGATTCGTCTCTATGGATAACAAGAATATCGGTGTAATGCAAATAGCTCTTACTCCCCTGGATGAATCTTGTGAAGTAGATATAAACACCGGTATTGATACTACGGTCCATAATGTCGGTATTTTGACCGAGGGAAGAAAAAAACATTTTAGAGTAAAGGAGCTCGGGCAATTCAAAAACGCAGGATATTTAGTCGTCCAGACCTTAGAAAAAAAACATACCGTAATTTATTGGGCCGGTTTCTATTACGAAATCGACGGTAAGAAAATCTACGCTAAGGATAATATCTTCAGCCTCAAGTTAAAGAAAGGTCGTACGGTAACATTTACCAAGATATTTTATGTTAAACGATATCCGGCCGATAACAATCTTTCTAAATACAAGGAAGGGGCCTCTAAAAATTTCTCGAAAGTTTTTCATACCAGATTTGACATACTTATCAAAAACCATATACAAGCATGGGAGAAGTTGTGGCGGAAAGCAGATATTCTAATCGAGGGAACTGCTAACCTGCAGCAGAATTTACGGTTTAATATATACCATATGCTCATCTGCGCTCACGCCGATGGCGGCTTTTCCAGCATCGGCGCAAGGACTTTAACCGGCGAAGGATACCGCGGCCATATCTTCTGGGACTCAGAGATATTTCTTATCCCCTTCTATCTATTTAACTTCCCCGAGGTTGCAAAAAATATGCTCCTTTATAGATGCAGAAGGCTGGATAAAGCGAGGCAACTTGCCAAAGAAGAAGGATTCAAAGGGGCGAAATTTCCCTGGGAATCAGCGGATACCGGAGACGAAGAAACTCCGGAGTGGGCAAAGGACCTTGATGGGAGCATAGTAAAAATCCACAATCACAAGATGGAGTACCACATAACCTGTAATATTAGCTACGCTCTTTATAAATACTATGTAGCAACCGGAAATGAAAAATTTATGCGGGACTTTGGCTACGAAATTATGTTTGAAACAGCCAGGTTCTGGGCTTCAAAGGTAGAATTTAACAAAAAGAAAAAAAGATATGAGATAAAAAATGTTATCGGGCCCGATGAGTTTCACATAGATGTAGATAATAACGCCTATACTAATATGATGGCCAAGTGGAACTTAATTACAGCCAATAAGCTATTTCATAAGGTTAAAAGGGATTCGCCTTTGGTTTATAACGCTCTACAAAAAAAATTAAATTTGAAAGATAAAGAGGTAAGAGATTGGAAAAAAATAGCTTCCCTCTTATCCGTAACTATCAACGAAGATAAAGTCATAGAGCAATTCGACGGGTACTTTAAATTGAAAAAAGTCTTATTAACGGAGACGGACGAAAATGGTATCCCCATCGTCTCCAAAAAATTAAGGACCGAAGACTTCAACAAGACCCAGCTTGTAAAACAGGCGGATACTCTGATGTTTCTTTATCTATTATCCGATGTCTATTCTTTAAGGACTAAAAAAGCAAATTATGATTTTTACATAAAGAGGACTTTACACAAATCTTCCTTGAGCCCTTCTGTGCATTCAATATTTGCCGGAGAATGTCACGAGCTACATCAGGCATATAATTTTTTTAATGTTGCCTTGCGCATGGATATCAGCAATTTATATGGCAACACCAAAGAAGGAATTCACGGTGCTTGTCTTGGCGGAACCTGGCAGGCGGTCGTCTTTGGCTTCGCCGGTGTAGATATTAGAAAAGAGAGATTATGGATAAATCCCAGGATGCCTCGGACATGGAGGAAGATGGTCTTTTCTTTATATTGGAGAGGAAATATGCTAAAATTAGAGTTGACAAATAACGTCATAAAATTAAAAGCGCTCTCAAATAAAAAGAAAGAGATTGAAATAGGAATCTTTGATAAGATTACCCATATCAGGCCGAATAAATACTATATCCTCAAGCGTAAAAAACCTATCTTAGCGGCAGAATATTATTATTAACTATGAGAAAGAAAAGATTAAGTATAGCTCATATGCACTGGGGTTTCCCCCCTATAATTGGGGGCGTGGAAACCCATCTAACCATAATCTTGCCTCAGTTGGTTAAGTTTGGGCATAGAGTTAGTCTGCTTACGGGAACCACGGAAGGTGCAAAGACCAGATATAAATATGAAGGGGTGGATATTTACCGAATCCCTATTATGGATTTAAACTGGCTTTACAAAAGAGGATTAGAAGGCATAAAAGATGAAGTCTATAGCGTCTTTACTTCCTTCCTAAATAAGTCCAAAGCCGATGTAATTCATGTTCATAATATGCATTACTTTAGCAAGGTGCACGCTGAAGTTATCCACGATTTAGCTAAAAAGAGAGGTATCCCTCTAATCCTTACTGCTCATAACGTCTGGG
>Ga0209636_10005717_pt1 | contig 12705 bp, 11 predicted proteins | sample DeeMarSWOR152_54_FD_187464 | JGI IMG/M metagenome (GOLD analysis project Ga0209636, IMG submission 187464) | Marine sediment microbial communities from White Oak River estuary, North Carolina - WOR-1-52-54 (SPAdes) (version 2) | ecosystem: Environmental > Aquatic > Marine > Intertidal zone >...
GACAGGAACCCGGCCCCGGTTGTGAGAGACGTCATCACCACCGGCCCCTTCATCTCGTCCATCGTGTTGAGGATCGCGTCTCGTTTGGGCAGACCCTTGCCCGCTTCCTCGTTGTATCGATTGAGGACGTGGATACCGTCAGCAATACCGATCGCCAGCAGCAACACCGGGACGATGAATGTGACCATCGTCATCGGGAATCCGACCAGCGCCATGATCCCCAATGCTATTAACACTGAGAAGATGACCACGGCGACCGGGATGAGAACCCCGCGCAGGTTGAGGAAACTTAAGAACAGGACGGCCACGATCATGAAGATCGCCAATGGAAGAAGGATCTGCATGTCGCGACCCATCTCTTCGCTCATCAGCGTGTCGATGTAGGCGTCGCCGTAGATGTAGATCTCATCGGAGCCGCCTCTGAGTGGCTCGATGATCTCCACAATTTCGTTTGTGATCGCCGCCTCATTGGCGCCGATCTTCAGCTCGATCGAGATCGCACCCGCCTTCCCATCTGAGGAGACCACGCTATCGCGGAGCATGCGGCTTCCCATGATCTGTTCGCGGAACGCCGCCATCGCTTCTGGAGTAGCCGGTGCTTCTCCCTTTGGGGCGGCCTTCTGAACGTTTAGGGCTTTCTCCGTTCCTGTGATCACCTGAGCCGATAGTGGGCTAGAGACCGACTTGACTCCCTGGATCGCCTCGAACCCCTCCTCCATCTGCTGAATCTTGGAGAGGGTCTCCTCATTGAAGATCCCTTCGTCGTTAACCACCATCACGAAGATGCCGAACGCGCTGCCGTAGCGTTCCTCGGCCTCGTCCATCAGCTTGATGACCGGGTCGTCTTTGTTCATGAACTCGCGAAAATCGGTCTCCATGGACAGATTGGAGATCGCTGCCGTGAATCCCACGACCACGACGAGAACGATCGCGATCGTCCAGATCGGGTGGTCAACCGTCAAAGCAAACAGTGATTTCAACATTCTCTTCATCGCAATAAGCCTTTCTTCTGATATAGCGCCGCAAGCAATCCGGGCCACAGGTCTTCACTCACGTCGATCGCCTCGCCGATTCCCTGGAAGATCTGATCGACGATGTGCGAAGCGGCATCCACCCCGGCGCGCACTGTCGGTGCCAGGGATTCCAGCCCTGCGGTCGCAAGCCAGATCTGGCTCACCGAGTCGTCGTCGAGTCCGCGCGGAAGAACCAAGATGACGTCAAATGGCGCCTGCCCGGAGTCCAGCTGCTCTGTCTTCAGCGGGTCATCGTAGCTGTTAGATACATCTACCAGTTTCACAGAAACATCAAACAGGCCCATCTTCTTCAGTGCACCGGCCAGCGCGCCGACGCGCATAGTGGAGATGAACGTCTTCGTCTCATCGATGAGCAGTAGACGGACGCCCGCTACGTCTTCTTGGCCGGCTGTCTGGGCCGATAACCCGATGCTGAGCAGGGTACAGCACATCACGAACCAGACTACATATCGATATTTCATTGCAAGTCCTTTCTATTTGTGTAAGGCCAATCGTTTCTTCAGAAGCTGCGGCCGTTGCTTTTCCCAGCGCTGCGCAAACCCGGGGAACTCCTTCTCGACAAAGTCGAAGAACACCTGCATTTCGATCAACCGTTCCTTCATCTCGAGGGGCTCACCCGCGAGTGTCTTCAATCCTTGATCCGCCAGCGCGTGGTGCTCCTTGAGGTATCCCATTTGCTGTGCAAACAGGTCAGACCACAGGTTGGGACGAGGGCGGTAGTAGTGCCGCCGATGCCCGGGCATACTGATCTTCTCGATGATCCCCAGGCGAAGGAGGATCTGCGTTGCCGAGCTGATCGAACCCTTGCTTGCTTGCAACTGCTTTGCCAGCTCACCCATCGACATCTGCGGCGGCACACAGATCATCAGTGCGCCCAGCACTCTTCCTGCCATGTGCGGTAGTCCGTGCTCCTCCAGCGTGTCGCCGGCGTCTTCGATGAACTGTCGTTTTGCCTTTTGCTTCTCGTTCATGGCCACTCCTTTTTCAAAAACCGCGCAATTATAAAGCTTTGAAATGTTTTGTCAAGACAGAACGTTTGAAACATAAGACAACTCTCAACGGGACACAATGAAAACTGAATTCTAACTGAATACCGCCCCAAAGCAAGTCAACGACGACTTCTCTAGGCTTCGATGGGAGTTGACTGCATACACTGTTGCTAACAGCATCAACTCACGCACAGTACGAAGCACCGTCCCGTGTGGGAGTTTTACGCGTTGCCACCAACAGGCCGACCAGAACCAACGCTCCCCCCACGCCCGTGCGCCAGGTGAACGCTTCGCCCAACACGATCACGCCGAGCAGCACGGCTACAACGGTCGTGAACGGAATGATCAGCCCAGTCCGCACCGGGCCGACCTGCTTGAGCAGCCAATAGAGGAGCACGAATGCCAACGCGGAGCCGATGACTGCCATATACAGCAAGGAGGTCCACGCCATCGCTGTCCAATGAAAGTGGGTGGGCGAGCCTTCCAAACCCAGGCCCACAATGACGAGCGGAATGCAACCGACGGTCATCTGGATCGTTGTGAGGATCATCGGGTCTAGATGCTGCGCGAACCGCCTCACAAGAACGGAGGAGATGGCCGCAGCAAGCGCGGCTCCTAGAACAGCCAACGATCCCCAGAATACCAAGGGATCGGAAAACTGCAGCTGCTTGAAGAAGATCAAGGTCACCCCAACAAGCCCCACCAAGATGCCGCCCAGATTCCACCGCGTCATCCGCTCACCAGGAAGAAAAACGTGGGCCAACAGGAGCACGAATAGCGGAAGTGTCGAGAACAGGATCGAGGTAAGCCCGGCCGGGATGTGGTTCTCACCCCAGTAGATCAGACCGTAATCCACGCTGAAGGTGAGAAGGCCTGTAGCCACCATTACTGCCCAATCCCGTGAAACCCTGGGAAGGTGGACGCGCCGCATCCCCAGGATCGCCCACAGAAACGCCGAGGCGATGACGAACCGCAGACCGGCAAACAGAAACGGAGGCAGATCCTCCAGCCCGAGCTTGATGAACAACCAGGTCGAACCCCAAATGAATCCAAGCAGCAGCCAAACAAGCGATGTCTTCTTCAATCCAAGCACTCTCCGCATGGCGAGTTGAGCGACAGTCTATCCGATCGAACAGTCAGCCGCACGATAGAAACCCATTCCAATGACCAGAGCAAAGTTCTGAGAAAACTCAAAACAGTGTCGATCGCCTGCTTGTTGCAGCGTTAATCCGTGCAGTAATCCAGCTTTGGATTTGCATCAGCTCTACACATTATCTGGCAGAAATACAAAGGACACATGTCGGCACGGAAAATCTGGCAGATGGACCCTACGTGCCGGACAGGGTACCGCGCCTGGCTCATCAGAAGCTGTTAGTCTGGCACCATGAAGAAGATCGTCATTGTCGGTTTTATCGCAGCCATCGTGGTTGTGATCTCGCTCGTCCTTGCCGGTGCTTTTCGTCATCCCACCCATACCGAACAAGTCTCCACACCTGTGCCCGCGAGGCCCGCTGTTACGATTGTTCTTGACCCCGGGCACGGAGGATGGGATCCCGGAGCTGTGGTTGACGACATTCTGGAAAAGGATGTGAATGTCGAAATCGTGTCGCGAGTGCGAGCACTCGCCGAGGTACATCCTGATCTTTCGCCGGTGTTGACGCGAGAATTGGACGTATACGTCGAGAAGAAAGATCGCGTTCAATTGGCCGATCAGGTGGGAGCGGCCCTTTACCTCTCAATCCATGTCAATGCTTGTGACTACCCCGAGGTGCACGGTGTGGAAACCTGGGTCGATGATACGCGCGAACCGAGTGACCCAAGCTGGGTGCTAGCAAGCGCAGTGCAAGATGCGGTGGTAGAGGCCACGGGAGCGCGTGACCGAGGAATTCGTTCTCAACAGCTCTACCTCCGCCACACGACACTTCCTGCTGCATCGATCGAAGTGGGCTTCCTCACCTGCGACAAAGAACGAGCTAAGCTGCTCGACCCTGTCTATCAAGACCAGATCGCTCGCGCCGTCGTGGACGGCATCCTCACGTTTCTCGAAGCGAGCAGGATTCTGACAGCAGCTGAGCCCGCCACGTCAAGTGGCGGCACATAGCCGCGACACGTCCAGAGACAAAAGTTCCGTCCCCACCGTGAAGTTCACAATTGTGCTTGGTATTATCCCTGCGTCCCAACTACATTAGGCAGGACAAGGCTTCGGACAAAAGAGCGATGAACAACAAAGCACCCGAGAACCACGGCGAAATGAACGAGCCGACACACCGGTGGCACAGCCTCCCCGCACAGGAGGTTTTCTCCGCGCTGGAATCAAGCGCAGGGGGATTGAGCACGAGCGAAGCGGCGCACCGGTTGGCCCAAGTCGGTCCGAATGAGCTTGCAGCGCGGAAGAAGAAGCCGGCGTGGATGCTTTTCCTTGAGCAGTTCAAGAGTTTCCTTTTGATCATCCTCATTTTGGCTGCCGTTGTCTCCGGTGTCCTCGCCGTGATGGGCGAAGGCGACATCTGGGATCCCATTTTGATCCTCGTCATTGTCCTTTTTGCCGCCGTGTTCGGTTTTGTTCAGGAATACCGCTCGGAACAGGCGCTGGAGGCACTGCAAAAGATGGCCGCACCGACTGCGCTTGTCCTGCGCGATGGCGAGCCGAAGGAGATTTCAGCAAAGGAAGTCGTCCCCGGCGACGTGATTCTGCTGCAAGTCGGGGATCGCATCCCCGCTGACGGACGCGTCATCGAGATGATGAATTTGAAGATGGACGAAGCGCCGTTGACGGGTGAGTCCGTGGCCGTGGAAAAGACGCTCGAAGCGATCCCCGAGGAAGTCCAAGTTGCCGATCGGACGAACATGGTCTACGCCGGTACCACGGTCGTTTACGGCCGAGGTAGAGCGGTGATCACTGCCACCGGAATGGCCACCGAGTTCGGCCGCATCGCAGGCATGCTCGAATCCGTGGAGCCGCCCCCGACCCCACTGCAGGTCGGTTTGAACAAAGTGGGCAGAATCTTGGGGATTGCCTGCTTGGGGATCTGTGCGGTGGTCGCTGGGGCAGGGCTTGCCGTCGGCATGTTCGAAGGAATTCTTGGCGCGTTCATCTGGGGAGTCAGCCTCGCGGTCGCTGCCGTCCCCGAGGCCCTGCCTGCCGTAGTCACCATCGCCTTGGCGGTCGGTGTACAGCGGATGGCGCGACGCCACGCCCTCGTTCGGCATCTGCCTGCGGTGGAGACCCTCGGCTGCACCACCTTCATCTGCTCGGATAAGACAGGAACCCTGACCCAGAACGAAATGACGGTGAAGAAAGCCTTCACAGGTGGACGCCTTATTGAGATTTCCGGCGTGGGCTATAAGCCGAAAGGCGAGTTTTATGTTGGCGGAAAAGCCTTCGATCCAAGGCAAGATCCCAATGTGGAGAGGCTTCTTACAGCCAGCGTCCTCTGCAATGACGCACGCCTTCAAAGCTCCGTCGGGAAATGGCAGATCCAAGGCGATCCCACAGAAGGCGCGTTGGTGGTGCTGGCCACCAAGGCGGGATTTAAGCAGGAGGAGCTGGAGAATCGCCATCCGCGCATCAATGAGGTGCCCTTTTCCTCGGAACGAAAACGGATGACCACCCTGCACGAGACGCCCGAGGGAACGATCGCCTATTCCAAAGGGGCCCCGGAGGAGATCGTCGGCCAGTGCACTCGGATCTTCTCAGATGATAAGGTACAGAACCTTTCTCACGACGAGAAGGACAGGATTTTGGAGGAAGGCCAAACCATGGCTGCGGAGGGGCTGCGCGTCTTGGGCCTTGCCTACAAGGCTTTGTCTCCCGGTGAATCGGCCGAAACGGCGGAACAGGACATGGCGTTTGTTGGACTCGTCGGCATGATTGACCCTCCCCGGCCGGAGGTCAAACAGGCCGTTCAGGTTTGCGACCGAGCGAAGATCAATTCGGTGATGATCACCGGGGATCACAAGCTGACCGCGATGTCGGTAGCCGGAGAACTCGGCCTTTTGGATGAGCAGGCGCTGACTCTCACCGGCAGCGAGTTGGATGACATCGACGATGCCACATTCGACCGTCAAGTTGAGCACGTACGAGTCTACTCGCGGGTCTCGCCGGCGCACAAGATGCGCGTGGTGGAGGCGCTGCAAAAGAAAGGTCACGTAGTGGCGATGACCGGGGACGGGGTCAACGATGCTCCAGCGTTAAAGCGGGCCGATATTGGCGTCGCCATGGGGATCACCGGTACGGATGTTAGCAAGGAGGCCGGGGCGATGGTGCTGACCGACGACAACTTTGCTTCCATCGTGGCCGCCGTGGAAGAGGGCCGCCGGATCTTCGACAACATCAGAAAGTTCCTCATGTATCTGCTCTCCTGCAACATCGGCGAGGTCCTGTTGATGCTGATCGCGTTCATCGTCACCACCTTGATCGGCAAGCACGCGATTCCGCTGGTGGCGCTGCAGATCCTGTGGGTGAACTTGGTCACCGATGGTCTCCCCGCGCTCGCCCTCGCCGTGGATCCCCCTGCTCCGGATGTGATGCAACGACCGCCACGCCACGCCAAAACGGGCATCTTCTCGCGACCGGTGACGAGCTTCATCGGTGGAGTGGGTCTGTGGACCGCGCTGGCCACGCTCGCGGTCTTCCTGTGGGCTGTTCAATCAGGACGAAGCATGGCAGAAGCCCAATGCCTGACGTTTGTCACGCTGGTGATGATCGAGCTGTTCAACTGCTTCAACTGCCGCTCAGAGCGCCTGTCTTTGTTCAGAATCGGCGCTCTTGGGAATCGGTGGTTACTCGCGGCGGTCGCCTCGAGCTTCCTGCTCACGCTACCACTGCTGTACGTGCCGTTCCTGCAAGGCCCATTCCGCACGTTCGCGCTCGGCCCTTCCGACTGGGGTATCGTATTGCTTGGTGGGGCAAGCGTCATCGTGGCCGCAGAATTGGGCAAGCTCGTGGCGCGACATCGACACGTCTAGTTCGAGTCCCCCAGGCTCCATAGAAACGCGAAAGTCTAGTCTACAGGGTGATTCTCAGATTTGTCTCTCCCCGCCTGATGTCGCCATGATCCCAGACTACTGATGGCAAGAACGTTTCATGGTTCCAAGATCGGTCACTCAGCCTCATGTGATACACATCACACTGCGGATTGAGGGGCCTGGTTCTTGCACACAGGATTTCGTCTAGTAGAATCAATCTGAAACCTATGTGCCTCTAGACGAAAGCCCATCGCGGGTATCAAGCTCGCTCAGGGGTCGCAAGGTCTAGGGTAGGAGGATACATTATGAAGCGCATTCTGATGCTGGCGATCCTGGTTGTCTGTGTTGCTGGGACTGGAGTCAGTGCGATCCCGGGCGATAGCCTTGGAATCCAGATTGGAGCAGGAATCGCTGGGAGCATGTCCTACTTCGAAGTCGGGGTGATGCTGCCCAAGATCGATGACAAGGTATTTGTGGACATCAAGGTGCGGTGGATGAGTTCCATCACGTGGGTCACGTTCGTCAATATGGAAACCTCTGAAACCGTGTCATTCCACCCTGTGGTTGTCGGTGCAGTCCTCAGTGTTGGCACCGTTGGACCTCTTGTCAATGACGAGTTCCGAGTGTACGGCGGGAGCGACATCCTGTTCGGCTACTCGTTTGCCCCATACGACAGCCTCGCATACGGCGTCGGGAATCTGATTCCACCCAACCGGACGTTTGGAGTCTGGGGCCACTTCGGTTTTGACTACTTCACCTCTGAGACGTCTTCCGTTTACGTCCAATCGGGTGGTGGATTCAAGACCCTGCTCGTAGAGGACAAGAAGAACGCATACGCTGTTGCGAGTAGCTGGCTCGGCAGTGGCTTCGGCATTCAGATGGGTTCAAGGTTTCACTGGTAGCCAGGTGGTGACAGAGGAGACCCATTGGGTATTCGCTACGTAACTAGCCAGCGAGCTCCTTAGGGGGTATGACATTGACTTTGGAACCATGTCCAGACCTGGCTCATGCTCGAAGCGGGATTCGCACAAGGGCAGGCTCACCACTAACAGGTCAACGGACACCTTGCACAATCAGTCCCCCAGGCTCCAGAAAGTACGCTCTAATAAGTATTTCCGCTATAATGCCTGCTCAGCTTATAGCTTGGAGAACCTTAGACTGACTCCGAAGCCGGACCAACTTCCCGGAGTAGACCGTCTACGCAACAAGAGAAGCCGAGGGGCGCAAGAGGCGGCGTTTTCCTCGGCAAGCGCCTGAAAAGGCGAATGCGCATGCAAGAGCCTTCCCTTGTCCACAGAGTATGTTGGTCAAACTCTCCCCCACCTCTATACTCCAAATACGGCCGCTCATACTGTGAGGGTTGAGCGAAGGAAGAGTTGTCTGTACCCAAAAGGAGGAGAAGATGTCAAAGAGAGGGCGAATCCTAGTGGTTACATTTTTGGCTTTGGTCTTGCTTGCGGTCTTGTTCGGAGGCAGCGCAGGATTTCCTTCGAACGGTACTTCGGTAGAGATGACGCTTGAGGTGACAAACACCTCCGATCCGAGCTTGCTCGGTGCCCCTATTTATGAAATCTCAACCGTGACGTTCATGAGAGGCGGCGCATCTGTCACGGCGCATTCTATCTTTCCACCTGTGTCACTTTCTCCAGGCGAGACAGAAACGTTCGGCCCATTCTCCCTACCGGAGGTGCCTGACACGCTTACTATCTTCGGGCGCAGGGGACCTCCTGGGCCTGCAAGAATGCCCTTTGCAGTTTCTATCAGGCCTCTGGATTTCGATGTTGCCCACGAGGAAGACTCCCTTAGAGTCATTGCAGTAAGAGGGATCCGTCCAGAAGGACGACCAAGTGAGGGCGAGCTTGGCGGCACGTGGAAGGGCTTCCTGTTCAAGACACTCCAACTATGGTGTTTAAGGAGCGAAGGTCCTCTTTACCTGCTTCAAACGCAGGAGCTTAGCCTAGGTCTGGATGGGTTCTATATCCTAGTCTACAGCGAGCGGCTGCCCTGGCTGGAAGATCCCTTCCTCGAACCGCTACTACACAGGAATGTTTCAGTGCGGGGAAGAGTGGTGGAGGCAGGTGCTGAGGTAAGAATCCATGAGCGTTTCCCAACAACGTACCCGCTTCCCGTGATTCGTGTAGAGGAAATCAGTGTGATAACCGCCCTTGACAGATGTAGCGACTTTTAGAATTTGACCCCTTAGCTGAGTGAGAGCGCTTCCGTCAACTTACTGCAGCGTAAGAAGTCTGCTGTTGTGCTATCTGCATATTCCCTGCTTTCATTGTCCCACGGCCATGCCCGGACCATCACGGGTAGAGGAGTTAGCGTGTGAGATTTCAACGCGTGATAGCCAGTATGTAATATCGCCCTGCTCTGCATCCAATTTGCGTCTGGTCACATATCTGTGCTAAGAAAGAGTGCTTCTGATTGACCAAAAGGAGGCGGTGGTCGACATGAGGAATCTCGTAGCGACTAGTATCCTGATGCTGTTGGCATTCTCGTTTTTCCCTGTATGGGCAGCTGTATCCGAGCACGATGACTTCTGGCAAACCGGTTTTGTGATCAGCGATTTTCCCGCTCCATTTGTAGTCAATGGAGAAGCGGATGTACTAATCGTTAGTGGCGAAGCCACACGAGAATCAGCAGAGATGATTGCCGCTGAGCTTCAACGGTACACAACCGATCAGATCCCCGTTATCTATGATTCCAGCTACAGCGAGGATTTGCTGGGACTTCACAACCTCATAATCGTTGGAGGCCCCAAAGAGAACTCCGTTACCCGCGATACCCAAGACCTTCCTTTTCCGTTTCAGCAGACTTCAGAAGGCGAAACCCTCATTCATTGGAAGTTCCGCCCTGTGACAGACCCGAGCACTGGCCTGCTCCAACCCGAAGTCCCAAGCCAGGAGCGGGAAAAGGTTGCATTCTTTGTTGCCGGGCTTGCACCCTCTGCCACCGCAAATGCCGCGCAGGCACTTGTCTCCCGTTTCTCAGAGATGCCCGGAGGAATTGCTCTGATATCACGCGACCACATCGAAGTTGTCTTGGATCCCCTTGTTGAACCTGGACCCTTCATGTTCATTGACTTTCCTGTCTTCTATACCTTCGAGAATGGGATCCTAGACCTATCCGAGCATTACCCCTCGCCGAGTTTGTCCGTAGAGCCCCCTTTGGCGGTTGTTGTCGATAACTTCTGGCTAGGCGATGGCCTAGGATCAGGCGGCTCAGGGTTGGTTGAGGTTTATCATGCGCTCCCTGTCCTCCTTAAAGAAGGGGTGTCCCTGGATAGTGTGGTGGGAGACTCTCTCAAGATCACTATAACACATGGAGGCACTGTCAATAGCTTCGATCTTGCTCCAGGACAAGCTTTTGAGCTCAGCAATTTCAATCAAGGTACGAGGGAGTCGGAACTACAACCATACATTGAAGTCTACACCACGGATGTCTCTATCGAGTACCTTGGAACCGCAACTCAGATTATTCTCTCCGACCGAATCCAAGACTATGGCGTTAGCATCCCGGTCTTAGGCGTGGACACTGTTCAAGAAGGGTACTACCTCAAACTACTTCCCTAATCTTCGCTCACTTCTCGTCGAGTGTGAATCTCCAAATGGCTCCCTTTTCACAACTAAAGATCACTTCTGTTGCGTCAGAGGGCTAAGCCTCTCGGGGAGCGTTTAGTAGTGGGAAGCCTCAATTTGGAAGACGCTGACCAGATTCTCACCCTCGAACACTTCCACTGAAACGATCAAGAGATCCGTAGCATAGACTAGCGGACGCACGATACAGAGCCCCCATGCAAGGTCCCAATCAACATCCTCAAGCTCTTCGTCAATGGTTGCCCCCAAACCATGCCAGTAAGAATCAAAGGGAGCTAGAGATTGAGTCTCCGTTAGGAGAAGGTTCCCAAGGGAGTCGTAAACTTCCAGCGTATAAGAGGTATCCCTGTTACTGGCGTTTGCAACAACTATGCCTGTGCCTCGTGTGCGGGAGCAATCATATATGAGTGAGTAAAACCGCCCAGCCTCAGAACCGTATGAAACCCAAGGACCCAGAACTCCGACCACCGCCACTGCCAGCACTAACGCATACCAACCTGAACTTCTTCTTCTCATTTGCCACCTCCTTGCTTCCATGATAGGCGTTCCCGCAAGCGCGACAATTCTGGCTCTTTGGAAGCAACATCGGAAGATCTTGTTCAGTTCTCTATGGACTCTTGTATCAAATGATTTCTACTATTCCCCTTGCGCTCGGGGCAAGCAACCAATCCTTACTGTTACATTGCCCAGAGTGCGGGAATCTCTCGTGCCGGCAGCCGCGCTAACCGACGATCTCCATCCTGCGCCCGAAGAGCCTCTGCCCTAGCTCTGTTGTAAGGGCTTCAAGATAACGTCGACCACCCTTTTGATACTTTTCCACATCGGGTTGAAGTGGCTCACAAAAAGTCAGGATCACCCTCGGAGCCCCCCGTAAATAGTTGTACAGAACGAGAAACGGGAAGGTGTAGAACGGGGTCTCCTCTTTGACGAACACGCCGCGGTCGATTCGCAGCGGGAGAATCGGTTTCCCCGATCGGCACGCGAGGAGGGCTGCACCAAGGTGGCGGATGCCCTGGCCGTGCTCGTGTCCTTCGGGGAAGATCGTCACTGGGTTTTCCTGCGTAAGCCAGTCCAAAGCTCCGCGTACGGCATTTACGTTCGGTCCTGACTCGTCGACGATCCAGCCTCCCAATAGAGCAAGAAGAGTCGCTGCACCCACGGTTTGGACTTCAAGCGGAAGAGGTAGCGGTTCCGTTTGTTAAAAGTCGGCCTATCGCGGAGCGCACGGCGGATGAGATAGGCGTCAAGATCACCTTTGTGCATCGGACAGAGGAGATACGCACCTTTTGGCACGTGCTCTCCCCCATGCACCTCAAGACTGATGAACAAGGCAACGTACTTCATCGTAAGAAACAGCAGTAGCCCAATCGCCTTCAGAAAAAGATCAATAATCCCCATCTCCGTCTCGTTAGCCACACAACCGAGTTGCCGTTTTACCTGCTCCGATATTATGGCAAAGCCGTCTTACGCTAACATAAAGAAAAGCTAGCTATCAGTCCAGCACCCACGGATATCCACATCCTTTTCCCACATCAAAAGAAGCTCAACGACGAAGAGCGCTGTGACCTGGCTGATCTGTGCAGCGCGATATCACTTTCGATGCAAAAACTCACCGATCTCCTGAATCTGGACAATCATCTTGAGAACCCCTCACCTTCTTTTGCAAACAAACCAATCGAGCCATACATTATGCGGCATAACCACAAAGGGGGGATGAAAAAGATGTGCGGAATCTGTGACCCCAAAGTATGGATCGCTATTGCAGTATTCGGTTTGCTTCTTTTCTTCGGCCTTATGCCACCGGTCGAAACACCACCTGTTTACCCAGTAGCAGAGTTTGCCGTCAGTACAGAGTCCGGCGTTGCTCCCTTAACCGTCACGTTTGACGCTTCTTCCTCATACGATCCGGCCGGAGAGATCTCCGAGTATCTCTGGGATTTCGGAGACGGCACCTTCGATTCTGGATCGCTGGTCTCCCACACGTATGACACGGAAGGGAGTTATGCCGTCACACTCCAGGTAACAGACGATTCCCGATTAACTTCTGCCGCATCTATGGTGATCACAGTCGCTGCCCCTGAGCCTGAAGAACCAGAACCGTCGGAAGAAACCACC
>Ga0209636_10005718_pt1 | contig 12703 bp, 11 predicted proteins | sample DeeMarSWOR152_54_FD_187464 | JGI IMG/M metagenome (GOLD analysis project Ga0209636, IMG submission 187464) | Marine sediment microbial communities from White Oak River estuary, North Carolina - WOR-1-52-54 (SPAdes) (version 2) | ecosystem: Environmental > Aquatic > Marine > Intertidal zone >...
CAGGGAGGACTCGACGCTCCCCATGATGTACATGCCGGACTGCATCAAGGCGACGCTCGACCTGATGAACGCGGACCTGTCCAAGCTGAGGCACCACGCGGACTTCAACCTCGCCGCGATAAGCTTCTCGCCGAAGGAGCTCGCAGACGAGATCAGGAAGCACATCCCCGATTTCAGCATCTCGTATGAGCCCGATAGCCGCCAGGCCATCGCGGATTCTTGGCCCAAGACGATAGACGACTCCTCCGCTCGCCAGGAATGGGGATGGGAACCCTCTTATGATCTGGCTTCGATGACCGCGGACATGCTGAAGAACCTTAGAATTCGATACGAAGCGGGCTTGCTATAAATTTAATCAAGAGCTTAAGTATTCTTTTTCAATTCGATTAAACGGTTATATAGAAAAATTAATATTCAGAAATTCTCTGAATATTCAAAAGAGGGTAAATTTATTGAAAGCACATACCGTGGATGACAGTCTAATCGAAGACAAATTTGAAGAACTCTTCGAAAAAAATCTCAGACCATTGAAAAGTAAAAACGCTAGAATAATCTACAAAATCTTTGTAGAAACAAAAGAAGTGAATTTTCTAACAACCCTCGATCTACAAACTAAGCTTGAAGAACTTGGGATCAGCCTTTCAAAAAAAGAGATCAACGGCTGGCTCCGTTCGCTGCACGATGCCGACCTAATCACAAAGGAAGAAAACAGAGGTAAACCTACGACGTTGGATTACGACGATAAATACACTTTTGACATGTGGAGGCTCACCCCCGAAGGCGATGAAATCGCGGTAGGAATAGATCACCTCGTGAAGAGAAGAAACACCAACAACATGTTTCTTTCGGAAAATATGATCGATGAAATCGTTAGCTTAGATCGAGACATTAGGCAGCAGAATTTTAGTAAGACTAGGAAAATAGACATCAAATTAAGATTCTTAAAGATTTTGTGGGAGAATAGAAAGACCCTTACTCTAGAGGAGATAAGAGAAAAGCTAACTCCGGACTTTGTTTTAAAAGAAATAATCTCTAGCTATCTAAGCCAAGGCTTGATCGTAGAGAACGACACTGGTGGCCGATTCTTGAAGCTCCTAGTTTTATTGGGATTATCTAGAAAACAGCATGCAACTTTCCGACTTACCGAAAAAGGTCGTGAATTTGCGGAGAGATTAAGGTCCTTGAGATAGGGATTTAACATGCATAACATGAACGACAACGAGTCAAATAGACTGAAATGACTTTTAGTACATCAAATTCTAACATGGACCAACTTCACGTCCAAAATGATACAGCTCAATTAATAATACACGAGAAAAGGGCCTATAAAGATGTTAAGTTCCATGTAGAAAGACGTGGATATTAACATAATTCCTACAATTTTCTTGCTCGATCTCCAACGCCTTATAGTATATGTACCTTCGAACTTTTGGACACGATCACTGGCCACGCTGAATAAAGCATGATACTACCGTTATCGAACGTCCAGCTTTCACAAATCAGCAGAGAATGGTATTTAAATCTATGAAACCTCCGGTTTTTTCAGGTATCCGGGTTGACGATGGAGCAGGAGATCATCGAAGAAAGGCTTTCGAACGGGGCAAGGATCGTAATGGAGCCCATACCGAGCCGGAGGGTGGTCTCAATGGGTTTCTGGGTCAGGGCAGGATCTCGGGATGAACCCGAAGGCTTCGAGGGCTGCTCCCATGTTATGGAGCACATGGCGTTTAAGGGCACTGAGAAGAGGACAGCGGAGCAGATTTCCAACTCCATAGAGGAGAGGGGGGGATACCTGAATGCGTTCACGGACAGGGACCTAACGTGCTACACAGCGCGCGTACTCCAAGAAGACGCAGAGCTGGCGATTGACGTCCTCTCGGACATGATACAGGCCCCTCTCTTCCTCGGGGAGGAGCTCAAGAAGGAGAAGCAGGTCGTCATGGAGGAGATCTGCAGGAGGGAAGACAACCCGGAGGTCATCATAGAAGACCTCTCAAACGAGGCCGTCTGGAGGGGTAACCCGATGGCCCATCCGATCCTCGGGACCAGGGAGTCTATCGAGGAAATATCCATTTCCAAATTGAAGGAATTCCACAAGGACCTCTACACGCCAACTAACACGATAATCACGGCCGTCGGTGGACTGAACCCGAGTCGCTTCACTGAAGCACTGGAGAAGTTTCTCACGGAGGCAAGAACAGGCACCGAATCTACTCGAAGAAGACCAATATTTCGGAAAGTCAGGTTATTTCACGAGCGTGATTCGAACCAGGTGCATCTGTGCATAGTGGCGGAGGGTCTGGCTCATGGGGATCTAAAGCGACCTGCGCTCTCGCTCCTGAACTCCTATCTGGGGGTCGGAGCAAGTTCCAGGCTGTTCCAGGAGGTCAGGGAAAAAAGGGGGCTCGTCTACTCAATATACACCCATGACCAATCCCTAGGGGACTGCGGCCTCTTCAGGATATTCGCCGGCACGAGCAGATCCAACGTTGAGCAAGTCTTAAACATCACCCTCGGAGAGCTTGAGCGGCTCTGTAATGGTGAGCTGACCGCCGTTGAACTGGAAAAGGCCAAGGGGAAGATGAAGGGAATGCTCGGCCTCAGCTTCGAGAGTTCCAGGGCCAGGATGTATCATCTGGGGGTCTCGACCCTGAGGATCGGCAGGCCTCAGCCAATAGCGGAGATCGTTGAGGGCATCGAAAACGTAACTCTCGACGAGATAAACGAGCTCTCAGCCAAAATCTTCCACAGGGACGATCTGTCCTTCATAACCATTGGATTGCCTCCCGAGACCTCCTCGAGCCTGGAAGAAATTATGGCTTAGACCTCTTTAACTGGCTCCGCTGTATCCCAGAGTTGCTCGAAATATATCTTGGCTATCATCGTCAACCCCACATGGTCCGACCATATCGCCAAGTTCTGCTCCTCTGTGACGCCCCTGCCTAGGAACAGGAGCGTCTCCCTACCGTCGATAACGACTCCTCCACCGAACATCTCTTTCTTTACCCTGATTTCTGCTACATGGGCGATGTGATTCTCTAAGGAGGCGACGAGATCGGCCGTGGTGAGCAGGTGGATGTCGACCCTCTTGTCACGGAGGAGCTCCAAGGTGGGGAGCACGATGGTGGCGAGCTCCGGCTGAATCTCCGGCAGGGCCAACATGAGCTCCCTCTGCACCTTCTGAGGTATCTCCTTGATGGCGGAGGCTATGTTCTCCACCCCCCTTATTATCCATATCTCGGGCTTCTCCTTCACGTCCCTCCTCTCGTAGAGGGGCTGGAGCTCTGAGACGACCGCCTCCCTGAACTGCTCGAACCTGTTCTCCTTCCTCAACCTCTCGGCCTCGAGGGCCTCCACAGGGGGCCTCGGATAATAAAGCCTGGGACGCCCGCCTTTGATCTCGATCCATCCCTTCCGGTCGAGGCTGTCGAGGACGCTGTATACCTTTGAATAAGGTATGGAGGTGTGCTCGCTCACCTGGCTGGCCGTTAACTCCCCGTAACGGACTAGGGCGATATAAGCAAGGCACTCGTACTCTGTGAGCCCAATTTCCCTGAGGGATTTCTCGACCTTGGTGCTGACAAAGGGTTTTTCCAAAGGCGTCCACCTCTCCCTGTAAAACCAAAGGGTATATTTACCTCTATTGGCGGTTACAAATGGTTGTTCACTAATTCAGAGGGGAGAGTTGGAAGAATATTAAAAAGGACCCCTGAGATGAACATCCTACGGTTCGGCTATTAGGTGATCGAATGAAAAAGATCAAGGAAACGGAGAGCCTCTGCCCTGAATGCCTGAAGGTGCTGCCCGCCACGATATTCGAGGAATCTGGTAAGGTGTACATAAGCAAGAAATGTCCCGAGCACGGAGAGTTCAGCGACCTATATTGGGGCGACTACGAAGAATATGAGAGGGCACAACGCTTCGATCACCTTGGCACAAAACTCAACAATCCGAGGACCAAAGTGGAGAAGGGCTGCCCCTACGACTGCGGTATATGCCCGGAGCACAAGTCCCACACCGTCCTAGCGATAGTGGATGTCACTAACCGCTGCAACCTCAGGTGCCCGATATGCTTCGCCCACGCCGGGGCCGCTGGCTACCTCTACGAGCCAACGAAGGAGCAGATCAGGGGCATGCTCCAGAACCTGTTGGCAAACGACCCCATCGCCCCGCCCGCCCTCCAGTTCAGCGGCGGGGAGCCCACGGTGAGGGACGATCTCCCGGAACTCGTCAGGATGGCCAAGGAGATGGGCTTCCGCCACGTCGAGGTCAACTCAAACGGCATCAGGATGGCCGAGAGCGTCGAGTACTGCAGGACGCTCAAGAGGGCCGGCGTAAGCACCGTGTACCTCCAGTTCGACTGCGTCACAGCCGAGCCATACATCGTGGCTAGGGGGCACAACCTCCTCCCTCTGAAGCTGAAGGCCCTCGAGAACCTTAAAGCGGGGGGATTCAAGAGCGTCGTCCTCGTTCCTGTGCTAGTCGGAGGGGTGAACGACGACGAGGTCGGGGATATAATCCGCTTCGCCATCGAGCATCACGACATAGTGAGGTGTGTCAACTTCCAGCCGGTGTCGATAACCGGCAGGATAAACAAGGCCGACAGGGAAAAGATGCGGATAACCATCCCGGACCTCATGCGCCTCGCGGAGGAGCAGACCGACGGACTCATCAAGCGGTCGGACTGGTACCCCGTCCCCTCAGTAGCGCCGATGATCGAGTTCATGGGCAGCCTTAAGAACAGGAAATACGTTAACTTCACGGCCCATCCCCATTGTGGGATGGCGACCTATCTGATCGTCGAAGATGGCGAGGCCAAGCCCATTTCCCACTACATGGACATAGAGGGCTTCATAGAAGGACTTGAGACGGCTAACAGAAGGCTAGATAAGGGGCACAAGACCGTGGCGAAGATGACCATGGCGTCGGCTGCCCTCAGGAACATCAACCTTGGCATGTTCCGCAAGTACATACTTCCCGTCCTGACCAACGGAGACTACGAGAGCCTGAGCGAGCTCCACCACAAGATGATCATGATCGGATCTATGCACTTCATGGATCCCTACAACTTCGACCTGGACAGGGTCAGCAGGTGCGTCATCCACTACGCTACCCCTGACGGCAGGATCGTACCGTTCTGCACGATGAACACTTTGCACCGTCAGACCATCGAGAAGAAGTTCGCCCAACCCCTAGAGGCATCGATACTCACACCCGTCGCCGACATAGATGGCATATTGGAAAAAATAGAGCACGACGAATGCTGATGCCTAAAGCCTTAGCTGTCTCTGCAGAGCCATTGACACGGGGATGCCTATCACTCCCGCGGCGAGCATCTGAATGAAGTTGAAGGGCAGTTCCACCAGCGCCCCGCCGATCCCGTACAGGTAGACCTGAACTAGGAAGTAGCCGCTAACCATCATCAGGCCGCCGACGACCCAAGCGAGCAGAGTGCGCTGCGTGGGCCGATTCTCCCTGCTCCCCGCAATGTAGCCCGCTATGACGCCCTCGGCCCCCTTTATGACCAATGTAAACGGGACCCAGTTGAACCACCCCCCGATGGCATCGGCGAGGGCCGAGCCCACGCCTCCCGCCAGCCCGCCGACGACGGGGCCAAACGTGAGGGATGCGATTATTACAAGCGCGTCCCCGATGTTGAAAAAGCCCTCCGTGGCGGGGATGGGTATCGTTATCAGCAAGGTAGCAACGCAGACAAGTGCCGCCATCACGCCCGCAGCCGCAACACTCCTCGCGTCCAGACTCGACATGAGATACTATAGTTTAAACTAATATATATAAGCCTTAACCATAGGAGGGTAAACCCAGAAATATATTATAGTTCTACTTTAGATCAGCTCTCTAAGCTCGTCCAGTGCCGCGAGGACCCTCCGGCCTTTTTCCGTGATCTCCAGGTACCTCCGTTTCCCTTCTACATGGGAAGCCAACAAGCCCCTCCCTTCAAGATCGGATATGTGCTGATACACGGCGCCGAGGGTCATCTCGCGACCCAGCCCCTTCCAGAGGGCGTACCCATATGTCCTCTTCCTCGATATGGTTTTTAAAAGGCGTTCCTTTGTCGCAAGCTTCAAGGCCAGGCCGAGGGACCTCCGACGGCGGCTCAGGCTGCTGATTATGTCATTCGTTTTTAGACCGCTGCTCGTGATGATACTCAAAACCGAGTCGGAAATATCGATTAACCCTGCCTTCAAAAGTTCAGGCAGACAAGCGACCGTGGCGGCGCTGGCCGGTTCGACGAAAATACCCTCCGTCCGGGCGATCTCTTTCTCAAAATTAAGCATGTCGTCGTCAGTCACCGAGACCGAGAGCCCATCCGACTCCTCTATATCCCTGAGCGCGGCCACGCCGTAAAAGGGCCTCGAGACCTTGATGGCCATCGCGACGGTGCTCGCAGCTTCCAGCTCCACGGGCTCCGCCTCTCCGAGCCTGAAGGCCCGGGTTATAGGGGAGCAGCCCGTCGCTTGGACCCCGATCAGCCTGGGTTTTCCCTCGATGCGGCCCATCTCCTCCAGTTCCTTGAAGCCCTTCCATATCGAGTGGATGGTCACGCCGCTCCCCATGGCCACTACCACCCAGTCGGGTACGTCTCCCTGCTCTGAGATCTCGTACGAGATGGTCTTCAGGGCCTCGATGGAGAGGGGGTTCAGCTCGGTGGTGGCCTGGTACCAGCCGGTCCTCTCCTCGAGGGAGATCGCCATCCCTATCGCCTCCTCGATGTTGGCGCTCGCCTCGTCGACCGCGGCGTCGTACGCGATCATCTGCGCAAGCTTGCCGATGTCCAGATCGCTTGGGACGATGAGATGGCAGGCGATGTCCTCCTTCGCCGAGTAGGCTGCGAGAGACGCCCCGTGATTCCCGTTCGTAGCGCAGACCACGGAGTCGAATCCTTTGCCGACAGCGTCCGAGACGATCAGAGAGGCGGAGCGATCCTTGAAGGAGTTGGTGGGGTTCCGGGTCTCATCCTTCAGCACCAGGTTTCCGAAGCCAAGGTTCTCGCCGAGCCTCTTCGCCTCGAAGAGCGGGGTCCCGCCCTCGCCCAGGCTGACGGGCCTTTCAACCTTGGGCATGACGGGCTTATACCTCCAGAAGGTGAGAGGCCCACTGAACCTCACCGACCTGAGGTAATCAACGTCGAACGAGTGTTCAAGGACCCTTCTGCAGTCTTGACACTTGAACGAGGCCTCATCGTCCGCGGCCTTCGACCCGCAGTAGGGGCATACGAGATGGTAAGGCGACGGCATCTCTCCAATAATCTAGGGACGTGGCGCTGGTTTAAGTTTTAGTCCTCTCCGTCAGCCTTTTATTGTCTCCGCCACATGGTGGGCTTGAAAAAAGGGACACGATGCGATGAAGCTGAATGTACTGAGGCCGGGCATGGAGGGGGTGAACCTCCGAGTCAGGGTCCTGAGGCTGGACGAGCCGCGGAAGGTGACGACGAACTCCGGCATCACCCACGTCCTCGTCGAGGGCGAGGTAGAGGACGAGACAGGGAGGATGGCCCTCACCGTCTGGAACGAGCGGATAGAGCAGCTGAAAGGGGTTGAGGTGGGCAGCGTGGTCGACCTGAGGAGCTGCTTCATAACTTCCTTTCGCGGGGTCCTCAGCGTGAACGTGGGAAGAGATTCCGAGATGGTGAAAGCGGAAGCGAGGGACTGATGAGCTGCCCCTCACCTTTGAGGTTCCGAGACTAGAGGCGGAGTCTCTGGCATCAAGAAAGAGGACCATTGACTTACCGATTTGTGTGGAGTATGGCTCAACCGATCGATGCGAATCATAAAGCTTTTCAGAATTTTATTCGGAGTCAATTACAGGGCTGAGTCTTGAGAATAAGGCTTGTGATACCGATCACTGGTCTTTCAGAAGGGGCCATCGAGGAGCGCCTTGAGTTCCTGAGGGAGATCGCCGAACCCGGGACCGAGGTGGACGCCGTCCAAGTCGCGGTGGGGCCTCCGGCCATCGAGTCTGAAGTCGACGCTGTACATGCCGGACCAGACGTTATCCGCCTGGTTAAGGAGGCTGAGACCGAGGGGTGCGATGCGGTGATCATCTGGTGCGGGGGCGATCCAGCCCTCGAGGCCGCCAGGGAGCTCGTCGACATCCCCGTTATTGGACCGGGCGAATCCATGAGGGCTATCGCGTCGATCCTGGGCAGGAGACCATGCAGGATAACGCCGGAGATACCAGTCCTGGAGATGAGGAAAAATCTCGACAGAACAGTGGAGACAATCAGTACTATGATAAAGTCGAAGATCGAGAACGACGAAGGCGATGTCTTCTACCTCGGATGCCTCGCGCTGTGGGGCCTAGGCCACCGACTGCGCGATGCCACCGGGGTGCCGGTGCTGGATGGCGCGGAGGCCTCGATCAAGTTGGCCGAGATCGCCGTCAAACTCGGTCTCAAGCACAGTAGGATAGCATATCCGAGGCATCCCCCGACGCATCGTCGTGGGAGGCCCCTGCAACGCTTTGAGGTATAGAACTAAGCTCCTTCTTCCTCTTCGTTCTCAGCCGCATCAGTCTTTGGCTGTGGCGGGTGCATCGGGTCGATGCAGATGTACAGTATGTTGTTCCCCCTGATGAATACGTCGCCGTAGCTCGCGACAAGGCCTCTGTCGTTGTACTCCTTGGCCCCCTTCAGCATCAGGTTCATGTACCCGTCGGCCCTCGTCATCCTGCCCCAGTACTCTCCCCTGTTCTTGAGTGTGACAGTCACGTTGTTTCCTACGCTTTTAATGAGGACGTTCAGCGGCTTCTTCCTAGGCTCCAAACTATACACCTTTTGTAAGGGTCAACTATGTACCCTCTCACTTCGATATAAAAGGTTTCTGAAATACTGTTTAAATAGATATTTTTAATCAATTTTAAGCGTCGCAAACGCAAACCAGTCCTTAAGGTTCTCATTTTGGTACAATGAAATGTCGCGAAATCCTGAATCTTCAAGCGCTTTACCGAACTCAGCCAAAGTGAATGCCTTTTTGAGGGATGTGATGGCCGCCTGGGATCCAGGTCGACTGACGCGTTTCATCTCAGCAATCGCCTCCTCGATGGTTGGCAGGTTCTGGATCAGTGTGACAGCAAAGAGAGTGTTGAACATCGTGTGTCTGAAGGGCAGGTGTTCGGCGTCTGCCTGGACCAGATGGGTCCTTGGCTTCTCCTTCAACCTCTGTCGGGCGGTGACAAGGAGCTTGTGGGAGAAGTCTATGCCGATGTTGTACGCGTCTAGCCTCATGAGCAGGAGCCCCGTCCCGCAGCCTTCGTCCAGCACCAACTCATGAGGGAGAGGCCTGATCCTATCCAGAATCACGTCGTATTTGGCTTCTTGCTCCTGACGATATCTGACGTCATACGTCCTCCCCCCGAGGTCATCGTAGGAATCGAGGACCTCACGTTTCCTGTCTCGAGTCATCAATTTTACACAATTGGAGGGGGTCAATCGCCTTTTATGTCTTATAATGTCGAAACAAAAACATTGTGAACCAGCCTTCACTGGTGGAAAAATGAGAGAGGTTTTACTAGAATGCTGATTTGCGGATCCTTTGGATTCATTCTCAATTTCTCATCGGGACTCTCGCAATCATTTTTAAAAGACTTGGAACTCATCTTCTGTATGGACTCTGCTTCTTTACAGTACGAAAGCCAGCAGTTTAGGGATTCTGATGATAACGTTCGACGTAGGAGTTCAAAGGTTCTGGATGGGATCGAGAGGAGCGGTCATAGATCCCTGCTCAAGGGCGTGGGATTGACAGACGAGGACCTCAGAAAGCCTCTCATAGCCGTTGCCAACTCATGGAACGAGATCGTCCCCGGGCACATCCACTTGGACAGGCTCTCGGCCCAGGTGAAGTGGGGAGTGGTCGAGGCCGGGGGAACCCCGCTCGAGTTCAACACCATAGGGGTCTGCGACGGCATAGCCATGGGCCACGAGGGGATGAGGATGAGCCTACCGAGCCGCGAGCTCATCGCCGACTCCGTCGAGGTCATGGTGGAGTCCCACGGGTTCGACGCAATGGTCTGCCTGACGACCTGCGACAAGATCGACCCGGGGATGATGATGGCGGCCGCACGCCTCGACATACCGACTATCTTCTGCCTCGGCGGGCCGATGGAGCCCGGGTGCCCCTCGTGGGGAAAGTTCAAGGACAGGACGATCACCGTCTATGAGCTCTTCATGGTCCCGAGCCTCGTGAGATCGGGGGAGATCAGCGAGGAGGAGGCGACCTACCTGGAAGACATCTGTTGCGGCGGGGCGGGAGCCTGCGGGGGGATGTTCACCGCGAACACGATGCAGTGCCTCATAGAAGCCATCGGGATGACCCTGCCCTACATGGCGACGGCGCCGTCGACGGGGGCCCAAAGGATGCGCCTGGCCCTGGAAACGGGAAGGCAGATCATGAGGCTCCTAGAGGAGGGGCTGACTCCCAGTAAAATCATGACGGAAGAGGCCTTCAGAAACGCGATAACCGTGGACATGGCGCTGGGGGGCTCGACGAACACGGTCCTCCACCTCGAGGCGATCGCCAACGAAATAGGGATGGACCTCGACATCGATCTGTTCGACGAGATAAGCAGGAGGACCCCCCACATCTGCAACATGGCGCCGGCGGGCCCCTACAAGATGAACGACCTCCACAGGGCCGGCGGCATCCCGTCAGTCATGAAGGCGCTTGGAAGTCTCATCGATCAGGGTGTGAACACCGTCGCGCCTGAGGCACTGCGCGAGGGAATCGAGAGGGCTCGTGTTAACGACCAAGAGGTTATTCACCCAGTGTCAGACCCCATTCATGCCGAGGGGGGCATAGCCGTCCTTCGCGGAAGCCTCGCCCCTAACTCATGTGTGGCGAAGGTGGCCGCGATGAGCCCAAAAATGCTCAGATTCAAGGGGGAGGCAAGAGTCTTCAACTCGGAAGAAGATGCAGTAAAGGCAATACATAGAGGAGAAATCAGCCCTGGAATCGCGGTTATCATCAGATACGAAGGACCGAGGGGAGGTCCCGGTATGAGGGAGATGCTCACAGCGACGAGCGCGATCGTGGGTTATGGCCTGGAGGAGAGCGTCTCCCTCCTCACGGACGGCCGATTCTCCGGAGCTACTCGAGGGCCATGCATCGGGCACATATCCCCCGAAGCCTCAGCCGGAGGCCCCATAGCCTTCGTTGAGGACGGTGACAGGATACTGATCGATATCCCCTCACGTAAGATCGATCTCGATGTTCCCGAGGCGGAGCTTCGTAGGAGAAAAGAAAAATGGAGGCCCCCAGATCCCAGGATAAAGCACGGTTATCTGGCCCGCTACGCCTCGATGGTCTCCTCGGCAGACAAGGGGGCAATCCTCGAAAATCAGTCAAAATGACTTGCAACCCTTCTAAAACGTAAAAAAGGTGGCACACCTAATTTACACTTTAGAATGGGATCAAATTGAAAGTAATAGCTATAATATGTTAGACACGGAGATAAGGCAACTGTTTCAACATAGCTGAGAGGATCCTCTAACTAATCAGTAAGAAAGGCGTTGAGATAGAGATGATAAAGACCGTCAATCTCGCGCGCATGTAAACAAAGATCTATTTTACGTAGTCTAAAACAATTATTCTAGATTTAATGGCATTAACATTTCTAATTAAACGTGGACTCCGGTTCAGATGCAAAAATATAATTATAGAAACCTCCTTTTTTCAATTGTTGCATATGATTGAGAAGACAAGGCCCGTCTGGGCGGAGATAGACCTTGATAGACTCGTCCATAACATCAGGGAGGTGAGGAGGATAACGAAGCCAGGAACCATCATCATGGCGGTCGTCAAGGCTAACGCTTACGGGCACGGAGCTATCGCCGCGGCCCAGACCTTCCTCAAGAACGGGGCGAAAAGACTAGCGGTCGCTACTCTGACGGAGGCCATAGAATTGAGGAGAGCGGGCATCAACGCGCCAATCCTAATCCTAGGATATACACCTGACTACCAGTCAAAAGAAGTCGTGAAACAAGATATCAACCCGACTGTCTACACCTACATGCACGCTGAAGCTCTATCAAATGCCGCAGCCGATCTGGGGAAAGTCGTCAAGGTGCATTTAAAGTTTGATACTGGTCTTGGGAGGATAGGATTTTTGCCCACAGAGAACACTTTAAGAGAGATCGTCAAGATAAGCCAGCTCCCCTACTTAGAGTTAGAGGGGATATTCACCCACTTTGCAGTGGCCGATAGACGAGACAAGACGTACACAAAGGAGCAGTTCAAGAAATACCATTGGGCAGTAGAAGCGTTGGAAGAGAGAGGAGTGGAGATACCGATAAAACACGTTTCAAACAGTGCTGCGATCATCGACTTGCCAGAGTACAACCTCGATATGGTCAGACCTGGAGGCATGCTTTACGGGAAATACCCCTCGGACGAGGTGCTTAAGGAAAGGGTGGAGCTGAGGCTTGCGATGACGCTGAAGGCCAGCATATCGAATGTCAAGTCCATTCCAAAGGGCACTGGGATAAGCTACGGGCTCGCTTTCACAACAGAGAGGCTGAGTAGTATCGGAACCTTGCCATTAGGATACGCTGATGGTTATAGCCGCGCTCTCTCAGGCAAGGCGGAGGTCTGGATTAAGGGAAGACGAGCTCCCGTAGTTGGAAGGATTTGTATGGACCAGTGCATGATTGACATCACAGACATTGGGGAGATGAAGATAGGGGAAG
>Ga0209636_10005719_pt1 | contig 12701 bp, 7 predicted proteins | sample DeeMarSWOR152_54_FD_187464 | JGI IMG/M metagenome (GOLD analysis project Ga0209636, IMG submission 187464) | Marine sediment microbial communities from White Oak River estuary, North Carolina - WOR-1-52-54 (SPAdes) (version 2) | ecosystem: Environmental > Aquatic > Marine > Intertidal zone >...
CCATAGACGTCTCGCAGCATCTTGTACACGATCATGGGGGATGTGGAAGCCGTCCAGTCCGGCATGGCTATCTTGCCCTTCCATTTCGGATTGAGGAGGTCCTTCCACTCCTTTGGTGCTTCGTTTTCCGGCACGAGGTCCTTGTTATACATGATGAAGAGGCCGATTCCAGTCACATTTACATAGTAGTCGGTTTTCTGAGTCTTCGGGTAATACTTGGCCTGCTCTACGTTCAGCTTCTGGAGCAATCCCTCCAACTGGAGCTGCAAGACGTTGGGGGAACCGGTTGTAACGACGTCACAGTAAATGTTTTTCGCCTTTATTTCTTCCATCACCTTGGTGAGGATCTTGTTGGAGGTGGCGCGGTACTGTTCGCCGCTGATCCCAAACTTCTCCTTGAACGCCTTGAGCAGGGTATCCCCGGCCTCCCGAGAACCACTGTTATAGAGGCTGACCTTACCCTCCTTCTTGGCAGCCTCAACCAGTTTGGGATCGAACTTGGTCTCCGCGAGGGCCAGCGGCAGCATCACGAAGAGCAATAAGACCGTTAGGGTGATCAAAACCATTCCTCTGTTCTTCTTTTCCATGGCATCTCCTCCTCTGACTGGATTCTTGTGGGCTGAAGCTTGGTACGGGCGCTGAAAGCCTCTATATCCCACCAGTACCCAAATAGCGCAACAGACCGCAGTTGTCAAGCATTTTTCCATTTGACAAAGGGGTATTCCCTATTCTATAAAACTTCGCGTTAACTGTTCTTGCCAGCTATGAGCAAACATCGTACAATCGGGCTTGGCCTTGAAGGGGAGGAAAACGTGCGGCGATTCAAAATGGGAATCGATATCGGGGGGACCTTTACCGATATCGTTATGCTCGACGAATCCACCGGGGAGGTTTTCAATGGGAAAACCCTTTCGACGCCTCAAGACCTCTCAAGGGGGGTCATCTCCATTTTTGAGCGGATGATCGGGGAAACGAAAATCGGCCCTGAACAGATTCTTGCAGCCATCCACGGAACCACAGTGGCCACCAACGCCACCATAGAGCGAAAGGGTGCCAAGACAGCCCTCCTCACGACCAAGGGGTTTCGGGATGTATTGGAGATAGGTCGGGAGCTTCGTTACGACCTCTATGACCTCTATGCCAAAATGCCCGAACCGCTGGTTCCGAGATACCTGCGGAGGGAGATCAACGAGCGGCTCGACAAGGATGGCAACGTCTTGATCGAAATGGGTACCGACGAGGTCATTCGGGTTATATCCGATCTAAAATCGGAGGATATCAACGCCCTGGCTATCTGCTTTCTCCATTCTTACGCAAACCCTCAGCACGAGAGGAAGGCCGCTGAGACCGTCAGGAGCCAGGACCAGGAGCTTTCCATCTCCATTTCTTCGGAGGTGGCTTGCGAAATAAGGGAGTTCGAGAGGACTTCCACCACTGTGGCGAACGCTTACCTGCAGCCGCTCATGGAGGGTTATCTCGAAAAACTGGAAAAGGGGCTCCAGAAAAGAGGGTATTCGGGGTGTCTCTTCATTATGATGTCCAATGGGGGCATTTCATCTCTGGATACTGCTAAGAGGTTCCCCGTTCGATTGATCGAATCGGGCCCTGCAGCCGGCGCTCTGGCTGCTACTTTTTACGGGAATCTCCTCAAGGAGGAAAACGTTCTGTCCTTTGACATGGGTGGAACGACCGCTAAGATGTGCGTGATTCATCAGGGGAAACCCATACTTTCCAAGGAGTTCGAGGCCGCGAGGGTTCATCGATTTAAGAAGGGAAGCGGGCTACCCCTGAAGATCCCGAGCATTGAATTGATCGAGATCGGCGCGGGGGGAGGCAGCATCGCATCCATTGATTCCATGGGACTGCTGAAGGTTGGGCCCGAGAGCGCTGGGGCCGATCCAGGGCCGGCTTGTTACGGTCAGGGCGGCAAAGATCCGACCGTAACAGATGCGGATCTCGTCCTTGGATTTCTCGATCCAGAATACTTTCTTGGGGGAGAGATGAAGCTCGACAAAGGCGCCTCCCTCGATGTCATGAGACCGATTTCGTCCTCATTAAAAGTCGATCCCGTGGAACTCTCAGCCGGGATCTTCGAAGTGGTCAATGAAAACATGGCGACCGCCACGAGGCTTCACATTGCTGAACTCGGGATGGACCCTCGGACCTTTTCGATGATCGCCTTCGGTGGGGCAGGGCCAGTCCATGCCTATCAGGTGGCCCGGAAGATCGGGCTAAAGAGGGTGATCGTCCCCTTAGGGGCCGGGACCCTTTCCGCTTTAGGAATTCTCGTTGCACCTGCGGCCCTTGATTTTACGCATGCATATGTTTCGCGCCTGGACGAAATTAATTGGGAGAAGGTGAACGCCTTTTATCAAGACATGGAACGAAGGGGTGGCGAGGTCCTTCTGGGTGCTGGAGTGAAGCCGGGGGAGATGGTTTTCGAGCGGACGGCGGACATGCGGTATGTGGGACAAGGGTACGAAATCAGCGTCCCCATTCCCGGAGGAACGCTGAACATTCGGGATGCCAAGAAAGTTGAGGATTCCTTTTGGCGGGAATATAATCGGCTCTATGGTCGATATGTGAAGAACGTGGCTTTAGAGGGGGTAACGTGGCGGGTGTGGGCGCACGGGCCACTTCCCCAAATCGATCTGCAGGCGATCAAGGGAGGATCGCGGAAGAAATCCTGCAAGGGAACTCGAGCGGCCTATTTTCCGGAGCAGAAGGACTTCATTGAAACCGATGTATATGATCGTTACGCGCTGAGATCGGGGGATCGGTTTAAAGGACCTGCTATCATCGAGGAGAAGGAGTCGACGGTGGTTTTTGGCCCTGAATCCTCTTGCAGCGTGGACAGGTTTGGAAACATAATCATCGAATTATCGTGAGAAGGGGAATTCAGATGACCGGACACTATGACCCTATCAGCTTGGAAATTCTCTGGAGCCGCTTGATATCCATCGTGGATGAGGCTTCCGCGGCCTTAGTTCGGGCCTCCTTTTCCACGGTATTGCGAGAGTCCAATGACTTTGCGTGCATTCTGCTGGATGCCCAGGGCCGTTCGCTGGCTCAATCGGCCCGGAGCATTCCGTCTTTCATCGGGACAATGCCCATTTCACTGAAGAAGTTCCTCGAGATCTTTCCGCCGGATTCCCTGGAGCCAGGGGATGTGATCATATCGAATGACCCGTGGATCTGTTCGGGCCATCTTCCCGATGTGACCATGGCCACGCCGCTGTTTCGAAAAGGGGAATTGATCGCCTTTGCGGGCTGTATCGGCCATTCTCCGGATATGGGGGGAAGGATTCGCTCGGGGGACAGCACGGAGATTTACGAAGAGGGCCTTCAGATTCCGCCCTCGAAATTGTTGAAGGCCGGAAAATTCAATGACGATCTCGTATCCATCATCCGGCAAAATGTTCGCGTCCCGGACATGGTTATGGGAGATTTTCGGGCTGAAATGGGCGCCAACGATCTCCTCGGCAGGAGGCTTATCGACTTGATGGAAGAACAGGGAATCGATCGCCTCGAAGACCTTGCGGAGACAATCCAGGGCATTTCGGAAAAAACGGTTCGGGAGGCGATCCGGGAAATACCAAACGGAAGTTATAGCCATGAGATCTGGATGGACGGGTTTGATGAGCCACTGAAGATAAAGATACGCGTGGATATCGAAGATGATCGGGTTCATTGCGACTACTCCGGCACGGCACCCCAGATCGATCGAGGGCTGAACACGGTGCTCAATTACACCTACGCGTATACGGTCTATCCTCTCAAGTGCGCCATTGCCCCTTCGATTCCCAACAACGAGGGATGCTTTCGTCCTATGACGGTTAGTGCCCCGGAGGGCAGCCTCTTGAATCCGAGATACCCGGCGGCCGTGGGTGGACGTGCGATGGTTGGCCACTATTTGACAACAGCTGTATTCGGTGCGCTGCAGGAGGTTATTCCAGAACGGATTCAGGCCGACTCGGGTTCTCCCCTCTGGTGCGTTACTTTTTCGGGGGCCCATCAAGGGAGAAAATATGCCAGCCTCTTCTTTGTAAACGGGGGACAGGGTGCTTCTCCTCACCAGGATGGAATTTCGTGCTTGCCGTATCCCAGTAACATGTCGAACACCCCGGTGGAGGTCATCGAGAAAACCCTCCCCGTCCTGATCCATAAAAAGGAGCTTCGTAAGGACTCCGCGGGAGCGGGGAAATGGAGGGGGGGGCTAGGCCAGGAGACGGAGATCGAACTGGTGGGCGAGGCGCCTTCTACGGTGGCGTTTCTCTCCGAACGAACAAAATTTCCCCCTCAGGGAATGAAAGGGGGAAAACCCGGTCAAACGGGCACATTGGAACTCAACGGGAGACCAATTCATCCCAAGAAGAATATCGTTATTCAACCAGGCGATGTCCTGAGGGTGTGTCCCCCGGGGGGAGCAGGGTTCTGGGATCCGAAGGAAAGAGACCTCCAAAGCATTCGACGTGACCTGGAAAATGACCTGATATCACCGGAGAGGTCAAGGGAAGACTATGCCGGAGTTTTATGACTTTTTTTGGGGAAGGCGGTTGTGAACGGGCAAAATTCACATTCATGTATCTGGGAATTCGGGCAAAAGACCGCAAAGCAATGAAGCGAGGGGACAAGGGTTTTCTCCGGCATGAAAAAATATGTTCACGGGCTATTGCCCATATCCCTGGAGCGAACATTAAAGAATTTTTGCTAACCATTCTTCGTGAAGCGAAACGGTCGCAAATCCAATTGTCTGAGCCCGGAGGGCGAGTTTTGGATTTACAGTGGAGCGAACGTTAGAATGGTCAAAAATTATTTTTGGTGAGCGGAATGGGTTTTGGGCAACAGCCCATTGTGAGGCGAGGAGCGACTTTTCCGGACACTTCGGAAGCATTGGAGGGAAAAAAGAAGCGCGTTCTCCGTTGAAAAACGGGTAAGACGATCAACGGAGATGAAGGAAAATCGAGGGAATTTCACCATGCCTGAGCTACGACACCTATTTCAGCCAGGATCTATCGGCACGATGAACATCAAAAACCGCATAGTCATGGCTCCAATGGTTACCTACAGCAACGGCCCTGAGGGGGAAATTCTCGATAGGACAGTTGGTTACTATGCAGAACGCGCTAGAGGCGGCGTTGGATTGATTATTTGCCAGTCCAGCGTGATTATGCGCGAGAGCAGGGCACCTCACAGGGTCAGCGCTTATGATGACAAATTTATTCCCGGCTTGAAACGCATTGCCGACGCGATTCATACCTATGATGCGAAAGCTGTTTTTCAAGTCATACACCATGGCCGGTTACTTACTGAATACCGAAATATGGTCGACCACCCTGAAGAGATAAGGCCGCTCGCCCCCTCGGCTATCCCCCGGCTCTTGAGCGTTGTGGAAATCCCGGGATCACACGGGGAACGGTCACCGATCCCGAGGAATATCCCGCCCACTGAGGCTACCAAGGAGGACCTAAAGCGGGTCGCACATGCCTTTGCTGAGGCGGCGAGGAGGATCAAGGATGCGGGCTTTGACGCTGTCGAGATCCACGGGGCTCATGGCTACCTCATCGGTCAGTTTCTCTCCCCCTTGGCTAATAGGAGAACGGATGAATACGGGGGAAGCCCCGAGAGGAGGGCCCGTTTCGCATGTGAGGTCATCGAGGCCACGAAAAAAAGGGTGGGAAATGATTTCCCGGTCCTCTTCCGTTTCAGTGCTAGTGACTTCCTGCCCGGGGGCATAACCATCGCGGAGTGTAAGGAACAGGTCCCGCTCTTCGTAGAGGCAGGAGCCGATGCCCTCGATGTATCCGCCAGTGAACGAAACTCGACTCAATGGCTCTATCCCAGCTTCCTCTTCCCCCAGGGATGCCTTGTATTCCTGGCAGCAGAGATCAAGAAAATCGTCTCCGTTCCCGTAATAACTGTTGGAAAAATCGTTGATCCGGAGTTTGCCGACCAGGTGCTGGCCCAAGGAAAGGCAGACTTCGTTGCTTTGGGAAGAACCCTTCTGGCAGATCCCCATTGGGCGAATAAAGCGAGGGGGAACCGGTTTGAGGAGATCCGGTCATGTATTTACTGTTTAAACTGCTATGACTTCATCTCCCAACCCGAGAACAGGGAAAAGGGGCTGTGGTGCTCCGTTAACCCAGCCCTCTGGCGGGAGGGGGAATTCCCATTAAAACGGGCGAGGGTATCCAAAAACGTCGTAGTCGTCGGGGGTGGGCCGGCAGGGATGGAAGCCGCCCGGACCTTGGCAGAACGTGGACACCACGTGGCCTTGTTTGAACAGAATGGTCATCTCGGGGGTCAATGGTACATAGCGTGTCAGCAACCCCAGAAGAGGGAGGACTATCCCAAGCTCCTCCTTTGGCTGGAAAAAGGCCTCCGGAAAAACGGCGTAGACGTGAGGTTGGATACCCACGTGGGCCTCGATATCATCCAGCGGGAAAAACCGGACGCCGTTATTTTGGCCACAGGGGCTATTCCCCTCAAGCCAAACATTAATGGGGTAGATAGGCCTAACGTCGTCCAGGCCAACGATGTGATTTTGGGCAAGGCGAAACCGGGGGAGATTGTAACCGTTGTCGGGGGGAGATATCTGGGCATGGAAATAGCCGATCAATTAGCCGACGAAGCGGAAAGGATCAACCTCGTCAGCAGGCGGGCCATCGGGAGGGGGGTAGAGCGTAACATCTATTTCGCCCTCCGTGACAGACTGGTTAAGAAAGGGGTGAACATCTATCCCCACTGTCCGGTTGTTGAAATCAGGGAAGGGGGCCTCTACATCATATTCGACGGTGACCTCTTGTTCCTGGAAGCAGAGACGGTCGTTTTAGCGGTGGGCTTTCAATCCGAGAATGGGCTTTACGAGGAGTTAAAAGGCCACATCAATGAGCTCTATCAGATCGGGGATTGTGTGGAACCGCGCTCAGTTATGTGGGCCATTAGGGAGGGTGCCGAGATCGGCCGTCTCGTCTAAAACCAGCCCGCAGGCCAGAGGAGGGAACATGCCAAAGGAGTTCGATCCCATCAGCCTTGAAATCATGTGGAACCGGCTGATTAGCGTGGTTGATGAAGCAGCAGCCACCCTGGTGAGAACCTCGTTCTCGACTATCGTCAAGGAATCCAACGACTATTCGTGCGTACTCCTGGATGCAAACGGAAACAGCGTTGCCAACAATACGGCCAGCATCCCCTCTTTCATTGCCACCCTATCGAGGACCATGTCCCATTTCCTGCAGAAATTTCCCCAGGACCAATGGGAGCCCGGGGATGTGGTTATGACCAACGACCCTTGGCTGGCCTCTGGACACTTGCCCGACATTACTATGGCGATGCCGATCTTCTACAAGGGAAAACTGGTGGCATTTGCAGGAACGATAGCCCATTCACCCGATATCGGGGGTTCTGTCTGGTCAGCTGATACCAGGGAACTGTTCGAGGAGGGAATCCGCATTCCCATCATGAAACTCTATTGTGGCGGAGAGCCCAACGAAACCCTCATGGAAATGATTGGAGCAAACGTCAGGGTTCCCGAAATGGTCTTCGGGGATTTGAATGCCCAGATAACGGCTCAAACCATGTGCCGTAACCGACTCGTGGAATTTCTCGACGAGACGGGCCTCGATGACCTCATCGATCTAGCCCGCGAGATCCAATCCCGGGCGGAAAACGTCATGCGCAAGGCCATATCGGAGGTCCCGGATGGTGTCTATGAAAAGACGGTGGAGATGGATGGATTTGACGAGCCCATCATCATCCATTCTAAGATCACCGTGAAAGGGGATGAACTGGAAGTGGACTTTCAGGGCAGCTCTGCCCAGATAGGACGGGCCCTGAACTGCGTCATGAACTATACCTATTCCTACGCTACGTACCCCATCAAATGTGCTCTCGATCCGTTTACGCCGAAGAACGAGGGCTCCTACCGTCCGATTTCGATAAAAGCCCCGGAGGGGAGTATCCTGAACCCCAGGATGCCGGCGCCGGTGAACGCCCGTCAGCTGGTAGGTCACATGTTGAGCGCCGCCGTCTTCGGTGCCCTCGCAAAAGCTGTGCCCGAAAAGGTCATAGGGGAATCCGGAAGCCAACCGACCCTCAGGGCTTTGTTCGCGGGAATCGGTTTTGATGGAAGACCGTTCTCCTCCATTCTCTTTGCCAACGGGGGAATGGGCGCTCGGTACGATAAGGATGGTCTATCGTGCACTCCCTTTCCCACCAACAGCACCTGTGGCTCCATTGAGGTATTTGAAACCACGGTTCCCATCCTCTTCTGGAAGAAGGAGATGCTAACTGATTCCGGCGGTGCCGGTCGATTCCGCGGCGGGATCGGGCAAGAGATCATCCTGGAGGTCATCTCAAGAGATCCCATTCGCGTTTCTCTGCTCACGGACCGGCACAAGCATCCGGCCGAGGGATATATGGGGGGATTGCAGGGCATGCCGAATCGCATTGTCCTCAATGACGGGCAGTTTATCCATCCTAAATCGCAAACTACCCTGAAGCCCGGAGACCGCCTCAGCATAGACTATGCGGGCGGGGGGGGGTTCGGATTCCCTGAAGAGCGCGACCCGCAGATGGTAGAGGGCGACCTTGCCGAAGAGCTGATATCTCATGAGGCCGCGGAGGGAGTCTACCGGCTTGGAAGGGGGAAATGACGCATGTCAAAGTACAAGCTGGGGATCGATGTGGGAGGGACCTTCACGGATTTCGTCCTGCTGAGCGAAGATGAAGGAGGGATAGAGGTCGGGAAGACCCTGACTACCCCCGAGGATCCATCCAAGGCGGTGATCACGGGGTCAGAGGAAATCCTGAAGAGAACGGGGGTGCCCATTGAGGACCTATTCACCCTCATCCACGGGACGACCATCGTTACGAATACGCTGATTGAGCGAAAAGGGGCACCCACCGGCCTGATAACGACCATGGGTTTCCGTGATATCTTGGAGACGGGAAATGAAGTCCGGTACGACCTTTACGATTTGAGCATCGAACGCCCCAAGCCCCTGGTTCCGAGGCGATTCAGGCTGGGGGTTTCGGAGAGGATTACCGCTGAAGGTAAGATCAGAGTTCCCTTGGACCTGAACGAGGTCAGGAACGCAGGTCGATATTTCGAGAAAGAGGGAATCACTTCCGTTGCCATCTCCCTGCTCCATTCCTACAGAAATCCCATCCACGAGCGCCAGATAGAGGAATGTCTTCGCAAGGAATTCCCTTCCTTCCATATCTCCACTTCCAGCCGCGTTTCACCGGAAATCAGGGAATACGAGCGGACCTCCACCACGGTGGCCAATGCCTACGTCCAGCCCATAATGAAGAGGTACCTTCGCCACATAGAGACGCAATTGAAAAGAGGGGGATTTCCCGGGGCTCTCTACGCAATGCTATCGAGTGGGGGCATTACCAACGTGAGGTTGGCCGAGGAATTCCCCATTAAACTCTGCGAATCAGGCCCTGCTGCCGGTGCCCTGGTTGCCAGTTTCTATGGGAACTCCATTGGCTTGAGAGACCTCATCTCCTTTGACATGGGGGGGACAACGGCCAAGATCTGCCTCATCAATGACGGAAGGCCATCCTATTCGAGGGAATTTGAGGCAGCGCGGATCAGCCGTTTCAAGAAGGGGAGCGGTTTCTCTTTCAAGATCCCCTCCATAGAGATGATAGAAATCGGTGCAGGCGGCGGAAGCGTTGGCTCTATTGACCAAATGGGGCTCTTCAAGGTCGGGCCTCAGAGTGCGGGGGCCTCACCTGGGCCGGCATGCTACGGATTTGGAGGCGAGGACCCCACGGTGACGGATGCGGCCCTCATGTTAGGTTACCTCAATCCCCATTACTTTCTGGGCGGAGAGATGGCCCTCGACCTTGGGCGGGCAAGGGAGGCAACAAAGAGAAAGCTGGCCGATCCCCTCGGAATGAGCGTGGAGGAAGCCGCCGTGGGAATCAACAAAATCGTCACGGAAAACATGGCCATGGCCACCCGTATCCATGTCGCAGAAAGGGGGAAGGATCCCAGGTGCTACGCCTTGATGGCCTTTGGAGGAGCGGGGCCCATTCATGCCTTTCGACTCGCCGAACTCTTGAAAATCAATACCATAATTTGTCCCCCGGCTTCAGGTACCGCGTCTGCTTTGGGGCTCCTCGTGACCCCCATGGCACTCGATTTCTCCCGCAGCTATGTTTCCAGGCTTGACTCCGTCAACTGGGAGCACGTCAATGAGATATATGAGGAGATGGAAGATGAGGCGGTCTCTTCTCTCACTGAAACTGGGGCTTCACGGGGGGAGATAGTCTTCGAGAGATCAGCGGACATGCGGTATGCGGGGCAGTTCTATGAAATTGCCTCTCCCATATCAAATGGCAAGGTGGGGCCTGAGAGCCTTCCCGAGATCACCAGGGCCTTCTATCAAGCATACGAGAAGGCTTTTAGTCGATACATGACCAATACACCCATCCAGGCACTCACCTGGCACCTTCGGGCCCAGTGCCCATCGCCGTCCCTGGAGGTCAGGTTCTCGGGACACGAGGTTATTGCACGGGAAGGAAAAGTCAAAGGATATCGGGAGGCCTACTTTCCAGAGCAGGGAACGTTCATCGAATGTCCCGTATACGACCGGTACAGCTTGAGACCGGGGGCAAGGCTCAAAGGTCCTGCAATCGTGGAGGAACGGGAATCAACTACCATTATCGGGTGCGATTCGGAGGGGTCCATCGACGACGGATTGAACCTCATCATCAACAGAGAGAGTGGATAATATCTCAAGGGGAGGGAAGTTCCCGAGGATCCGGCGGTATGACTGAGGAGACGAGCGACATGGAGAAGCCGAGGGTGCTCATCATGACGAAGAAATTTGCGGAGGTCTCGCGGGAACCCATCGAGAAGCTCGAGGAAGCCGGCTTTATCGTGGATGAACGAAGCTATGAGACCGTCAGATCCATTTCCGAGGAGGAGTTCTGTACACTGATCAAGGGATTTGATGTCCTCGTTGTAACGGGCATGTTCCCCGTTCCTCGCAGGGTAATCGAAGCCGCTGATCGTTTAAAGATCATCGCTATCCGCAGTTCTGGCTTTGATGGGACGGATCTCCTGGCAGCCCGGGAAAAGGGCGTTCTGGTCACCCACAACCCGGGAGCCAATGCGGACTCCGTTGCCGATATGACCGTTGGGCTTATGCTCGCCGTCCTCAAGAAGATCGCCAAATTGGACCGCAAGGTCAGAAGTGGTGGTTGGGAGCGGGAGAGGACTCTGGATATGCACGGAAAGGTTCTGGGCATCATCGGTATCGGCCGCATCGGGAAGCTCGTTGTGAAGCGTGTACAGGGATTTGACATGACCGTTATCGCCAACGACATCGTTGAGTACCCGGAATTCCTCGCAAGGTATGACGTTGAAACGGTGGACAAAGAGGAACTCCTGGAACGCGCGGACATCGTGACGATTCACACACCACTAAATGCATCGACCCGCGGCATGATGGGGGAAGAGCGATTGCGCCTCATGAAGGGGAACGCTATTCTCGTCAATACGGCCCGAGGGCCCATTGTTGACGCAAAGGCGCTCTATAAAGCCCTCAAGGAGGGCTGGATCGCCGGGGCGGGACTGGACGTCCACATGACGGAGCCACCGGCTTTTCGCCCACTCGTAGAGATGGATAACGTCGTTTCAACGTGCCATGTGGCGGGATTGAGCGACGGCGCGTCATATAACATGGCAATGCAAACGGTGGAGAAGATCATCGCCTATTTCAGGGGGGTGATACCAGAATCCGCCCTCACGCCTGGCGTTGCATTTCCAGGAAGGCCCATGCCTTAGGTTTTTCGCCAAGAGAACGGGAAAACCAATGAAGTGATGAAGGGGAGATGGGAAGATGAAGGTGAAAGAGGTTGGAGAACCGGGATTTCGCTACAGAACCGACTTTGAACGGCCTCAGCCGAACATTGTCAAGGCCTTTAAGGACCTGATGGATGAGACGGGCTGCCTCACCGGGAATGTCGGTGATTGTCTCGGTAGGGGTGCGGCCATGGACTCGCGAATCAAAGGGCTCTCGCCTAGGATGAAGGTTGCCGGCCCCGCGTTGACCGTCAAAGTCCCTCCAACGGACAACCTCATGATCCATAAAGCCCTGACCCTGGTAAAATCCGGAGATGTTATCGTGATCGATGGGGGAGGGGATCACTCGTGGGCCTTGCTGGGTTTTCTCATAGTGCGTACAGCTATGAAACTCGGGGTTTCGGGAATGGTTGTAGATGGCGCTGTTCGAGATGCGGCGGAGATCAGGAGGGTGGAATTCCCGCTCTTTGCTGCGGGGGTATCTCCTAACGGCCCCTTCAAAGAAGGGCCAGGGGAAATCAACTATCCAGTTCAATGCGGAGGGCAGGTTGTGCGCCCTGGAGACCTCATCGTGGCCGACGATGATGGCGTGGTTGTGGTAAAGAGGGAGCTCGCCGCGCAGTGCGTTCAGCAGGTTAAGGAAGTCGTGGAGAAGGAGAAGAGGAGGCTGGCAGAGATTGAATGCGGGATAACGACGCGGCCGGGCCTCGATGAGATCATGAAAAGAAAGGGGCTGGAATGAGCGTGGGTCGGTCCCGAAGGTAAAGGACACCGAGGAGGATGATTATGTTTGAGATCTCCGAAATGGTCAAGCGAATTCAAGGATCCGAACGGTCTCAAAGGAAGATCACGGTCCCTGAAGGGGCAGTGAGAATGG
>Ga0209636_10005721_pt1 | contig 12700 bp, 8 predicted proteins | sample DeeMarSWOR152_54_FD_187464 | JGI IMG/M metagenome (GOLD analysis project Ga0209636, IMG submission 187464) | Marine sediment microbial communities from White Oak River estuary, North Carolina - WOR-1-52-54 (SPAdes) (version 2) | ecosystem: Environmental > Aquatic > Marine > Intertidal zone >...
ACGAATAGCCACAGTTATTCATTATTTTGTAACCGGTTCATTTAAAAGATCCATGAATTCTGTCGAATTAGCTTCCAGCTTATTTACAACTTTTTCAACGCGTGCGACCAGATAATTGTATGCAAAATAGGCAATGATCCCAACGATCAATCCTGCCACTGTAGTAACCAGGGCAGTATAAATTCCTCTTGAAAGGAGGGTTACATCAATATTGCTTCCGGCCATTGACATATCATAGAATGCTCTGATCATACCCATCACTGTACCCAGGAAACCGATCATTGGAGCGCCACCGGCAACTGTAGCCAGAGTGGGAAGTCCTTTTTCAAGTTGATAAATTTCAAGTTTTCCAACGTTTTCGATAGCTGAAACGATGTCTGAAAGTGGCCTGCCGATTCGCTGAACGCCTTTTTCGATCATCCTGGAAACAGGATTGGCATAGGATTGACACAAGGTAAGGGCGTTATCAACTTTACCTTCATGAATATAATCTCTGATCCTGTTCATGAAATTTGTGTCAATCTCAGAAGCTTTTTTTATTGCAAAGTATCTTTCAAAAAATATATATACCGCAATAAGGGAGAGTAAGATGATCGGTACCATCACCCATCCTCCTTTCAATGCAAGATCCCAGTATGACATCCTCAGCTCTCCGGTTTGTTGTGTTTGTAACAGGGAATCTGCCATGCTGATCTGCAAAATCACAGTAAAGAGCTTCATTTTGAATGATTTTAAATTCCGCCTAATTTATTAAAAAAAACGGGATATAATTCAGAATATTACACCCCGTTTTTAAATATTTATTCACCGGATTTAAAGTCCGAACATGAGATAATAGACAACTGCTCCGCCAAAATATCCTGCAATGGCAAGCAGGCTGATACGCTTAAGGTACCAGATAAAATCAATTTTTTCCAGTCCCATTGCGGCCACACCGGCAGCAGAGCCAATAATAAGGATGCTTCCCCCGGTTCCTGCGGTATAAGCCAGGAATTCCCAGAACTGGCCGTTGATCATGAAATATGCCTGATAACCTGCAGCTCCGGTTTCAATAACAGGATACATTCCCATGGCGCCGGCGACAAGCGGAACATTGTCGACAATGGCTGAAAGCAGACCAATCGAGAGATCAATGAAGTAAACCTTATTCACATCTGACAGATTGATCTGGTCAAGTGTATGGGCCAGTAAAGACAGATGGCCTGCTGATTGCAGAGCAGAAACAGCCGTAAGAATACCCAGGAAAAAAAGTACTGTGGGTGTATCAACTTTCCGCAAAACCCTCGACACAACAAGTTGCCCGCGCATTCCTTTGGCCCTTCTGCGATGCAGGATTTCAGTTGTGATCCAGATAATGCTTAATCCGAACAACATACCCAGGTATGGTGGCAGATGGCTAACGGTTTTAAAAACCGGGACAAAAAGCAGGAAACCAACACCCAAAAATAGCATGAGTTTGCGTTCGAAATCAGTGATTGTTTCATTTGAAAGTTGTTCTTTCGGGCTTAATTCAGGCCGTTCAACGGTCCCTTTCGGGTATAAGAAAGTGATGATTAATAAGGGAACAATCATTGTGGCAATGCTGGGCAGGAATACATCGAGGATAATCCTGAGAGCTGTTATCTGTCCCCCAATCCAGAGCATAATGGTTGTTACATCCCCGATGGGTGACCAGGCTCCGCCTGCATTGGCAGCAAGCACCACCATGCTCGCCATAAACCAGCGGTCGCGCTGGCTTGCGATCAGTTTTCTCAGCAAGGCAACCATCACAATGGTGGTCGTCAGGTTATCGAGTGCAGCAGACATAAAAAAGGTTATGATACTGAGGATCCAGAGCAGTTTAATTTTATTTGTTGTTTTGATCCTATCGGTGATGATCTTGAAACCTTCATGTGTGTCAACCATTTCTACTATGGTCATTGCCCCGAGAAGGAAAAAAAGTATCTGGGACATTTCCCCAAGGTGATGAGTGATTTCATTTTCCGCAATGAAATTTATATAACTGCCCCCGGGATTTTCAAGGAGCCATTCATGCCAGTAATGGCTGTTGGGTAATATAACTTCAGCACCGAAAATATAGATAACCCATAATACTACACCGGTTAGTAACGCAGTTGCTGCCTTATCAATTTTAAGTGGATGTTCGAGGGCTATTCCTGTATAGCCCAGGATAAAAACCACTACCATCAAAATAAACATAGAAGAACGGGTTAAAATTTATCAGGAAATGGCAAATATAGTTATAGTATGTTTATTGATCAGGATATTGTTTAAAAAAAGGTATCAGTATTGAAAAATCATTATTCTTTATGGCGTTTACATGTTTTGGTCGAGGTCAGTTACTGTCTGATCATCAGTTTCTTTATCTTGCTTTTTCTTCTTTTCAGGTGAAAACAGAGCTCTCCAGTAACGCCTGATAAGTTCGCCAAAGGTGTTAAAGTCTTCGCGGTAAACAAATCCTACACCCTGAGTGTACTGTGAAGTGTAGTAAAGCTGGTCGTCGTTGGAATGGTTATAGGCTTTCATGCTTAATTTACCATTACCAGTCAGTTTGACATTTACATCAAATTCACCCGTTATATTTTTTGTAGATGTTCCCTCGGCTGTTGCTGTTGTCTGTGATCCACCGACATCCACATTTGTGTGGATGGTCACCCGGTTATCAAGAATCTGTGTAGACAAAGCAACCTCCAGCTGATCTGAGGTGATTTCATCTCCCGGCCTGTAATTGACCCCGATATCGAAATCATTACTGATCTGGGATAACCAGTTACTTAATTGGTTTGAAAGAAGTTCACTTGTAGTAACACCTGCCATGCCAGGTCCCGAGCTGATCATATCTTCTGTTCCCGTAAAACCCTGTGGTGAAATAAAGTCATTGATTACAAGAAGTGAGAGGAATTGTTTTATGAGTTCCTCTTCAGTCGTGATTGCATTCTTCACGGAATTCCTGGTTTCCTCTTCAGCAGTGGGAAGAATAATATCAAACTGGAGATTCGGATTCAACATCTTTCCTGTCATAATCAGGTGGCAATCCACAGGATATCTTTTATTAAGATATTCCGGGGCATTGGGGACAATAACTGCAGGGGTTGCTTTGGTTGAGTATACAGCCTTCATATCAATAATGGCATCATCAGGTTCACCATTCCAGCTGATCGTTCCCCCGGTTTCAACCTTAAGTCTTTTATTGATAATATTCTGCAGGGTAAATAAATATTCTCCCTGTTCAATCTGATAGTCACCGAACATCTGAAATTTCCCGTTACTATTGATTTCCAGTTTAATATTGCCGTATCCGGTACCTTTCATAATGTCGCCTACCTTCGGGTCGAAAATGATCTGAACCTCTGCATCAGGAGTCATTTCCAGATCAAAGTTCATGTTCAATCCTGAAACTTCAGAATTATTTTCCCTGATTATCACTATTTCTCCAGGTTTTCTGGTATTTACGAAAGTAATGAAGTTTTTTTCTGAAATTTCTGATCCTTCATTCATATTAATAAACAGCTGAGTGTTCTTCTCAGTTTTAGCTGAAACATTCAGGTTAATATCGGTCAGACTTCCCCTGATATTGATAACTCCTGATCCGATTGCCCGGCCATAAAATATTTCATTATGAACTTCTCGTGTGTTCAGGAAATAAAAGTTATCAGCATTAAAATTCAGGTCAAACAGGAAATCCCTCAGATAATTATTGGTGACTGTACCATTAAGAATAGATGTACTTCCTTTTTCATCATAAATTTCAAAATTGTTGAAACGGATATTGTTATCTGATATTTGGATTTCATTACTGAAACTGTATTGGGTCTGAAGATAGGATATCAGGAATGAGACTTTCTGAAGATTCAGATTTCCATTCAAAACCGGTCTTCTGATATTCCCGTTAAGATCCAGTTCACCGGTAACAATTCCTGACAGATGATCAAGATAATCTGCAAGATATGGGTAAACGAGATCCAGACGCAATTTATCCAGATTAAAATGAAGGTCGATTTCTTTTGCAGAAGGTTGATAATTGCCTTTTATCTGAAGCGTTTTCAGATTACCTCTGTTTGAGAATGCATCAATATGAATTTTGGATTCCTCATTGATCCATTTACTGCTGATGGTTGTATTACCGAGCATTTCTTTATTTACAGACAGGTTCTCGATCTGAAGGTTGGAAAGGAATACGGGATTTTTATACACATTTGAAAGACTGGCGGTACCTTCAAGTATTCCATCCAACTCAAGACCAATATTTTTTGCTGCCTCATTCAGGTTATATAGATTAATATCATGGAATATGAGATTCAGAATATCAGTGGGATCAGAGGATATTTTACCATCAAGGTAAAAATACTGGTCTTTATGTACGATCTGGAAATCCCGGAATTCAATAGCGGTTGTATCGATGACCACATGGCTTTTAGGGATCGACCATGCTGTATCTCCCAGGATAATGGAACTGGGAATAAAAACCATTTCGACAAGAGGAATGTTTTTTTCATCCCGTGCTTTCAGGAAGGTACGACCTGCAAGACTTCCCTTATATAACTTCTCCCCCCAGTTGTTCCATTTAATAGCATAGTCCAAAGTGTCGTTTGAACCGGTAGCCTGAATACTGAAATGCTCGAGGTCCATCTTTCTGCCCAATTCCATGAAAGCTGTATTGGCCTCAATTTTCATGGCAGAATCATTTGAATTCAGGTAAAACAGGAACTCATTCCATTCATAATTCTTAAATCTGAGCCAGGGGAACTTGCCAGTAATGTCAGCAAAATTTATATCAGGATGATAGGCACCGTAAAGATGGGAATTCTTTGCTATTTCAATGTCAGGATAGAAATAATTGGTAATCGGAAAGGTATTTTTGAAATGAATATTAAATCTGAAAGCGTTATATTGATCGCCCTGTTGTTCAGATATATATTTCCCATTTAAAGGAAGGGCCGGGAAATGATGGTCAAATAGTTTGCCAGCTGCTTTACCGAACATGCTGAAATTATATTTCCCTGTGATTTCGGCATCAATCAGATCCGAGCGTAGTTCAAGGTGATTGCTGTCAGGTCTTTGCCGGGCATGAAGGGTAAAATCATAAATCTGTATCTGTTTATCTTTTCTGCTGAAAAGGGAATTGACCAGGTTGATCTCTCCATCAAAATCATCCAGATTAGCTCCAACAAAATTTGCTTTCAGGAAACAGGACAAGGTAAAGGAGGGATCAACTGTTATGATATTCAAAGGATAAAGGTTGGCTTTCTCTACATTAGCTGAAAAATTAAAAACGGGAATGGTGTCGGATGCATCAATTTTTCCGTAAAACTCCATTCTCAAATTTGGGTCCTCAATTCTAAAATTGCCATCAAAAGTATTATTGGTCAGAGCTCCTGCCAGAGTTATGTTTTGATAATCATAACCGTTTAACTGAAGAAGGGAAATGGTGCCATCCATGTTCGCATTCACCGTGCCACCGGGATAACTTACACCATCCACCTCTCCGTTCATGCTGATTAATCCGAGCGTTTCTTCGAGTCCTGATAATCGTCCAAGATTAAATCCAATGGTCTTAAGCTTGCCCCTGATCCGGATCATATCCGATGAATCGGGCCGGATAGAAAGGTCGGATGATATCTGGCCAAGGCCTGTATTAAATCTCCCATATGTTACAAAATCATTGAAAAATCCTGTGAATTTGCCTGTAAACTCCAGTTTTTCCAGTGTTGACATGGTTTCAAAAAATTGTATGGTTTCACCGGACTTACTGGGAATCTCTATGGAACTCATTTTGCCAAAATCTGCTGAAAGATTTTGTATATCGAAGAACATAAAGGTTTGATCGATATCCGGCAGTCCATTCATGTCAAAGTCACCTTTAAAATGGAGATGATCCATATATTCAAGATTGATATCCCGGGCCTTAAAATTGTTGATACGTCCATAAAGCCTTCCTGATAATTCGACCTCCTGCTGCATTTCATAAAATTGCGGTACAAAATATCCCAGATCATTAAGGCTGAGAAGAGAGGGATCAAACAAAAGATCCAGTTTGATTTTTGTCAGGATTCCTTTATTACTGAAATCCCCAAAGCTGTTAAATGCAAAGTTTAACCGTGGAAGATATATTTTTGATTTAAGTGTTTCTATATAAAAATCACTGAATTCAAGAAATTTTTGATTGATAGCCATTTTCCCTTTAACTGTCCGGGCCGCGAAACCACTCTGTTCAACAAAACGGAGATGGCCGATTGTGTAACTGATCGTGTCATTGAGTATGTTGAAGTCGTTCGCAATAAGATCAAAATTCCGTAAATAAATGTCGGTCAGATTTACTCCATTTGGTTTAGGTTCACTATCATCATATATCCCAAGCCTGAAACGGGAATTCTGGACTTCAATGTTACGTAATGTAATGCTCCATTTGGTTCGGAGTGAATCCGCTGGTTTTCTCAAAGTTTCAATGATGAAATCGAGATTTACAGTATTTGTTGAATCAACTTTGATATGTATCATTGAATGGTCAAGCCGGAGCCTGTTCAATATGATCTTTTTTGAATTAGTATTCAGACTTTTAATTGTAGCCGTGATCTTATCAGAGCATATAATAGTATCATGATCCTGATCTTTTAACAGGGCATTTCTCAGGATAACCCTGTTAAAAAGGATCATGTCTATTGATTCAATTGTAAATTCAGCATTCAGGTTTTCAGAAACTTGCCTTGCGACTTCTTTAGCCAGGTATGTTTGGACTTTCTTATTCTGAAGGATAATAAAGGCTGTGGTCGGAATAGAAAAAAATCCCAGGAAAATAATGATTAATATTTTGATAAGTTTTTTGATAATAATAGTATCAGTTCGTTTGAAAAAAATTACAAATTAGCTGGCAATAATGATGCAACAATTATTATACCTAAAATAACTGTTCATTAATTCTTTGATCAATCACACGGTTGTTTCCCCATTCGTTTTAAAGTATGTATTTGTATTATCCTGTATTAAACCACAAAAAAAGTACACTAGGATTATCACGAAGGAACACAAAGGTTAAAAAATAAATCCCTTTGTGTTGTGATGTACTTTGTGTTCCTTTGTGTTTAAATATTTTCCTGTTCCGGATTTTTTATAACATCTAATCGATTACAAAATAACAGAAAATAGTTCAAATACTCTCATTTTCTTTAATTTATAATGAGTATTACAATACTTGGAATAGAATCATCCTGTGATGATACGGCTGCAGCTGTTGTGAGGGACGGATATATCCTTTCCAGTGTGGTTGCCGACCAGGAAGTACACAAAAAGTATGGTGGTGTAGTTCCTGAACTGGCTTCCCGTGCCCATCAGAAAAATATTGTTCCGGTTGTGGATGTAGCCATCAGGTATGCCGGAATCAGGAAAGATGCTATTTCAGCAATCGCCTTTACCAGAGGACCTGGTCTTTTGGGTTCCCTGCTTGTAGGCACATCTTTTGCAAAAGGTTTTGCATTGGCCAGAAAAATTCCACTCATTGAAGTTAACCATCTTCAGGCCCATATACTGGTTCTTTTTCTGAAAGAAGAGGAAGCTGAAGATGTGAAAAATAATGATGTGCCGGGATTTCCGTTTTTATGTTTACTGGTATCAGGAGGGCATACACAGCTCATTATTGTCCGGGATTATCTCAATATGGAAGTGATAGGACAGACTATCGATGATGCTGCAGGGGAAGCATTTGACAAATGTGCGAAGGTAATGGGATTGCCTTATCCCGGAGGTCCGGCAGTCGACAAGCTTTCTTTATCCGGTAATCCCGGAGCATTCTCTTTTACCAAACCAAAAGCAGAACGGTTTAACTTCAGTTTCAGCGGGCTAAAAACGAATTTTCTTTATTTCCTCAGAGACAGATTGGCAGAAAATAAAGATTTTATCGAAAAGAACAGGGCTGATCTCTGTGCATCATTGCAGCATACTATTGTGGATATTTTACTTGAGAAATGTATCAGCGCAGCAAATGAAACAGGTATAAGCGATATTGCCCTGGCTGGGGGTGTATCGGCAAATTCAGGCTTGAGAAAAGCCTTTCAGGAAGAAGCAGTTAAAAGAAACTGGTCATTATTTACTCCGGATGTAAAGTATACGACCGACAATGCTGCAATGATAGCAATAACAGGTTATTACAAGTATCTGAAGAAGGATTTTGCAGGTCAGGATGTTATACCATTAGCCAGGATAAAACCATGAACCGGGTTACAGGTTGCCAGGTGAATTGGGAATGAACACTTTATACATTTGTTAATTTAAACAACCGAAGCATAATTGGGGCACAACTGAAGCACAACTGAATGACGATTGAATAAATTTTTCCGATATTTGAAAAAGTATTATATTTAGGAGATTGAAAAAGTAAGATGGAATTAGTTACTTTAGAAGGAACAAAAAAAACACCAGAAGTAACGTTGGATCCTGCCGGGAAGATTAAATTGGGTGGGCGTTCAATACCGGAAGATGCTTCCAAGTTTTTTAATGCAATTCTTGCCTGGGTAGTGGAATACGCTTCTTCTCCGAAGGATACAACCAGGGTTGATATTGCACTGGAATATTTTAATAGTGGTTCCGCTAAATATGTCATGCAAATTCTCAGGGAACTGAGTGAAATAAAGATGAATGGAAAGGAACTTATTGTAAACTGGTATTATGAGGAAGGAGATGATGATATCCTGGAAAGAGGCGAATATTATGCCAGTATACTTAATCTGGATATCAATTTTATTGAAACTGAATAAACTTATTCAAGGTTATCATAAAAATTAATTAACCTGATCAGGTCATCTTCCTCTTTTAGATTGATATCTTCATCTTTGATAAATTTTTCGACCATCGCTGAATTATTCCAGAATATTTCTTTTATGAATTTTTGCCTAGATTTAATTTGCTGGATTTCCCCTTCCGATAATTTTATGTAATATTCCTGTTCGTCAATATATTCATCATACCGCCGGTTAGCATTATAGGGCCCGGTGTAGTCTGCTTTCAGGAATTCTTTTTTGTACCTTTTGTATAATATTGACTGTTTGTCATAAATAACCTGTAAGAATATTCTTCTCTTTTCAGATTCAAGAAAAACCTGTTTGAATAAAAGAAATTTTTCTTCATCAATACTCCGGATTGTAAAAAAGTCTATGTTCTGGCTGTTAATGATTAAGATCTTACTTCCATTTGAGTATAAAACATTGTCATGATAACAATCATAATTAATCATGATGTTTGATATACTTGTTTTGTTATTGAAATATAAATTGCCTTTGTGAAAATCCTCAAAAATATTGGGAGTCCCTTTAACGCCTTCATAACCTGAAGAGAATGTTCTGATATAATCTGAACTTCCGAGCAATATTTCATTGAGATTTATCTGCACATCATAGCCGGTTGGCTGATTTTGGGCATGGCAACAGGAATCAATGGATAGCAGCAGGATGATCAATGTAAACCTGAATATCATGTCAGGATTTATTTTAAAAACAAAAATAGTTAAAATCCATTTATATGTGTTTATGTAATAATTCAACTCCTTTTCTGGACGGTTGATGAGTGTTTAAAATTCCAGTGTAAAAGTAGTCCCTTTTCCTGTCTCAGTAGTAAAATAAATACTCCCTTTATGAAGCCTCATAATTTGCCGGGCAAGGCTTAGACCGATGCCGGAACCTTTTTTCTTGGTTGTGAAAAAAGGGATGAATACCTTATCGATGCTTTCCTGGTCAATACCCGGACCGTTATCTGTTACCTGAATAAATACCTTTTTCCCCATGCGGAATGCAGTAAGTTTGACCTTTTTATTTTTTTTCCGGTCAAGGGCATCTTTTGCATTCACAAGCAGATTGATCAATACCTGCATGGTCATATCCCTGTCTGCATAAATTGTAAGATCTTTACCTTCCGTCTTAACATCCAATGTTATTTTTTGTTTATCCATTACTTTCTTCATCAGGCTCAGAATATGATTGAATAATTCCTCGAGCTTAATATTTACAAAGTTTGGTCGGGGCAGTCGGGTAAGGTTTTTATAAGTGCTCACAAAGTGCAAAAGCCCCTTGCTTCTTTCTTCAATTGTTTTCAGGCTCTCATACATATCATCAAGATCGTCGGAAGAAATCTGGTTGATTGGTTTTCTTTTTCCGCCATTTTCGGTAAGCATCTCATTGATGGCTGTACTCAGCGATGAAACAGGTGTGACGGAATTCATGATCTCATGTGTCAGCACCCGGATGAGCTTTTGCCATGATTCCAATTCCTGGGCTTCCAGTTCTTCCTTGATGTTCTGAATAGAGAAAAGTTTGTGCGGTATATCCTGTAGCTTAAATTCAGTTACATAAATCGAAAGATGCATCAATTCGCCCTTGAGGATCAGCCTGATCAGTTCGTTTTGTCCTGCACCAAGTTTAAGCATAAGGTCATACAGGTCTTTACTGATTTTCTTAATTGTACCGATATGGTCGGGTGATGAAATACCGAACATTTTTCGTGCTGCCGGATTGAATAAGCTGATTGTGCCGTCATTGCGAAAACAGATCAGAGAAACATTGATATGATTAATGATAAATTGCAGGTACTGATAATGAACCTCCCGTTCAATCCTTGCATCACGGTAGATCTGTCGTATCTCATTGAAGGTTTCTTCCATTTCCCTGAAAGATTTTTCTTCGAACCTGGAAACAAAAGACTGGGTAAAATCATGGTGTTTGAGAGAGAGTATCATGTTACGAAATTCTCTGTTGGAACGGTCTGTAAAATGGAATAATTCAACCAGCAGAAATAGAATAATAAGAACAGAGACTCCGGTTGCGACATACCATTTTTCCTGGTTAAGCGAAAATACCAGGGCTCCCATTGCTGTTCCGATAAGAGCAATCCTGATGATTACTTTCAGACGGAAACTTTTAGATATCATACTTTTTCATTTTCCTGTAAAGGGTTGTTCTTGCCATACCCAGATCTTCTGCAGCCCTGGTCATATTGTGACGATTTCTTTCCAGGGCATTCAGGATGGTTTGCCGTTCAACTTCATCCATATTCAAAGTATCGCTCACGTGATATCGGGGCTCGAAACGTTCAACAAGAAAATCATCCGGTTTAAGCATATCCGATTCACTCAGGATGATTGCACGTTCTACAATATGCTGCAATTCTCTAACATTGCCGGGCCAGCTATAGTGCATCAGCTTTTGATAACTATCCCGCGAGATGTTTATTTTGCCTTTATTATATTTTCTGGCAAAAAGATCTTTAAAGTAATTTGTAAGCTGGGGAATATCAGATGCTCTTTCTCTTAAAGGAGGGATCCTGATTTCAACTGTATTAATGCGGTATAACAGATCTTCCCTGAACTTTTTCTGGCTGGCCATTTCATAAAGTTGCATATTGGTGGCACATATCAGGCGGATGTCAACTGGTATCTGCTCATTCGAACCTAAAGGCGTGATGTGCCTTTTTTCAATGGCACTCAGCAATTTAGCCTGAAGAGGAAGTGAAAGATTACCAATCTCATCCAGGAAAAGTGTTCCTCCGGAAGCGGCTTTAAAGCGTCCGGTCCTGTTTTCGCGGGCATCGGTGAAGGACCCTTTAACATGTCCAAAAAGTTCACTTTCGAAAAGGGTCTCAGACAATGCTCCCAGATCAACAGGAACAAATATCTGGGTAGCACGCATGGAGTTATTGTGAATGGCACGTGCGACCAGCTCTTTTCCGGTACCATTTTCCCCAAGCAGTAAAATATTGGCATCAGTCGCAGAAACTTTCCTGATTGTTTCGAATACTTTGCTCATCGCTTCTGATTCTCCGATAATCTCACTATATTGCTGATTGATTTCTTCTTTCAGGACGTTTTGTTTCTCCTTAAGACTGGCTATTTCTTTTCTTGATTCACTAAGTTTGTAGGCGCTTGTAATGGTAGCCAGGAGCTTTTTATTGTCCCAGGGTTTAACAATAAAATCGATTGCCCCTTCCTTCATTGCATGCACAGCCAGATCAATATCACCATATGCCGTGATCATAATCACAAGAGCATCCGGATTTACTTTCATGATCTTTCTCAACCACTCCAACCCCTCTTTGCCGCTGGTTATACCTGCCCTGAAGTTCATATCGAGGAGGATCACATCATAAACTCCTTCACTGATGCCGGAAAATACTCGTTCAGGTTCAGTTTCAGTATAAATTATCCCGAAATGTTTCTTTAATACAACTTTTGTGGTTAACAGGATATCCTGGTCATCGTCAATGACTAATATATTGCCGGTTTTATCAGACATGGGACTTTATGAATTTTCGACCTGACAGGTTCAAGTCAACCTGTCAGGTCGAACAAGACCTGACAGGTCGAAATCTTTATTAAAAACCAAACTCTCTTAAAATTACAAAATTTGTTGCAGGATGAAACATTTTTTGTTTCACAATGATACATTTTCTTGCTTCAATTTTCAGAATTAATATATTTATAATTCAGATTATCAGAATTTTAAAATTATTGGTACATAAATTGGAAAACAGTTAGATATTATAATAATAATTTTTAATTTTAAAAATTAACCCTGGTTTGATACTAAACACAATAAAAACTTACGATTATGATTGAAACAAAAGAACTAACCAAGATCTTCCGTACGGATGAAGTTGAAACAACTGCGCTTAACAAGGTTAATCTCAATATACAAAATGGTGACTTTGTTGCAGTCATGGGACC
>Ga0209636_10005723_pt1 | contig 12699 bp, 12 predicted proteins | sample DeeMarSWOR152_54_FD_187464 | JGI IMG/M metagenome (GOLD analysis project Ga0209636, IMG submission 187464) | Marine sediment microbial communities from White Oak River estuary, North Carolina - WOR-1-52-54 (SPAdes) (version 2) | ecosystem: Environmental > Aquatic > Marine > Intertidal zone >...
ATATCGCCAGAAAATGTCACCCCGTTTGTCCGACTGAAAATCCCAAGGAGAAACCAAAACAATGTCACCTTCTCTAACCCACACCCGCCTCTTCAACTTGCCTCGAATTCTGCACAGCCGTTCTTTGCCATCTTGACACTTCACCAAGATTCTATCAGCACCCAGCATTTTAACAGCCGTGCCCAACACATCGTTTACACTCGGCAACAACATATTTTCAAGGTTTCCCTCGTTTTTGACTTTTCTTTTACCCAACCTTCCAACACCAAACTATGTGACCGCATTTGTACGCGCCGATGATTTGCCAATCAGAATAATCTGGAGAAAAAGCAAAACGCACTTTATTGCTGATCTGACTCTTCCTCTAAAGAATTCTAACGGTTACATCAAAATAGGCAGCCGACTATATTAGCATAGCTACACCGAAAACGCGTTTTCTATGCTCTCTTAACATATTTTCATTTTATTTTGTTTTAGGGCGCTATACATGCAACGCTACAAGAATTTTCCTATAACTTAGGTTGTTTAGCCCTATGCGTTTATATGTGCGGCGGCAAACTTCTATTTGAAGAGTTTCTCTTATCCCCTGGGCTGAACCTATCGAATAATTGAACCTTTTCAAATTCAAATTAACAAGAGGTAAATGGAATTGTGTATGCTGAGAGTAGGTTTGGTAAAAAAACTGCAGAAGATACAAATCATCCGTGCGAACAACTTGCACGTTAAGAAATAAAGCTGAAAAGAAGTTTTACGTAGACAACGAGAAGAAGGGGGAAACAAGAACATAGTCAACGTAGGTGACCACGCGGAATGCCCTGAATGCAACAGGATGGGTCGCGTTGTGTGGGTTTCGAAAGATGGGAAGACAGTAGGAATTCAATGCCCAGCAAGCCACCGCCAAACGAGCCGCCCTGCTTCAAGATTTGGCACAGTCGCACGTCCCCGATCTAAGAATACCAGAAACATGGTTTTCATAACGGAAAACAAATGAGAAACGCTTCGCCCTTTTGTTAGACCAGTAGATGCTTTTGTTAGAAAAAGCCTTTCCTCTCTCCAGTAAAATGAGAATAAGTGTTGACCACGAGAAGCTTGGGAATTTCTCTCAGAACCATGTTAAGTTTTACCTGAAATACTTTTCTTTCGTATTCAGAGCTTTAAGAAAGCCTTCATTTCAAAAGTTCCTTAACTGGATGTTGAAAAAAGAAACAATAGAAAAAGCGCGCGTTCAAGAGAAAGCCAATATAGCGTATGAGTGCTAGTCAACATATGAAGTGTAATGTTCCAAAAACTTGCGCTATTGGCAGGAATAATTTTAATAGTGATAGCGGCAGTTTTGTTAATGGGAAACTTGGGTGCTAACACTTTTCCAGCAGCCTTGGGCTTGTTGGGAATATTCGTCATAGGCGTTTTTTTCCTAAGCAAGAAGAAAAAGTGGATAGTATCGAACAAGTAATAGACGCTGCAATACAAGCTGTTTTTGTTAGAATTACTACACTTACGCCAAAGGACAGGTACAATCATTTGCTTCAATTGGTCTGGTTTGGGATTAAATCTTAATCCAACCAAAAGGACGTAACTTCCATGTTGGATAACGCGCGCTAATTACCCCTCGCAATGCGCGCACGGAAAAAGGGGGTAATGCGGGAGGCTTCCGTGTACTGGCAACATAAGACGTCTATAAAGGGTATTTAAGCATCCGCTACACTGTAAGGGTGGTGTTTAATGCCGAAGACTGAAGCCACAATAAACATTCAGAACGTTGTTGCTACTGGAACTCTGAACCAGAAAGTTGACTTAAACGCTGTTGTTAAGGGTTATCCAAGCGTAGAATATCGTCCAGAACAGTTTCCGGGGTTAGTATTTAGGCTTAAGAGACCGAGGACGGCTACGTTGATTTTTGGCTCGGGAAAGATGGTGTGCACAGGAGCAAGATCGGGAAAGGAATCCCGCAGAGCAATTATGAAAGTTGTTAAAGAACTGAAAAAGGTCGGAATCATCATCATCAGCAAACCAGACATTAAGGTTGTGAACATTGTTGCTTCTGCAAGCCTAGGCGGAAAGGTAGATTTGGAGAAGACAGTTGTTACGCTTAGGAAAACGATGTATGAGCCGGAGCAGTTTCCAGGCTTGATCTACAGGATGGACGAGCCTAAAGTGGTCATCCTGATATTCGCAAGCGGGAACCTTGTTGTCACCGGAGCGAAGAAAGAACAGGACGTTTATGATGCAATGCATAAGCTTCACGCAAACTTAGAGGAACAAAACCTCATATTCTACGAATGAAACTTCATACGTTAATCGCCCTGAGCGCTAAGTAGCCTTCTATGATGTCAAATCTCCTCAACGTGAAAGTTGCTCTCGACATAAATTTATACTGAACGAAATGGTCGATTAAACTGCAAGCGAAGATCAAAGTCTTTTTCCCCAACTAAAAAAAGGGTATTTGCTACTACCAGTCGTCTCCCTCTTCGTCCCAACCTTCGTCGTCCTCAACGTCCTCTTCCTCAAACAATCGTGAGCAACTCCCAAAAAGTCATAAAAAGTGAAGCTGGACTAAGGCTTTCCTACGTTAGGTCGAATTATAAATGAAACGCATATGAGTCAATAAACTCTTTTAGGGACACACTAAACGGGTTCTTTTTTTAATTTTCGCATCATGTACCGTCCGCGTGCGTTTCTCGACAGCTTCCAGAGATACGCGGTCCTATAGCCTTCAAGAACAAAATTGTGGTGTTTTATCCTTTGCACGGTAAATTGCCGGTGGTATTAAAATTTAATCTTTTTCTCTCTTGACTACTTAGACACAGACTCAGAGAGACAGAGATACATCATACACTTTGTATAAGTAAATTCTTCTGAGACTGCTTTGATCTATTCAAAAATGCCAAAATAAAAAGTTCCTTTCATCTACTATAATTGCGAACCTTTATTAGATACCATCCACGAAACGTACAGTTAGTCAGGCTTACTGCCTTTTAGAATTATTGGTTAAGGCTGTAATACTTGGGTTTTAAGCTTGATAAAAACTTAACCAAAAATCACTGTTAGTGAGGTGAGATTGTGCCTACACATGGGGCGTTGTCTAAAGCGGGCAAAGTCAGAATGCAAACCCCGAAAATAGACTCTGCGACTAAGAAGAGTTCTTCAGGTCCGAGAGTTAACAACCGCAAATTATACCATAATCGTGTGGAATTATGCAGAAATATCGGTCAATTCAAAATGGGCAGATACCGCCGATAGACCTACGGTATTGCCACTTCATTCCGCATGCTTTGCTATTGCTTTACAGTTAAGGTTTTTTAATGAAGCGACCTGTCCTTAGCGCGCGCTAGACGCAGCATTTTTAACGCGTGTACCTTCAACAGTAGAACCAAGGCAACCAGAGGAAGTGCGGAACAATAAATTTTAGCGGAATACGGAATCATGACTTTTCCCAACGGTTGAGAACCCAAACATATAACCAGATTTTTTAGCGCCTTGAGAATTTCACCCAAGAATCGATTTCTTCGATTGTTGGCTTGTCCACTGGAGTTATCTTTCCCCTTGAAAAGTTAGCTTCGAAAACAGCATTTATCTTCTTGCTGAGTGAAATCGGATCCTGTTCAGAGAGGCTATTTCTATCTCTGACGTCGGCTCCTTCCAATAGCAAAAGGTCCTTTTCTTTCACACCTGGAATCATCGAAAGTTGGGCTCGCCCTTGCAACTTCTCCACGGTCTTTTCAGAAGAGCCCATTCCCTCTGCGACAACTTTAGAGTCTGCCATGATAAACTCGCCCACATTCGTTATTCCTATTTCTTTAAGCTCAGCTCCTTTTCCATAACCTATTCCTTTAACCTCTTCCACATTGCTCTGGCTTCCCAGCAGCGGTTCAGGCTTGGAAATGCTGCCTTCCAACTTTTCCAGTTTTAATCTGATCTCCGCTAATTCGTTTCTCTGCTCCGCAATAGTTGACATTATCCTCTTTTCTTTCTGTTCAAATTGCACCAACACGTTTTCCATTTCTCCCCGCTGTTTCTCCACAGTCTCTTTTATGCTAGCCAGTTGAGACCCAAGACAGGCAGAAAAGTCTCCGATGACCTCTTTCGTCGCCTCTCTCTGCTCTTTAAGGACCTTCCTAATACTTCTTAGCCCTTTGTCGGTAAGTAAAACCCGCTCCTGTACACCATCCAGCATCTTCTGCTGAGTCCTGCGACTTCTCTCAAAACTCTCCTTTAATGCATTCCCCTGTTCAACAAGCCCCCTTGAAAACTCTTTTCTAATGTGCTCCAAACTCTCATCAACCAGAAACATCCTAGCTTGAACGCCCTCCAAAACCTCCTGTTGAGACTGCAGACCAGCCTCCAAACGATTCACTTCGTCGTTAACCGCGTTAATCTGATCTGCATATGACAATTCGGTAACTATCCTATGAGAGGTACCACCGAGAAAAACCGCTGTCACCACGGCGGAAGAAAAGAGGTAAACATAAACTGGAATTGCCCCCGTAAAATTGCCTAGCAGGTAAGGCGCGAATGTGCCTTCTGGTCCCAGATTGAACCACATAATTACCCCGTTCACTACATTCGCTCCTGAAAGGACAGAGCATAATGCAAGTATCCAAATAGCTGTTCCTTTCAAAATTTCACGCACTCCAACATTTTTGATTCCCTGTTTTTCCATCCTTGAGAGTTGGACGCAATCACAGGTCATAACTTATATCGTGAGTCTTAATAAATATTATGATTCATGGTTATTGCACACACGTGTGGAGATGTGCAGATTAAACTCAAAGAAGTTGTAGCCCAATTGAAATTCAAGTGGACGACTACTTCTAACCAAGACGCTTAACCTTCTTCAAAACGGCATCTATCAAATTCCCCAAAGCAGCAACAATCTTTGGGTTTAGCGCGTGCTAGTGTCCTATATTCCAGATGAACCAGTGGATTTTGTCAAATTCTTTCTTCTTGAGGTTTTTTCCCTTTTCCATCTTTGTGACAATTTTCGCAAATTCTCTATCGTACTTCCAGCGTTCGCGGTTTAGCAGTATCGTTCTAAGGAAAAGCGCGTTCTGTTCTTCGAGTTGCACATGACATACCCCATATAGCATATATGACGAATTACGATAGTGGAAAGGATTAAACTCTATAAAACCTATTTCCTGATTTAGAATATATCCGAATCCGGAATATCTACGTCTAAACTTGGAAAAAACCTTGTTATGATTTTTAGCGCGCTAATACAACTTTTTAAATTGCACCCATATAGCTTAAGTAACGAAGTTCAACCACATGGTCAACCAGACAAAGCTGACCCCACATGACAACGCCACTGTTTCAACAGAAATTGAGCTTGAAAGCGCGCGCGTTTGGAATTAAGATTTGTCCTTTCTCTCTAATATGTTGCCGTGCGTGTGCTTAAATTGGGAGCGACCCGAATAGCAGCCAACCCGCAACGAGGTACCCGAGTATGGCTCCTGAGCAAAGAAAAGGTAAGCCCGCTTGTGGTTTCCCCTTAACTACGCAAGCCATGAGTGCTATGAAGCCGAGGAGGGTGCCAGCCAACACTGACAATCCGATGATGAGGCCGGTGCCAGCTATGTTATGGAAGGCTGCTACCGCTAAAATCCCTGGAAATACAATGTCTCCGACTCCTAAGAAATAAGCTTCTCGCTCTGTCCCATCTTCCAGTTTTTGTTTTAGACTTTCTGTTTCTTTGAGTGAAGAGTAGTCTCTTCTTTTTGGGATGACGAACATGACGGGCAGTTTTAGGTCCACGACGCTGTCGGCGAGATCTATCATGTGTTTGCTTTTGTAGACTGAGAACGCGTCGTACGCGGCCAAAGCGATGAGCAACACGATCACCAATAAAATGTCCAATGAAATGCCTATCAAGGCGATGGCGCCGACTCCTGTTAGAAGAGCAATCGCGTTTGTCACGTACCATTCAGGTTTCTTTACAAGCGCTATAAGCAGAACGGCTGAGGCGGCTACTGACAGAGTAAGGCTTACCCAAACATTAGCGATAAAGATGGACAATACAGGATAAAGCACGTAGATGCTTAGCAACGTTGTTGCACTGAGAAAGATTATCCGCACCGCTTGCTTCTTTCGAAATCTTATAATCAGCAATATTACAACCGTAACAACCACAAAAACGGAGAAGAAATAGGCTAGATTCCAAGGATCACTAGGATTCTCAAATGCAACCGCTCCAGCGGCTTCAAACGGTCCCGCCACCAAGAAAGCCAACAGGTCAACTAAAACAAATAAGCCACCCATTACTAAAATGGGCAGAATGCTAACTTTTTTTGTCTTGCTCATCTTTCCAGAAAGACTGAATCAACCTATTTATCAATATCTCTATTCTGGGTTCTGCGAAGCCCATGCACTAAACAGGATTTTGACATAGTGACTAGCAGAAATAATTGGCTTTCCAAAGAACCAAGGTTGGTTGGATTAAATTTTAATCTTCTCTCTCTTACTCCTACCTTTACCCCCTTTCTTTCTCTCTTAACTACTTAGACATAGATAGAGAGATATCACACAGAGAAATATCACATAAGCAAAGCGCGCGCGAAAGAGAAAATTTTTGTCTCGAGAGTTAGCGGCAAGTTTTATTGCTCTGAATTTTTGGGTGAACGTGACAGAAAGATATATTTTTCAGTTATATGACCTCGTGAAAGTTGGCAAAAATTTTAACTGTTTATTTGTCATTTGTCTCACAATTTCGCGAATTTTAATATCTAGGCATATTTGTGCATGTTAAGAAATGTTATTTTTTCTTTTTTAGAGACTCAGTTCACGATAGGTAGTTACAAATGTTCAAGATTTTAATGATCTTATTTGCTGTTTTTACGCTGCTAGATACGCTAGTCACTAGAATTGGCTTGGGAGTTGGCTGTGTAGAGTTGAACACTTTCGTATTGTCTGTTGGTCTGGGCTTTTGGACGCTCTTCCGAATCGTACTGCTCGCATATTTGCTTGTTGTTTTTTTCGCTGGGTATCGCTTTTTTCAAAGCCACTTTTCAAGGGGGTTGCCCTTACTTAGGACAGGGGTGGTTATTCTTAATGTTTATATGGGTGCCATAGTTTTTTCAGGCGTCTTAGCGATCCTCTCAAAAGTGTTAATTTGAATTTGTGTAGCCTGCTATTTCCCTTTTTTTCTTTTCTAAGGGTATAAACTGAGCATGTTTCTTCGTAGCGCTACCGTGAGAAACCTTCCTTTTTCCTGGAGATCGTTTGGATTTTAGTTTAAATTCTTTTTAGGAATCCAATTAAAAAAGTAGGTCTTGATCCAGTGATGACGCGACATGCTTTCACTAGTTATTTGCTTAAACGATTTACGCGCATGTACGCATTGGGTTTGGGTTTGGGGATTAAATTTTAATTATAGTAGAACTATGAATTTTGGTTCAATTACTTCCTAAAACCAGAAATGTGCTCTGTCACAGAAGGAGAACTATTTTATTGCTAGCGCGCAATCAGGTTCAGAGCTAAGACTTAGAAACCCTTAACTAAATGAATTAATGATATTGAATTACGGAGGAGAAGAGGTTTGTCTGCGCAAGCAGGTGGTGTACCTGTTTTAATTCTAAAGGAAGGATCGGAAAGAACTAGGGGCAGAGATGCCCAACGCAACAACATTATGGCGGCAAGGACAATAGCGGAAGCCGTTAAAAGTGCGTTAGGCCCCAAGGGCATGGATAAAATGTTGGTGGATAGTCTTGGCGATGTAACCATTACCAGTGATGGAAGAACAATCCTTGACAAGATGGATATTGAACATCCAGCTGCTAAAATGATGGTTGAAGTAGCTAAGACCCAAGACACAGAGGTGGGGGATGGAACCACCACGGCAGTTATTTTAGCTGGCGACCTCTTGGGTAAGGCTGAAGACTTGATAAACAAAGGTGTTCATCCGACAGTAATTGTTGACGGATATAGTAAGGCCGCTGATAAAGCTCTTGAAACTCTTGAAAATTTGGCGATTCCTGTTAGGCTTCCAGGAAAGAAGTTCTTGAAGCAGACTGCTGCAACCGCCATGGCTAGTAAGCTGGTGGCTGATAGAAAGGAGCAGCTTGCTGAGATAGCCGTTGAAGCCGTTTTAAGCGTGGCTCGAAAAGTTGGAGAAGACTACTTGGTAGACTTGGACGATATCACAGTAGAGAAGAAGCCGGGTGAATCCCTTGTTGAAACTAGGCTAATTGAAGGATTGGTTCTCGATAAAGAAGTTGCGCATTCAGGTATGCCTAAGCGGGTTGAGAAGGCAAAGATAGCGTTGTTAGAGACCGCGCTTGAGATTAAGAAGACCGAGTTTGATTCTAAAATCAACATAGAACTTCCTGAACAGATAGAATCTTTCCTGCGGGAAGAGGAGAATACGCTCAAAACGATGGTTGAAAAGATAGTTGCCGCAGAAGCCAACACCGTCTTCTGCCAGAAAGGCATCGACGACATGGTTCAACACTTCTTGGCTAGGAAAGGAGTCTTAGCTGTGCAACGGGTTAAGGAGTCGGATATGAAGAAACTAGCCATGGCAACCGGTGGGAAGCCTGTTACTAGTCTGGAGGGACTCTCAAAAAGCGATCTCGGCTTTGCGGAACTTGTTGAGGAGAGGAAACTTGGGGACGACAAGATGACCTTCATCGAAGGATGCAAAAACCCGCGGTCGGTGGCTGTGCTAATACGGGGTGCGGATAAGCGATTTATTGAAGAAGCTGAACGATCTGTTCACGATGCATTGTGCGTAGTGCGGGATGTTGTTCAGGAGCCCAAGATTGTTGTTGGAGGGGGAGCTGTAGAGATGGAAATCTCTAAGGTGTTAAAAGCTTATGCTCAATCTCTTTCAGGTAGAGAACAGCTTGCCGTACAGAGTTTCGGCGAGGCCATGGAGATTGTGCCATTGACGTTAAGTGAGAACGCGGGTCTTGATCCAATAAATATTCAGTTGGAGCTTAGAGCTCGACATGAAAAAGGGGAACAATGGGCAGGCGTAGAAGTCTACGAAGGCAAAATTAAAGACATGAAAAAACTGGAAGTCTACGAGCCCTTGAATGTTAAAAAACAGACAATTAAGTCTGCTGCCGAAGCTGCCACAATGATAATGAGAGTTGATGATGTGATCGCTTCAGGTAAGATGAAAGCCCCACCTATGCCTCCTGGTGGAATGCCAGGCGGCGGTTACGGCGGTATGCCACCCCAGTATTAGAGGCGTATTAACGACTAATAGAAGTACGTGCGCTACGTTTAGGAACAACTTTTCATCATGGGGTCTACCCCGAATCTCTTTGTCTTAAACGAAGAATAATCCCGACAATGAGATTGGATAGCAGATAAGTGAGCAACACGTAAGGCCACATGAACCCCGCGAATATGTTCCAACCGATCAGGATCTCTTGAACAGGGCGACCTATGGCGAGACTGCCTCCCCACTCAAACAGCAGTTCTAAGCCCAACCACAAGAAACCAACATAAACCAAATCTCTGATTGTATATTGTCTAGTGGATCTGAGGAGGAGATATGCAAAAACAAATATGTACACGATTCGGGTGGACATGCCAATTTGGTGCGCCACCAATTCGCCCAATCTTGGCTCATAGATTAAGCCCATTAGAACAAAGAAGTTGAAGCCGGAAACCAAGGTTTCCATTAACCAGACTCGAATGGCTTTCTTGAAAAAAGGAGCATTCAAGAATTTTCATCCTCGCGCTCGCGCCACAAAACCCCCAAAACCACACGCCCCTAAAACCCCAACAAGACCAAAACAGACGCCAAAAAACGCAAACAAAAACCACTCCACAACCAAAAACAAAAAACAACCCAAAACACGAAAAGGACCACAGCAACCCAGAACCGCCTTCTCAACACTCACCCATCCAAACACAAAACAAAAGCAAACACAAAATAAACCTAATTTCCAACACCGAAATCAGCACCCAGAAATCTGATTACCAAAGCGCGCACTGAATACATAACAAGTCTTTTCAAAGCGGTTGCTACCATTTTCATAAACTGTGAGTTTTTCTGGAGACTAAAAATATTTTAGAGAAATTAGATATAATTGTTTACGTGATAGTGTGGCCTAGAATGGATAGCACCGTAAAGGACATGTTGAATTCTGGAAAACGCGACAAAATGGAAATAATAGCTGCAATAGTAGCTATAACGCAGAAACCTGCAAAAATTACGCGGATAATGGGTCAAGTGAATCTAAGCTATCCATTGCTTAAAAAATACATGAAGCTTATGCTTAGACTTCGCTTGATTGAGAGGCGTAAAGTGGTAAAAAAAGCTAGGGAAACAGGGCAGGTTTTTCAAGCAACAGAAAAAGGTCTTACCTTCTTGGAGATCTATTGCGATATTCTTAGATTAATATATGGCGAAGATTTTCTACAAAATGATAGTAATTTGGCAGTTGCTTGCCTTAAATACTGTGAAAGAAGCTGAATCGATTTCGATTACATAATTCTGCATAGTCTGTCCAATGCATATTTTCCCGTTCATACATTCATATTCATTCTAGTGCGCTCAACTACGATGTAAGCATAATCGTCGCGCTCAGTGACGCAGCATACCAGCAATCCTACTTCCGAGCCAGCAGCTACACGTACACGATAGTTTTTCGGCAACAACACAAATTTAGCTTGGATCGCCATTAGCAAAGCCGCACCACCCTCGCAACAACAACTAACAATTAATTTCCTCAGACTGTAAACTTCACAAAAGCCTTAGTTTAAAAGCTCACGCCACGCAGCAATCTTTAATTTGGATTTGCTCTCCGATGCAAGTTTTATACTCTGACTTGGTTACATTTATTGAAGGTGTCGAAACAGGTTGGGGCTGGAGATGCTTTAGATGAGAGAAACCAAAGAGGGGAATAAGGGTGCTGGAGAGTCCAGCGTACGCTTGGCCGTGCTTGCGGTTGGCGAGCAGCTTGGTAATCACTGCGATAAAGTTGGAGCTATGCTGAAGGGATTTGAAGTTAAGCAGATTAATGATGTGCAGTTCAGTTTGAATCAACCTTTTTTGTCAACAGAGTCCAGCTTGACGGAAGCCGCACTAAAAAATATGCTGGAGACGTATGAGTCTCTAAGGCGTAGTGTTAGGGATATTGCCGAGATGGGCTTTGTGGATTTTGAAATTTTATTTCCTAAGCTTGACATCAATTTTGAGACATATCATTCCGTAGCCGTTAGCCTGTTAAATCTGATCTATCAGATGCGATTGATGAGGCTTCACTGTTATCGCCTTTTGTGATCTTGATTTTTTGCTACCCATCGTCATTGAAGTTAATCGCACCACGTGCTCAAGTCATTATCTATTAGTTTCCTAATCTTCTTATTTCTAACTTTCTAAACTAAAGAAAAAAGGGGAGTTTTGAGGAATGTCTCCACATGAATGGGATTAAATTTCCATCCACAATAATGCTTAAGAATTTCAGCCCTCATGATTCACGCTAATTACCTTAATATTTGTAAAGGCAAATTAAAGTAATTGGAGATAGAATGAATAAAAAATAATTGTTGCATTGGTGTTGGGAGTAGCTATCGTAGCTGCACTCTTTGCAGGCATGGCACTTTATTATAATAACATAATAAATGAGAGAGATTCCCAAATAGCTTTACTGAACTCTGAAATAGCTTCACTGGAATCTGAAATTACCAATCTCAAGAAGCCTGATCTTGTGACGGCTTTAGGCATTTCTGAGAGTATTAGTAGTTTACCGTATAATGAAAATGATCCAAGCATATATAATCGTCTGTTAATTTCAGGCACAGTAACCAACTTTGGCTTAAGCACAGCTTATAATGCTGGATTGCATGTTGTTGCAGTGGATGTTACAGGCGAAGTAGTAATCAATATGACTGTGCCAATTGCTGCTGGTTCATATGGACTTGAAGGCAACAAAGGTCCTTCAACGCTGAGCGTTTTATCAAGTAGAGAAACCGGAGAGGCTCATTTAGCTATATACCATAAAGGTGTTGCAAGTAGTTGGACTATAACGCCAGTCTGGACAGATGAGGAATAATCATTTACGTCTATTGCTTACAGTTATTCCCGCATTTCATAGAGAATGAACCTAAAAATAAAAAAGAGGAAGAAAAGGGAGATATCTCCACTTGCAGGGGATGCAACTCCCGTCCGCGCGCGCGTCTAGCCGGACATTCACGTTTCTGGAGATATCTCCCGCAAACCCAACATTTTTTTGGCTTTATGCGACTGTGATATACCACGTAAGATGTAAACAGTCTCATACTTAAACATAGTAGACGACAACACAAACCTGGGTCTGGGTATGTAGACTTGGGCTCTACAGACCCGCTTCAAATCCGGGCAGTCCCACCACCTTTTGGGTTCAGAACCTACGCAACCCAAGAGATTAGAGCTTACGGTTTAGACAGCTGGCGCTTGAGAAAACTCGAACTATTTGCGCTAATGTCCAAGAGTTGGTCCGACGGGGCAATACCCAAAAGGGGGCGGGTCCAAAATCTTGAAGGGTTCACTGCGCTTGCAAGTTTCCTACTTTTATACCTCATTCTCTTCTTTTGCGGCATTTCTTCTGGTTTCTGCGCAATTGCTTGTTTTTTTGAGCGGGCTAAAACTAGCAATAGTATAAGTTAGGGCGACCTTATAGAGGAGATGTATTAACGGTGAAAGTTATGATTTTGAAATGTTCGGAGTGTGGAAATACCTTTAAAATTGACGCGCTCAAAGACGGC
>Ga0209636_10005724_pt1 | contig 12697 bp, 10 predicted proteins | sample DeeMarSWOR152_54_FD_187464 | JGI IMG/M metagenome (GOLD analysis project Ga0209636, IMG submission 187464) | Marine sediment microbial communities from White Oak River estuary, North Carolina - WOR-1-52-54 (SPAdes) (version 2) | ecosystem: Environmental > Aquatic > Marine > Intertidal zone >...
GCTTCGTCGCGCTCGGGTCCGACACCGGCGGCTCGATTCGCCAGCCAGCCAGTTTCTGCTCCGTTGTAGGGCTAAAGCCGACGTATGGAAGGGTTTCGCGGTACGGACTTGTCGCCTATGGTTCGAGCCTGGACCAGATCGGGCCAATCACGCGCACCGTAGCTGATGCGGCGCTGATGATGAATGTCATAGCGGGCCACGATCCGGCCGACAGCACCAGTGTCGATGAAACGGCCGCGCCTGTCTGTGACTATCTCGAAAAGCTCGATGAGCCGATCGAGAAGCTCACGATAGCGGTCGTGCCGGCGTTTGAGGCCGGCGCCGACGAGCAGGTACGCAAAGCTCTGAGTGCAGCGATAGGCATATATAAGCGCCTCGGAGCCGAAGTTATAGAAATTAATATGCCCCATCTGGATTATGCCATCGCTGCTTATTACATCATCGCCACCGCCGAGGCGTCAAGCAACCTGGCCCGGTATGACGGCGTCCATTACGGCCACCGCACGGAAAATCCCGCAGATTATGTCGAGGTTTATTCGAAGTCCCGGGCCGAGGCCTTCGGCAAGGAAGTCAAGAGACGAATCATGCTCGGCACTTATGTGCTCTCGAGCGGTTACTATGACGCATATTACCTGAAGGCACTGAAGGTCAGAAATTTGATTCGTGGCGATTTTACAAGGGCGTTCGAAGAATGCGATTGCATCATGATGCCTGTCGCGCCGACGACCGCGTTCAAAATCGGCGAAAAGGTCGATGACCCGCTGAAGATGTATCTTTCAGATATCTATACAATAGCCGTTAATCTGGCCGGCATCCCGGCAATCAGCGTCCCTTGCGGATTCGACGAGGAGGGCCTGCCGATCGGCATGCAGATACTCGCGGCGGCCTTCGGCGAAGATAAGCTGCTGCGAATAGCCAGAATGTTCGAAAAAGAAACCGACTGGCACGAGAAGGAGCCACCTGTTATCAGTTAGAGGCCAAGAAAGAGAAATATTAATTTCGAAGTTCCAAAATCCGAAGCACGAAACAAATTCAGATGACCAAAATCCAAAACGGGTGAAGAACGTTTTGAACATTTGAAATTTCGGTTTTGATATTGTTTCGGATTTCGATATTCGAGTTTCGGATTTGTCGGAAATACTACAAATGGCTGACTTGGAATACAAGGTCATTGTCGGTCTGGAAATTCACGTACAGCTTTGCACGAAGAGCAAGATGTTTTGCGGCTGTGCGGTTCAGTTCGGCGCCGAGCCCAACAGCAGGGTCTGTCCGGTATGCCTCGGTATGCCCGGCGTTCTTCCGGTGATGAATAAGCAAGCGTACGAATATGCTGTTCTGGTGGCACTGGCCCTTAACTGCCGGATACCGATGTTCACGAAATGGGACCGAAAGAGCTATTACTATCCTGACTTGCCGAAGAATTATCAGATAAGCCAGTACGATCTGCCGCTCGGCGCGGACGGCTATATCGAAATACCGATTGATTCCGGCCGTACAAAAAGGATTGGAATCATCAGGGCGCACCTTGAAGAAGATGCGGGCAAAAATCTTCACACAACCGGCAATTTCTCACAGGTGGACTTGAACAGGACCGGCACGCCGCTGTTGGAGATCGTGACCGAGCCGGCTATGAACAGCGGCGCCGAGGTGCGTGCACTGGCGGTGGAATTGCAGCGAATGGTCAGATTCTTGGGCGTCTCCGAAGCGGACATGCAGAAAGGCCACATGCGCTTCGAGCCGAACATCAATTTGATGATTACCAAAGACGGCACCGAATACAAGACACCCATAGTCGAAATCAAGAACCTCAACAGCTTCCGAGCGCTGGAAAGAAGTGTGAACTACGAGGAGCAAAGACAGCTTGACGAGTTCCTTGAGACCGGAGAGGTGATGGAGATGGGCAACAAGACCACGCGGGGCTGGGACGATGCCAGAGAGCTAACCGTCCTGCAGAGAGAAAAGGAAGAGGCCCACGATTACAGATATTTTCCCGAGCCCGACCTGGTACCGGTTGAACTGACATGCGAATGGCTGGATGACATTCGGGCGCATCTGTGCGAGCTGCCCCTCAAGAGGCAAACGCGCTACGTCCAGCAGTACAAACTAAGTGACTACGATGCGGGCGTCTTAACAGCCGAACGTTCGACATCCGAGCTTTTCGAACGAGCGGTTGCTCTGGGCGGCGAGGCGAAAAGAGTATGCAACCTGATTACCCAGGATTATCAACGATTAGCCAATGAAAGAGCCTGTAGCCTGACTGCGTTAGGCATTACGCCGGAGTTCGTTGCCGGATTAGCCCGTATGATTGTTGACGGAACAATCAGTGCCAGTGCATCCAGTACGATAGCGGCCATGAGTCTCGCGGATCTGAGCAAGAGTCCTGAAGAAATCGCTCGAGAACACCGCCTGATTCAGAAAAGCGATGCAGGTGAGTTAGAGGCAATCGTCGATCAGGTTCTTGCCGAAAATCCCAAGGCGGTCGAGGATGTGACCGGCGGGGGGAAAAAGGACAAGAAGGCCAGGGGCTTTTTGCTGGGTCAGGTGATGCAGAAGACAAAAGGTCAGGCAAATCCGAAAGTGGTTTCGGAAATTCTCGCCAAAAAACTTGGCTGAGGCGTCGGGGTAGATAATCGGAGTGTAAGCTGAATCCCGTTAGATATTCGCAGGATAGGCAAGTAGGTATCTCTAACGGGCAAGAATGTGTAAGGGGATAAATATGTCTAACGGGACCAAGATAGAAAAAAGCAGCAATATCAGCAAACGTGCGGTGGAGCACGAGGGCGCAAAAGATGTGGAAATAAGGTGGCTTATTTCCAAAGAAGATGGGGCGGAGAACTTCGCGATGCGGATGTTTGAATTACAGCCCGGCGGGCATACGCCCTTGCACACTCACCCGCACGAGCACGAGGTGTTCGTCGTGGAAGGAGAAGGAACCTTTGTCTGTGAGGGGCAGGAGCACCGGTTCGGTGCCGAATACGTGATCTTTGTGCCGCCAAGCACAGAGCACCAGTTCAGGAACACGGGGGATTCCGTTTTGAGGATGCTCTGCCTTATTCCTGTAGCCGCAATATAGGGTACAGGGCTAATCCCGAGACCGCCGTGATGCGGCTGTTCTGTGCTAAAGGGACCGTGCCACCCGAAGACATGTGACTTTCGCTCAGTTTGTCCTTGAGCAAAGCAAGCAATCGTAGAGGCCGGCGGTAAGCAAATGAGGATCGCCGAGTTATGTCGTGATCGGGCTTTGAAATTGACAGAAGGTCGATAATAAAGAAACAGGAGGCAAGCCGATGACGGTTTCAAGAAAAGAACTCCTTAAAGAGACCGAAAGGTTGCGTTCGCGTCTGGAAGAGCTTGAGCGCAATCAAGCCGAGCGCAAGAAAGTGGAGGAGGCGTTGAAGGCGGAGAAAGAGTTCCTCGAAACAGCACTGAATGCCCAAACAGACACCTTTTTTGTTTTCGAACCTTCAACCGGAAGAGCAGTCCGATGGAATCAGACCTTTAGTAACGTCAGCGGGTACAGCGACGAAGAGATCCGGTCGATGAAAGCTCCTGACAGCTACTACAATGAAGAAGACCTGAAGAAAGCAACTGCGGCTTCCAAAGAAGTTCTCGGTGAAGGAATTGCCACCGTTGAATTATCCCTCATTACTAAAGACGGAAGAGAAATCCCGACTGAGTACACAGGATCGGCCATAAGCGACAATGAAGGTAATCCCAGGTATATTATTGCCATAGGACGGGACATCACCGAGCGTAAGCAGGTCGAGGAGGCAATCTGGGCGTCTGAAAGCGAGAAAAAAAGCATCCTGAATGCCATCTCGGATCAACTTCTATTTCACGATGCAGATCTGGCTATTCGATGGGGCAACGAGGCGGCGGCGATATCCATGGGCATGACTCAGCGGGAGTTGATCGGTTGCTACTGCTACGAATTGTGGCATGGCCGAAGTGAGCCCTGTGAACGGTGTCCGGTACTCAGAGCCATAGAAACGCGTTCGCATACCGAGGACATCATGACAACACCGGAGGGGAAATGGTGGGAGGTCATAGCCGAGCCTGTGTGCGACAGGGATGGGCAAGTCAAGGGAGCCATAGAGATCGCCCGAGACATTACCGAGCGCAAAAAGGCGGAGAATGCGTTGCAGGAAAGCGAACAGCGATTGAAGATATTATTTGAATCCGCCCCTGATGCTATTTACTTGAACGACCTGAAAGGTAATATCGTTGATGGTAACCGAGCTGCGGAGGAAATGACAGGATACAAGAGGGAGGAACTAATCGGAGAGAATTTAGCTGAATCAGGGCTGCTGTTGCCGGAGCAGGTGCCAGAGGTAATTGCACGATTAGAAAAGAATGCTCTGGGCGAACCCATAGGGCCGGAGGAGTTTACCTTGAAAAGGAAAGATGGCAGTTATGTTACAGTTGAGGTAAGAACTTTCCCGGTAAGAATACGAAACCAAACATTATCGTTAGGCATCGCCCGCGACGTCAGTGCCCGCAAGAAGGTGGAGGAGGCGCTGCGGGAAAGCGAGAACAGCTACAGGGCGGTAGTCGAAAACGCCGCAGAGGGCATCGTCGTGGTGCAAGGCCAAAGGCTGCAATTCGTTAATCCCAGTTTAGTGTCTATGATTGGCTATTCAGAAGAGGAGTTATTAACTCGACCCTTCATCGAATTTATCCACCCCGACCATAGAGAGTGGGCCATGGGAATTCACATCAAGCGCCTTAAAGGCGAGCAAGTTCCGCCAATTTATGAGTTTAAGGTTCTCGACAAGAAAGGTAATACGAAGTGGCTGGAGAACAATGGAATCCTGATCGAATGGCACAACGAACCTGCTACATTGAATTTCTTAAGAGACGTTACTGGGCGAAAAAAGGCCGAGGAGATTCTGAAATACCGTATGGAATTCGAACGGCTGATCACTATGCTGTCCAAAAGGTTCATTGATCCCGGCGATATCGACCAAAAGATCAGGGAGGCCCTAAAATCCATTGGCGAGTTCGCCAGCGTAGACCGGGCTTACGTCTTTCAACTGCGCCAAGACGGCAGAACGGCGGACAACACGCACGAGTGGTGCGCCGATGGCGTACAGCCGCAGATTGAGGGGCTGAAGGGGATCGTGCTGGATGATGCACTGCCGTGGTTTTGGGAGAAGGTCAGAGCTCACCAGACCTTTCACGTCCCTGTTGTGGCCGACCTTCCGCCGGAGGCCCATCTCGAAAAGGCGCATTTCGAGGCGCAGGATATTCAGGCGATGGTCGTGGTGCCCATGCTCAGCGAGGGCGCACTGAGGGGATTTCTCGGCTTCGATTCGGTGCGCTCGCAGAAGACCTGGGCGGAAGACATCATCGTCCTGCTCAGGATCACAGGTGAGAACATCTCATTGGCTCTGGACCGCCAGCGCGCAGAGCAGGCGCTGCTCGAGAGTGAGGGGAAATTTAGAAACCTCGCCGAACAGTCACCTAATATGGTCTTTATCTATAGAAAAGGGAGGGTCGTGTACGCTAATGAGCGGTGTGAGAAGATTATGGGATACAAGAAAGAAGAAATTTGCTCGGCGGACTTTGACTTTATGGTCTTGATCGCTCCCCAATCGCGCGATTTGGTCAAGAAAAGCTTCAGCGAGCACATGAAGGGTAACGAAGTTGCACCCTTCGAATATACACTTCTGACTAAACAGGGAGAACGCATCGAGGCAATATATTCACCCAAACTGATAAAATATGAAGGAGAAAACGCCATATTGGGAACGGTAACCGACATCACCGAACTCAAGCGGGCGCAGGACGCCCTGAGAGATCGCGAAGAAACGATCCGTGCGCTCGTTGAGACATCGCGCGATTGGATCTGGTCAATTGACGTGCATGGCGTACACACTTATTGCAACCCGGCTGTGGAGGAAATATTGGGCTACTCTGCGGACGAGCTGATCGGGAAACGGGGTCTCGATCTTATGCATGAGGACGATAGAAAAATGGTCGAAGCTAAGCTGTCGAGCTGGGTCGCGGAAAAACGAGGTTGGAACAATCTGCTGATCAGGTGGCGACACAAAGACGGCGGCTATCGCTATCTGGAAAGTAGCGCCGTGCCCATTCTGAGCTCCGAGGACAAGCTCATCGGATTCAGAGGTGTGGATCGGGACATCACCCAACGTAAGCAGGCTGAAGAGGCGCTGCGGGAAAGCGAGGAAAAACACAGGAGCATGATTGAATTGGCTCCCGACGCCATTATTGTCGTAAACCGGCTCGGCCTTATCGTATCATGCAATGGCGCGGCAGAAAAGATATCAGGCTATTCCAAAGATGAGTTGGTTGGCGGGCACTTTACAAAGCTGGGTGTCGTTAGGCCAGAGGACATTCCAAAGTACTTGAGTATGTTCGCTAAGGGTTTGAAAGGGCACGTGCAGGAGCCGTTTGAGGCCGATTTCGTTCGAAAGGACGGTCGTAACGGTATCGTTGAGGTTCGTGTCAGCCTTCTCGAAGACGGCCATATCCAGGTCATAGCAACCGACATCACCGACCGCAAACAGGCAGAGCAAAAATTTCTCGAAGACCAGGCTCAGCTTAAGTCTTTGGCCTCGCAGTTATCACTCACGGAAGAGCGTGAGCGGCATCACATCGCTACGGAACTCCACGATCGAATCGGCCAGTCTCTGGTGATTTCCAAGATCAAGTTGGACGAACTTCGCGAATCCGCAGCTTCCCGCGAGTTGACTGAGGCCCTACACGAAGTCTGTAACTGCCTCGGGCAGGTGATTCAGGACACAAGAATGTTGACATTTGACCTGAGCTTTCCTATATTATATGAGTTGGGGTTTGAGGCCGCTGTGGCCGAATGGCTTGCCGAGCAAATCCGAGAAAAACATGGTATCGAGACTGAGTTCGAGGATGACGGCAAACCTAAACCTCTGGATGACGACATTCGTGTCATTTTGTTCCGCAACGTCCGGGAGCTACTGATCAATGTGGTCAAACACGCGAATGCGCAAAATGTGAGGGTTTCTATCCGCAAAGTGGGTGAGAGGATATGCGTCACGGTGGAAGATGACGGCGTGGGATTCGACCCTGCCGAGGCAGCCTCAATGGCCGCTGAAAGGGCTACATTTGGACTTTTCAGCATTCGGGAGCGGTTGGAGCAGTTGGAAGGATACCTCGAGATTGAGTCCGGGTCGGGCCGCGGAAGTAGGATCACGATGACCGCGCCGCTAAAACACGAAGAGATGATCGATGGAGCACCAGTATGAGTATAGGCATTTTGTTGGTCGATGACCATGCGATTATACGCCAGGGTCTGCGCTCACTGCTTGAGAAACAGCCCGATTTGGAAGTGCTCGCTGAAGCCGAAGATGGGCGAAGAGCGATAGAGCTTGTGCGGGAGCTGCGACCGGACATAGTTATTATGGACGTCACCATGCCAAGCCTCAACGGAATCGAGGCGACGCGCCAGATTTGCACTGAGTTGCCTGAAGTCAAAGTCATTGCCCTGTCCATACATTCCAACAGGCGATTTATCGGCGACATGTTGCAGGCCGGAGCGGCAGGCTACGTATTGAAGGAAAGTCTGTTCGACGAGCTTGTTCAGGCGATAGAAGCCGTGGCGGGCGGTAACAGGTACCTGAGCCCCAGAATAACCGGCGTGGTCATTGACGACTATGTAAAGCACCTGTCAACCTCTGCTGATTCGCCGTTTGCCACCCTTACCAGCAGGGAACGCGAGGTGCTTCAACTCGTCGCCGAAGGCAGGTCCACGAAACAAATTGCCTTCGAGCTGCACGTCAGTTCCAAGACCATTGAGGCCAACCGCCGTCAAATTATGGAGAAACTGGACCTTCACAGTGTCGCTGAGCTGACCAAATACGCGATCCGCGAAGGTCTGACCACGCTCGAACCATAAGCACTCCAAGCCATTGGGCCGAGACAGGCTCTGAGCACTGTCGCTGCCGCAGACGGCGATGGCCGTATCCTTTTGCCAATCCAGAAGTAGGCTTTTCGAAGCCGGTATTGAGGAATATCCTTCTTGCTTTTTGCTGACGTTTTGACGATCAAGGTTGTTGAGGGCCGGAGTTCTCCGCCCAAATGCGATTTTTGACCTGAAAGCTAAACTTCAGCTCTTCTGAATTTAGATAAGGGGACGAAAGGGGCGTTGGCCGTATCGTTGCGTGAAACCGCTTGGCGTAGGCGTCTGAGGGTTTGGGTGACCGATGCCCCTTTTTCCCGCTGCTTTGCGGCCGCGGCCTGGCTTGGTCGTTGACGCTGTTTTTGTTGTAGGTACCGACAAAGCTGCTGATGCTGTCAAGAGATGCGTGGGGACGGACAGGATATCAAGCGGTGGCGATAGGCGGCTGCCTCGTACGTTGCTTTGGATTGCTGAGAGTTAGCAGGATCCGCAGTCTGGTTCGCCGAGGATTATTGGGACAAATAGAAGACTAAGCCGACAGCGGGGGTCAGGTGCTGGTTTGGGGTGGTTCAGTACCTGCCGACGGGGCATATTGTACGTGTAGGCTTTTAGCACATCTTTGATCTTCTTTCGCTCTTCACAATCCACCTTCAAAATATTCTCCAGGTCGTACCCGTCGCGCGGAGGCAGAATGGCCAAAATCCGCACAAATGCCATTGACAGCTCGGCGTCGACAGGCTATGCTGACCATTATTAGAACGAAAAATCAAAGAAGAGGATTTCGTCTTCAACGTATGCCTAATTTGGATCGTGCAAAAGTTCAGTCCTAATCGAAAGGAACAGAGCCCATGAAAGACAATACACTTTCACGAAGGACCTTTATCCGCAATACTTCACTGATGGCCGGGGGCGTCGTTGCCGGCGCATTGGCGCCTAAGGGATATGCTTTCGGCAGGAATACAGACTCGGCCATCCGGAACACGCCCAGCTATAACCCGGACATGGAGTATCGTCGGCTCGGAAAGACGGGGCTTTGGGTCTCCGCTGTGTGCCTGGGTGGGCACTGGAAGCGTGTGAATGTGATGAAGCAGGACTTCGCCGAAAATCGCCGCGACGTGGTCAGCCGGTGCATCGACGTCGGCATCAATTATATCGACGCCTGCTGTCGTTCGGAAGTGCTCGCCTACAGCAGGGCCTTAGCCGGACGCCGCGACAAGATGTACATGGCCCTGTCGTATTGCGGCCAGGAGGTGCGCAACGAGCAGTACCGTACCACCAAAAAGCTGATGGAAAGCTTTGATTCGCTCCTGGCCGAAGCCAAACAGGAGTACACCGATTTGTGGCGTATCACATGCTTCGAACCCGGCGGCAAACACTCGTTCAATACATCCTGCGAGCTTGTGGCGGCCCTCGAAAAAGCTAAAAAGCAAGGCAAGGCCCGGTTCATCGGCATCTCTTCACACGACCGAAGCTGGCTGAAAATGATGATAGAGTACTTTCCCCAGATCGAAGTGGTCCTCTTTCCGTACACAGCCAGGACTAAGGTTCTACCCACGGACAGCCTGTTCGAGACGGTCACGAAGTGCGACATAGGCGTATTCGGCATCAAACCGTTTGCGAGCAACTCACTATTCAAAGGCAGCAGCGCGCCCGGCGACCCTCATGCGGAAGAGGACGACCGCAATGCGAGATTAGCTATCCGCTATATCCTGTGCAACCCAGCCATCACGGCACCGATTCCGGGACTCATCAGTCCCCACCAGGTTGACAACATGGCCAAGGCCGTGAAGGAGCGCCGCCAGCTCGATTTGGGCGAAAAAGCCGAGCTGGAGCGGTCCGTCGAGCAGATGTGGGCCAGGCTGCCGGCTAACTACCAGTGGCTCAAGAACTGGGAATATGTGTAGAAAGCCCCAGACCGATGACGGACCGTCGGGCTGCGATGGCGCTCGCTGACCAGACTTGGCGCGAAGGAGACGTCTGTGAGAGATTTGAGATATTTCTTGCTGATAGCTGTGCTGATGGTGGCGGGTTGCAGGGAACAGGTCAGGCAAGAGCCTCCACTGCTGCTTGAGAACGGCAGCGGCGCCGAAGCGCTCAGTGAGCCGACCGGCCCGGTAGCCGATAACAGCCGCTGCTATGTCTGCCATATAAATTACGAGGATGAGGCGCTCACTTTCGTGCATGCGCGGGCCGATATTGGCTGCGAGCAGTGCCACGGCGCATCGGATGCGCACTGCTCTGATGAAGACAATGTTACACCGCCGGATGTGATGTATCCGGCAGCGAAAATCAGGGTTTTCTGCATGGGCTGTCACACGAAGGACGACATTGATATTGCCGTCCATAAATCCATCTGGGCTGATACCGACACGCCACAAGGGGCCTGCACCGCCTGCCACGGTGAACATCGGCTCAGCCATCGCACGCGGAAGTGGGACAAAGTGACGGGCAAGTTGATAGAAGACGACAAAGTGCGTATGCTGGGAGACCAGGTAGCCGAGCAGAAATAGACTGGTCTTTCGACCGAATGTTCCGCAAAAGTTCGACTTTGAGCATGAACAAAGCCATATTGCAATTATAAGCGTATCATCCTGTAAGATTGGTTCTTGCTGGGCCTTTACGACTACATTAGGAGGTTTGTAACGATGAGTCATAACGTATCGAGAAGGCAATTTCTTGGTGCTCTGGGGGCTGCGGGCCTAACTGCGGCTCTTGCGTCCGCGGCGAGGAAGGCCGCCAAGCCGAAGAGACCTCACGTTGTGTTCGTAACCGGCGATGATGAGTATCGCTCCGAGGTCACCATGCCGTTTATCGCGCAGCTTCTCGGGCGCAAAAGGGCGTTCAACTGCACGGTGCTTTACGCCGTGGACCCCAAAACCGGCGAGCCCAACCCGAAATACCAGCAGAACATCGAGGGGCTGGAAGCGCTGAAGACGGCGGACGTAGCGGTCTTCTTCGTGCGGTTTCGCGCATTGCCCGATGAGCAACTGAAGCTGATCCTCGACTATGTCAATTCCGGCAAGGCGATTGTTGGCCTGCGCACCAGCACGCACGCCTTCCGTTATCCGGCTGGGCACAAAAACGCCAAATACAACGATGAGTTTGGGATTGAGGTGTTCGGGCAGAGGTGGATTACCCACCACGGCCACTTATCCAGCACCGAGGTCTCGATCATCCCCGAGATGCGCCAGCATCCGATCCTGCGAGGGATATACAGTTCATTCCCATGCAGCTCGTGGCTATACCACGTCGAGCCGCTGGCCGGCGACTGTAAGCCGTTGTTAATGGGCAAAGCCATTAACTCGGGCCAAACCAAGAATCAGGACAAGTACCCGCTGACCCAGCCGGTGGCCTGGACCAAGACCTACAAGGGCGCGCGGGTGTTCTTCACGACGTTGGGCCATCCGAAGGATTTCGAGGAATATGCCGTGCGAAGGCTGCTGATGAACGGCATCTACTGGGCGCTGGGTATGGAGGTGCCCGAGGGCGGTGTCATGGCCGAACCAAAGGGTGAGCTGGCAGGCTGGGAAGCCCCAGACACTCATTGAGTAAGCTTACACGGGGCCATTTGTAATAGAGATTGTGATTTTTTGGATCGAGTTCTATATCGGCAAAGCCCCTTATGTTCGGCCATATAAATCCATCTTTTTATATTCGAACCATAGCTTGGCAATGAGCGAAGCTGTTCTAAAAGGGTAGAAAATTAGAAAAAATATCGTTGTCCACAAAACACTTACCACTTTCTGAGCCGCCTTGAGCGAATCGGTCAGAAAGAAAGAACGATATAAAAACCAGGTACTAAGGACAAACAACACTATCGCCAAAATGGTAAGGAATAAGTTCTGATTTTTATTTCGACGCCTCTCATCGTTGTCTAATCTTTTTTCTATTAATCCCTCCATCTCCATACATATTCCTCGCAGAATATATATGAGAGACCATAGAAAAATATGCAATGAGACTGTTCCCCAGCCAATGGCGTGAACCACGTTGTCGGTGTACTTCCGCAGGTTAAATGCTCCGAAAGCAGCTAAGAAAATCACCATATAAATTGCTATAATAACGGTTCTTTGCAGGCACATACGGCGTTCGATTTTCTTGAGGAGGACTTCTTTGTGTCGCTGCTGCATATCCGCAGAGGGCGGGTCCTGTGCAAGCAGGTTATCAGCGAATTCTTTTTTACCGTTCGGTTCAGACATCATTCGCTCCTTTTAATGCGGCGTAGAGCTCGTTTTTCGCATAATGTAAGCGCGATTTTGCCGTGCCTTCTGATATTCCAATAATCTGAGCCATTTCCCTGATCGAAAAACCTTCGAGGAAATGTAGCGTCAGCACCTCCCGATGCGCTAACTTGAGTTGGCCTAATAGCTTGTGAACAAGCTCTGCCTGCTCGTTGACGGCGAGAACGGCGTTATTGCTTTTGCAATCGTCGGCCATCTTCTCAACCGTCATTTGAGCATATCTGTTTTCTTTTCGAAGCAGACTCACCGCTTTATTGTGGCTGATCTGATACAACCATGTTGGAAACTTTAGGGGATCCTGCAACTTGCGGATGTTTTGGAAAACAGCCAGCCACGTTTCCTGGAGGGTGTCCCAGACGTCGCTTTCGTTCTCGACGATACGCCGCAGGTAATAATAAAGACGCGGTTCCCAGCGATCTACCAGCTCTCGAAAAGCCGACTCATCGCGCTTTTGGCAGCTAAGAACCAAAACTGCGTTGGATAGCTTGTCCTGCTTCATATCACATATTGCTCGCCGTCATTAACACCTACAAATCGCAGATATGCCGTGAGCCACTTC
>Ga0209636_10005727_pt1 | contig 12694 bp, 9 predicted proteins | sample DeeMarSWOR152_54_FD_187464 | JGI IMG/M metagenome (GOLD analysis project Ga0209636, IMG submission 187464) | Marine sediment microbial communities from White Oak River estuary, North Carolina - WOR-1-52-54 (SPAdes) (version 2) | ecosystem: Environmental > Aquatic > Marine > Intertidal zone >...
GTTAGCTGTCGAGGGAAACGCCGTGTTAGCCTGCTTTGACGAGGGCTGCGGCAAAGAGGAGGACTTAGTTGCGATGATGAGTGTCTCCAACGGCATTATAAAGATGGAGATAGAGGAGGATAGACGGCTCTTAAACGTTGTGAAGCATCCGAAAGCGAGGCCGACACGAATTGAAATCCCTATGACCCCATCAATTGAGCTTAAAGCGTTTACATTTGATCGGAGTATAGTGAGACAGTATTATCAAGCAATGACAAGAAAAGATGAAGCGTGGTTGAGAAAGGAGATTGGGGACTTCGTGAACCTGTTCTGGCCGAACTTCGCTCACTGGAGCGGGATGCTCTGGGATCCCAAACGATTCCCAACGATGATATATCAGATAAACAAAGGGGAACCATACCGTATGATTAAGGAGTTCTGGTCTCTTCTTTTTCCTTGGAAAATGAGGCTTCTCTACGGATTAGGCACCTTTCTGGGATTCTTGCCTAAGAGCTTCAGCAAAGTCAAAGACATGAAAAAACTGATGAAGTCTTTTGAAGAGGACCAGTGGGAGCGCACCGGTATTGTGGAATACCTAGATGATGTGTCGAAGAACAACGAACACTACATCAGAGTACACGAGAACTTTGACTGTTGGGGGCTTGAGACTGTCGGTGACACAATGGCTTCTCATCTCCCCCCACTCTTCGCAGGCACGTTGAAAGCATTAGAGAAGGAAGAGCGGGACTGGAACGCCTTGGAGACGAAGTGTGTAGGGTTGGGGGATCCCTACTGTGAATTTAAACTTGTTCCCGGAGAAATCAATGGACTGAAAGCTTCACTAGAGAAAGATGCTTCAGTCCTTGAAAGGATAAATGAAAGATTTATGAGTCGTCTTATGGGTTTTCTGCTCAACGGGAAGCCCCTTGTCGAGAGGCCCAGATTAGGGAGAGATATCCACCTTCATCCGGTCATGCACGCTATGGGTTTCCCCCATGTGGCTGGGGAGAGATACCGAATGGCGTTGCAGATGGGCGGCGCAAGGTCGGGAAAGGAGGTCGGTGAACGGCTCATGGACGCGGGGTTAAGGGCGGATGATGCAGTTAAGCGCGTTTTCCACCTCCTAGAGCACTGCAAGGTTGGCAAGGTTGTGGCAGACGAAACCATAAGGATAGAAGGGAACTGTGAGAGCTTACGGGAATTCGTTGCGGGTAAACGTGAGGAGCCTTGCTGCTTTTTCACCACCGGCTTCTTCAACGGCTTCTTCACCTCGGTCACGAACCAGCATGTTAAAGAGATCAAATGTATTGCGATGGGTGATCCCTACTGCGAGTGGGAATTCAGGTAGGTGATGCTTTGTGGTGCCTATAACCCAAATACAAGAAGTACCACCGAGGAAGATGGTTCTATTAGTCGGTTCTCCCGGGGCTGGAAAATCGACGTTTTGCCAGCAGGTCGCCCTCAAGAGTTTGGTGATGGATAGACCCATTATATATGTGACAACTGAATGTTCCCCGTCTGAGGTCGAGAAGGAATTGAAAGATAGAGGATTGGGCGAGGTCGAGCCAGGCCTACTAAACTTCGTTGATGCATATAACGAAACGGTGGGGCTCTTAGTCGCGGATCGCCCTGACACTGCTCGCGCAGACTGCGACGACCTTTCCAGCATAAGTGTTGCGATCTCCAAGATAAGTGAACAGATAGGGAGAAAGGGCGTCTTGCTGGTCTTTGACTCACTGACTTCCCCTTATCTTTTCAGCGGCTCAGAAGTCCTGAGGTTCATAAAGAGAACCCTCTCAAGGTTTGCGGCTGAGGGAAACAGTGTCTTAGCCTGCTTTGATGAGGGCAGCAGTAAGGAAGAAGACCTTGTGGCCATGATGAGCCTCTCCAGTGGCGTGATAAAGATGGAGTTAAAGGAAGGAAGGAGGGTGCTGAATGTGGTGAAGCATCCCGTGGTGGAGCCCACAAGAATTGAGGTCCCAACGACCAAAATTGGCGGGAAGAAATTATTTGATACTAAGCATTGGGATCAGGAGATGGCGAGACGTTCTTGGGACGTGAGTAGAGCCGGCGGGATCAGAACAGAGCTCGGAGATCATGTGAACGTTTTCTGGCCTAACTTTGCATTCTGGAGTGCCATGGTTTGGGACCCTAAACGGTTCCCGGAGATGAGGTACGAGTTGACCAAGAAGGGGGCCGCCCAGATGAGGGACATGATCAAGTTTGCCCCCTTACACATGAAACTTTTCTTCAAATTATCCATGCCCAAGAGCTTCAGCAAGGTCAAAGACATGAAAAAACTGTCAAAGTTTTTTCAGTCGGAAATTAAAAAGGCGGGCAACGGCATAATGGAGTATCTTGAAGATGTCTCTAAGACCGACAAACATTACTTCCGAGTTGATGAGAATTGGGAATGCTGGGGATTCGAGAACACAGGTGCCACGATGGCTTCAATGCTCCCTCCTGCCATTGCAGGCTGGTGTAAAGGACTGGAGAAAGAAGAGAGGGACTGGAACGCCGTTGAGACGAAGTGTATAGGGCTTGGGGATCCATACTGCGAATTCAAACTGGTGCCAGGAGAAATTAAGGAGCTGAGAAATTCTCTTGAGAAAGACAGTTCGGTTGCCGAAAGGGCACATGAGGGGTTGATGGAACGTCTCATGGATTTTCTGATCGATGGGAAACCCCTTGTAGAGAGGTCTAGGTTGGGGAGCGATGTCCACATGGAGATGGTATCCCATGTTACGGCTCTCCCTGCGATGGCTGGAGAGAGATACCGTATGGCGTTGAGGATGGGAGGTGCTAGGGCTGGGAAGGAGGTTGGCAAACGCCTGATGGACGCGGGGATGGGGGAGGATGAGGCGGTGAAGCGCATCCTCAGCTTCCTAGAACATTGTAAGGTGGGAAAGATTGCAATGGATGACACCATTAGAATGTGGGAGAACTGCGAGAGCCTCTACACCAAGCTCTTTTGGGCGAAGCACATGGAGCCCTCCTGCTATTTCACAACGGGCTTCCTTAGCGGCTTCTTCTGCGCCGTCAAGAACCACCACATTAAAGAAACAAAGTGCATAGCGATGGGCGACCCCTACTGCGAGTGGGAGTTCAGATAGGTGGTGTTGAAAGAGGGCCATGTTTAGCCGAAAAGGAGGTTGGTAAAGGTGCCGAATCATACCCGCACTGATATGCGGGTCTCGATCGGCTTTGCTGCTGGTTTCTTCGTCGCCTTTCTGGTAACAATCTTGGCTCCGGAGGGAATGACAGGGGATCAAATAGAGGCCATTTGGACAGCCGCCATATCTGCCGGTTTCATCAACCACGGGATCTGGGATCGTGAAAGGGGCTTGGTTCTTGGCGGCTCCTTAAGCATCGCAGCGACGTTGATTAGCCTAGCCTTTGCGCCTACATTCTTCCCGCTGGGATGGATTGTTTTAGGCTGTGCAGTAGCTGTTTCAGGTTTCTACCGTGCCCCAAGGACAGAAAACCTTCTTATTGGTGTCTACATTGCGTTGGGAGGCTTCATCCGCTTACTTTCAGTTTATCTCTCAACAAGTTTTTTTTCTGCATTTATGGTCTGGATGGTACTGATTGGTTTGATGGTAATGACGGTAGCTATGGAAAGTAAGAATCCTGTGATGCGTTTTATGGGTGCCTCTTGCATTTTGATGGCTGTAGTCACCTATACCTTTTTTCCAGAACTCATGTTCTTATCTGTTGCCCTCGTCTTCGCGGTGGGGATGCCCGTGAACCTCGTTTACCTGTACAGACTTCTTGGAAGAACGCCCAAGATCGGAGAGATCTTCTCCCTTGCCACCCACGCCCTGTTCCTGCACGGTCTGAAGAAACCCATAGACCAGTACAGCGTTATAGCCATCCTCATCAAAGGAAACATCGGAGCCGAAAAAGTTATCCACGACCTGATGTCCCGTCTGGAGACCAAATGCGCGCCCATCCTGCTTCTAGGCCCCACTGCGCCAACGCAGCTGTCCCTTCCTAAGGATGCGAAGATCGGCTGGGTCACCACAATCTCCGGTGTATCGGAGCTGGAGTATCCCATCCTCTCCCCTGAAGACCCTTCGATGGTAAGCGTCTTCCTGAACAAGACCTTGAAGACCTTGCCTGAAGACAGCACGCCTGTCATCCTAGGCGACTTCCTCGATAACATGATTCCTCATATGGATGAGAGTCTCTTCTACAAGTACTACTCTGATCTAGCCTCAGCCGCAAGAATCTTGAACCATACGGTTGTCTTCATCGTGAAAGCTGACACCCACAGTGAAGTAGATGTCAACGTTGTGAAACGCTTCGCCGACGTGATCATAGAGAACAGGGAGCGAGAAGAGAAGGGTAGACTCGTCAGAGAGGTCAGGGTGAGCAATCGGGTGGACAACATACACACAGACTGGAAGAAATATTAACTGTCGACCTGAGTTCGTCAAAGCCTCACCGATAAATTAAAAAAAGCCTGTCAAATACCTATAACTCAAGGGATGCTTGTTGTCGTCTTTATCCCGATTACAGGAAATACCGCCAAAAAGCATGATCTTGCTGGTTGGCCCGCCTGGCTCGGGGAAGTCAACCTTCTGCCAGCAGGTCGCCCTCCAGAGCTTGGCGATGGATAGGCCAATTATCTTTGTGACGACGGAGTATGGTCCGTCTGAAGCTGAGAGAGCCTTGAAGGAGCGGGGATTGGGGAAGGTTGAGCTGGGTCTGCTGAACTTTGTTAATGTGTATCACGAGACCGTGGGGCTCTCGTTTTCGGATAGACCTGACACCGTTCATGCGCACTGCGAGGATCTTTCCAGCATAGGCATAGCGATCTCCAAGCTGAGTGAACGAATAGGGAGAAGGGGTGTTCTGTTAGTTTTCGATTCCCTAACTTCTCCATACCTGTTCAGCGGCTCGGAGGTTCTGAGGTTTATGAGGATGACGCTGTCGGGGTTCGCGGCGGAAGGGAACGGCGTCTTGGCTTGTGTGGATGAGGGATGTGGCAAGCTGGAAGACTTGGTGGCTATGATGAGCGTCTCCAGTGGTGTAATAAAGATGAAGACAGAGGATAGCAAGCAACTCCTGAAAATCGTCAAGCACCCCAAGCTGACGCCTTCGAGGATTGAAGTATCCATAGAACCCAAACGGCTTGGTCTCGAAGAACGCGTCTTCAATCCCGACATGTTGGCACGGTTCCTTCGGGGAGATGAAGCAGTGATGAGAAGGGAGGTTGGGGATTTCGTGAGCCTGTTCTGGCCGAACTTCGCTCACTGGAGCGGGATGCTCTGGGACCCCAAAGGGTTCCCGACGATGGTGTACGAGTTGAACAAGGATGACATGCCCTCCATGATCAAGTTGATGAAGAAGAACGAAATGATCAAACGCGCCATGTTCCCCTTGCACATGCGACTTCTTCTCAAGTTCATGCCGAAGAGCTTCAGCAAGGTCAAAGACATGAAGAAACTGTTAAAAGGAATGGAAAGATCGCTCGGCGGCCCGAAACAGGAACGCAGTGGCATCATGGAATACCTCGAAGACATCTCTAAGACTGACGAACACTACATCAGAATATACGAATCCTCCGAATGCTGGGGATTCGAAAACGTAGGCGCCACGATGGCTTTCTATCTCCCTCCTGCGACAGCAGGCGGGATTAAGGGAGTTGAGAGCTGGAGAGGACTAGAGAGGGACTGGAACGTCATTGAGACAAAGTGCATAGGGTTAGGGGATCCCTACTGTGAATATAAATATGTGCCAGGGGAGATTGATGAGTTAAAACAGTCTCTGGAGAAAGACATCTCGGTGATCGAAAGAATAAATGAACGTTTGATGCGCCACCTTATGGAGTTTCTGCTCCATGGAAAGCCGCTCTTGGAGAGACCTACGCTAGGAAGCTATGTGAACGTCCATAGAGTCTGTCACGCTATGGTTTTTCCTGCCTTGGCTGGCATGAGGTACCGAATGGTGTTGGGAATGGGGGGTGCGAGGGCGGGAAAAGAGGTCGGTTCACGCCTGATGGACGCGGGGTTGAGTGAGGATGAAGCGGTAAAGCGTGTCCTCAATTTCTTTAAGAACTGCAAGATTGGAAGAGTTTCGATGGATGAGACAATAAGAATAGTGGAGAACTGCGAGAGCTCGCAGACGAAAGTGTTTACGACGAAAGAGAAGATGCCTTCTTGTTTCTTCACTACTGGCTTCCTAAATGGTTTCTTTTCTGCGGTCAAGAATCAGCATGTCAAGGAGACTAAATGCATAGCTATGGGTGATCCGTACTGTGAGTGGGAGTTCAGATAAATAGGATAGAACCAATTTAAAATAGGAGGAGGAATGGAGATAGAAGAGATTATCGTTGCTGGTGAACCTTGCCTTGTTATTCGCAGTCCTCTTATCCCGAGAACAGTGTTATGTAACTCGTTCCTCAGTTCGTTATTGTCCCGATTAAAGAGTGCAGATGAGTTTGTAGCGTTTGTTTCAGAACCATGTGTTGTCGTTCCCCAAGGCTTGAACGTGGTTCTAGTTACGGCTTTTTGGCCTAGATGCGTCTTCGACCAAGCTTCGGAAGAATTCAGTATACCATTGCAGACCATTAAACCCCAAGATCTCATGCTGGTCGAAAGGGAGCTCTACATGAAGCTGACAAAGAAGAGTTGTCTCTTCGGCGACTTCCTAGACTCCCTGCTTCTCCACAACGAAGATAAAAGGAAGATCTGTGGACTCCTAAGCAAGGTTCGTAGTTGGATAAGGGAGAACAAGTCTTACGGCGTATTCTTCCTGACAGAGGTTAGGGGTATGGAGGAAATTGTCGATCAAGCCGCCGGCATCTTCGAGATCGTTGTCAAAGCAAAAGTCGAAACCGATCGTGATGAGCCGCTATTGAGCTTAACCATAGTAAAGCACCCCAACATTGCCGAGATAGACAAGACAATTGAAGTCGCATTTGAAAAGGGTCGACCAAAACCTAGGAGAACATAGAAGGGAGGAGTTTTTTGTCTCTTGCCCAATTACAAGAAGTACCGCTAAGGAACATGGTCTTGTTGGTTGGTCCTCCTGGCTCGGGTAAGTCAACCTTCTGCCAGCAAGCCATCCTCCAAAATGTCGCAATGGATAGGCCGGTCATCTATGTGACGACCAAATATGGTCCTTCGAGGGCTGAGACAGACCTAAGAGAGCGAGGATTGCGGGGGGTCGAGCCTACGCTGCTGAACTTCGTTGACTGCTACAGCGAGACTATCGGTGTTGCTGTGCCAGACAGAGCCGACACGGTCTTAGCTGACTGCAACAACCTTTCAAGCATAGACATAGCGATCTCCAAGCTTGGTGAAAGAATAGGTGAAAGGAAGATTCTGTTGGTCTTCGACTCCCTGACTTCTCCGTACCTTTTCAGCGGCTCAGAGATCTTAAGGTTCATGACGCAAACTCTGTCTAGGTTTGCCGCTCAAGACAACGCCGTCTTAGCATGCATAGATGAAGGCTGCGGGAGATCTGAGGACCTCGTGGCGATGATGAGCATCGCAGATGGCGTGGTGAAGATAGAGCTGCAAGAGGGCAGACGACTTTTCAACATAGTTAAACACCCAAAATTAAGGTCGACAAGAATTGAAGCCCCCCTAGAACCCAAGCTAGCGGAACTCCAATTCGATATTAACATATACGATCCGGGTGAAACTGCAAAGCTTCTTGTTGCGATAATGCAAGCAGATAAGGCTGTGTTAAGACCGGAGGTTGGAGACTTTGTTAACTTGTTCTGGCCAACTCTTGTCCACTGGGGTGGCATGCTCTGGGACCCCAAAGGGTTCCCCTCAATGAAATACGAGTTAAACAAAAATGAGGAATCATCCGCACAGGACACAGTGCAGTTCTTTCCTTGGCATTGGAGACTCTTCATAAAAACCTATTCCACACTTTTCGCACCAAGGGACTTAAGCAGAGTCAATGACATGAAGAGAGCCATCACAAAATTCCATGGTCGGCTCTTAGAGAACGAGAGGAGTGGCATCGTGGAATACCTTGAAGACATCTCCAAGACGGATGAACACTACGTTAGAATATACGAGAGCTCTGACTGCTGTGGATTCGAAAATGTGGGAGCCTCGATGGGCTTGTACTTGCCCTCTATAATCGCGGGCAAGCTAGAAGGATCTGATAGCAAGAAGAGGAAGTGGAACGCTCTAGAAACAAAATGCATTGGACTCGGGGATCCCTACTGCGAACTCAAAGTAGTGCCAAGAGAAATACAGGAACTAAACGACTCTCTAGCGAAAGAGAGCTCGGTTATCGAAAGGATCCACGAACAAGTCACGCATCGACTTATGGGATTTCTGCTCGAGGGGAAACCTTTGGTAGAGAGACCTACGTTGGGGAGTAATGTTCACTTCCATGTGGTGTGGCATGTCATAGGATTTCCCTATATGGCAGGTGAAAGATACCAGATGGCGTTGAGAATGGGCGGTGCCAAAGCTGGCAAAGAGATTGGGGAACACCTAATGGAAGCCGGAATGGGAGGTGATGACGCCGTCAACCGTGTTCTCCATCTATTAGACTACTGCAAGGTGGGGATAGTTGGAATGGATGAAACGATCAGGATACGGGATAACATCGAGAGCTCATACACAAAGACCCTGAAAACAAAGCCAAGAGAACCAGCGTGTTACTTCACCACAGGCTTCCTCAACGGCTTCTTCTCAGCCGTCAAGAACCAACACGTTAAAGAGACTAAGTGCATAGCGATGGGTGATCCTTACTGTGAGTGGGAGTTCAGGTAGTTTGTGTTGAAAGAGATAACGATTAAGTCGGTGCGCATTATGCAAAAGGCGCGGATGTAAACTGATGTTTAAATCTAACCCCCGCACTTTTGGCTTAATTTTGGCTCTTTTTTGGCAAAATTTTTGCTATATTAGTTACGGATACGCTGGGGCTATCACCCAAACAAGAGGGCAAGTTCAATTTGTCTAAAATGGTTTCTAGACGCAAATTCTTTCTAAAATCTACTGCGGCTTTTTTACTGGTAAAAATATGTTTCCACATTCAGCTCGTCTCCAAATCACCTCAGAAAAGCGTCAATTTACGCCTCTTTTCAAGAAATAAGCCCAAAAAATTTTGGAAAAAACAGCGCCGGGGAAGGGATTCGAACCCCTGCGAGCCAAAGGCCCACTGGCTTACTTGTCTTTTTACATAGCCCTCTTTACTGCGCTAAGGGATCTCGAGGCCAGCGCGATAACCACTCCGCCACCCCGGCTTGATTAGAGATTTGCGCCACTGTCTAAAAGAGTTTTCATTTCGACTTCAGAAGCGAAGGGAAAAAACAGGATTTCTTGCTTTTCCTCTTCTTGGCGTCCCATTCACTGAGTATTTTTGTGGCTTCATTGGCTATTTTGATGGCGGTTTCCTCTCCAGCGCCCGGTTTGAATTCACTTGTAATTAGATTGTTGTAGACGGCGCACACTGCGCCTGCCCTCAGTCCGTAAAGGCTTGCTAGGGTGTATAAGGTAGCTGTCTCCATTTCAAGATTCAGCACTCCTGCTTTCTGCAATGTAGGAAGCAGACTTGCCGCTTCTGAAACGTCGCCTGCTTGGACAGGACGGCTTTGCCCTGCATAGAAGTCGGCTGTCGTGGCGGTCACGCCGACATGATAATTTTTAATGCCCAAGCTTTCGGCAGCTTCAATCAGGGCTAACAGGACTTCATAATTGGCTACAGCGGGGTATTCAGGCATAATGTAGCAATGGCTAGTGCAGTCTAAGCGGACAGCTGCGGAAGAGATGATCACGTCGCCGCAGGCGATGCCACGCTGTATTGCGCCTGTGCTGCCTACTCTGATGAACGTGTGCACGCCTACGTTTGAGGCTTCGTTGACAGCAATAGACATGCACGCTGGGCCAATGCCGCTGGATAACGCAGAGACAGAGACTCCCTTATAGCTGCCCGAGAAACTGCGAAATTCACGGTTACTTGAAACTTCATTTGCAGTATCCCAAAAACGGGAGATCCTTGGAACACGATCAGGATCGCCTGGCACTAGAAGATACTCTGCTAAGTCACCTCGACCGCAAGCAATATGGTACTGTTTACCAGTAGGAGCTTTTGCGTGCATTCGCTTCACCAAGTTAAAGACTAGCAGCATAAGATTTAAAAATGCCGTAAATATTACGGCGTAAGGCAATAGACAAGTATTTCTTCGTTAAACAACTAGGTCTGCTAAATCCACGCTATGCTCGTAGATCTGCCTTAAAAAGGACGCCGTAGCCAAGATTTGCGGCATCACCTCGACAGGTTGATCCTTCGCAACCTTCTCGACATCCGCGAACATTGTTTCGATTTTCCCATGCATGTTCCGCACGTTTTCAGCCAAGGCAATGTCTTTGTTTACGAACGATTTCAAGGCTTGTTCATGAGCATCGAAACAAATTGCCTGCAAACCAGCCAACAACTTTTGCAGTTCTTCAGAGGGCTTAATCCCGTTTAGTTCTATTGTCTTGGCGGCTATTTGCACGCATGCATCGCCTATAGCTTCAATCAAACTGGCGGCTAAACGGTAGTCTAAACATTCTATTGGAGTTATCCCAAGTTTCTCGCTCAAGCTAGGAGTCTGAATTATTGTACGCAAAATTCGAACCAACAGGAAATAGAGTCGGTTGCTCTCGTCATCGCGGGCGATAACGCTTTTAGCCAGCTGTAAATCTCCGTTAATAAAGGAGCTAGCGACGTCGCGGTTCATTCCCGCAACTATAGCGTAGTTTCGTCGTAAAATCTTCTCCGGCGGAAAGCCAGAAGGCTCCAACAAACACTGAAGAACTATCTGAGAGTAACTCTCCTCAACGATCTCCAACCCAATCAGAGAACCTACAGTTGTCTTAACGACGTTTCTAACGTCGAAGTCAATACGCTCCTTTGCTTCGATGCGAATTATATCAAAACCTAGAAGATAACTACTAATAATTTCACGGCTCAAATATGGTCCAGAGTTTAAATTCGCGACTCTTGGCAACGGCTCAGCATTATACTTAGGGTCTATGAGAAGTTTACCCTCGCTCGTTTCATCAAGAGCGACCAAAGCGCCTTTTCTCAAACCTTGCTGTTCAGCCCAAGACCTTGGCAAACAAACAAAAAACGTGCCAGTAGGCGTGCGTTGCACCTTGCGTAATTCACCCATTACAATTATCCCCCTCAACATGACCTCAGTTTGGAAGTAACATATCTAAATAATAACTCGTGTATATAAACTTGAAAGCGTATGTTAGAATTAAAGGACAAATGTGTGATTGGCATAGATTTGGCGGGGTCAAGCAGAAACCCGAGTGGATGGGCACTGCTAAAAGGTAATGCTGCGAAAACCTCTCTGGTCTATACAGACAGCGAAATTTTAGAAAATACAGTAAGGAACCACCCTGCACTCATAGCCATAGACGCGCCTTTGAGCCTTCCAAAAAAGGGCGAGTTTTTTAGAAAAGCAGACAGAGAAATGATAAGAAACGGATACAGAGTATTTCCTCCAAATCTCCCCGCCATGAAAAAACTCGCCTTACGGGCAATAAGATTGAATAGGCTAATAGAGGAGAAGATGTATAAAACAATTGAAGTGCATCCAACATCAACCCGAAAAGCCCTGCAAATGCCATTAAAAGATTGGAAGGCAATTCAAGAGATCCTAAAAACCCTTGGGCTGAAAGGAGAATTAGAAACGCGCTCTTTGGCGACGCATGAAATCGACGCCGTTACAGCTGCTTTAACAGCAGTTCTCCACCTGAAAAGTCAAACTGAACGGGTAGGTGATGACGAGAAGGGCTACATAACAGTTCCGAAGAAGAGAGACTGGAGAACCCTAGTAGCATGAGTGAAAGAGAAAAACTTCAAAAAGCCGTTGAAACAACAATTGCAGCAGGATACCAATTAAACAGCGAAGCGTTTGAATTTTTAAACAAAGCCGCCGCTACGGACGACCCAACCGCGCTAATGAACAAAGCGCTACAAAGAATAGAAGAATTACGAGAGAAACCATTATTCATTGACAGAAGCTTATTGGAAATGGTGCTTAAACAACCAGAAACCATAGAAGAAGGACAAGTTCAACCTCAGGATAAAAGCTTGGAGTTGTCACAGCAACATTTGACTGAGGGGAAAAGCTTTTTCCACCCTTACGCAAAGGATGTAGAAGCAAACATTAACGTGATAGAGGACCCCACAAGCAAGCTCAGCTCCAACGGAACAATCGAAGAATACCTTCAATACTTTCAAGACAGATTTAAACGAATTGAACGCTTGCTAAGACAAAGGATCGATGTTAAAGCCGCAACTGCGATATTAGAAGCGTTAAAATCGCCAGCCAAAACAAAACTAAAGATAATCTGCATGGTGACTGAAAAGCGAGAATCAAAACAGAATATGATTTTGACAGTTGAAGACCCGCAAGCACGTGCCACTATTCTAGTGACCCGCAACGCGCCAGAAGCGCTGCATAAAAAAGCCCAGATGCTTCTTCCTGACCAAGTCGTATGCATAGCGGTGGTAAAAACGAGGAGTAATCTTTTCTTGGCTGAGGAAATAATTTTTCCAGAAGTGGGCCAGAAGCCTCGACGTAGAGCTCCAGAACCCATTTACGCGGTGCTCACTTCAGACATGCATGTAGGCAGTGCAAAGTTTAATAGAGAAGCCTTTAACCGTTTCATTTTATGGCTTAACGGCAAGTATGGAAACGGCAGAATGAAGGAAATAGCTGGCCACGTAAAATACC
>Ga0209636_10005729_pt1 | contig 12692 bp, 12 predicted proteins | sample DeeMarSWOR152_54_FD_187464 | JGI IMG/M metagenome (GOLD analysis project Ga0209636, IMG submission 187464) | Marine sediment microbial communities from White Oak River estuary, North Carolina - WOR-1-52-54 (SPAdes) (version 2) | ecosystem: Environmental > Aquatic > Marine > Intertidal zone >...
ACTTCATTATCTTTTATCAGGATCAAAGCACAGCCACCGCCAAGACCACTAATGGTCGAAACAGAATCAGAGAGTAATTGCTCCACGGTGGAAAAATCATATTCAATTTGGGCGTTCACATTATTTGACAGGAGAAATGTTATCAAAAACAAATAAAGATTCAGTTTTTTCATATCAAAAACCTGGTGGCTCCTATTTGATGTTTCCCAAGATTTTGATGGACAAAGGGAAAAATTCCCAGCCATTTTGCGAGCAACTCTTGAGAGAAGCACGAGTTTCAACAACGCCTGGCGCCGATTTTGGTCCCACAGGTGAGCAACACTTGCGGTTATCCTTTTGTGTCCCTGAGGAAATGATTAATAAAGCATTTGATAGGATGGAGCTATATTTTTCCTAACCTGGATTATTCATAAAATTTCACACAAAGCCGCTAAGGCGCCAATAAATTGGAATTTATGAATTTTAGCTTGAAAAAATGAGTTTTGTCACCTAATTCAAAATCAATCAGGAAGTCTAATCTTTTCAAAATTTTGCGTCTTAGCGTGATGAATTATTCAGGCTAAAATGGTTTTGTATCTCCAGAAAAATGGGATTAGGTAATTCCTTACTTGACTCTGAAATTATTTTTTATTAGCTTATATACCTTTCAATAATTTGAAAAAATATTATTGGGGGAACTTGTAAATCATTTCTTTGGGACTTTTTTATTTCTAATTACCAGGAGGTAACATGCGGAAAATTTTGGTTACGGGAGCGTTAGGACAGATCGGCTCTGAATTAACAATGGCGTTGAGACAGAAATACGGCGATGAAAATGTTATCGCTACAGACATTCGATCGAAAGTTGATGATGTTATAATTGAATCAGGTCCATTTGAAATCGTTGATTGCACCGAGAAAAATAAAATGGGTGAGGTTGTCAATAAATATAAAATCGATACCATTTTCCAACTGGCTGCCATACTTTCGGCAGTGGCCGAAGAGAAACCTCAATTTGCCTGGAATGTAAACATGATTGGGCTATACAATGTATTAGAGGTCGCCCGAGAGTCGAAATGCAGCGTTTTTACACCAAGCTCGATTGGCGCATTCGGTCTGTCAACTCCTGTGAACAATACCCCGCAAGATACGATCCAGCGTCCGCAAACCATGTATGGGGTCACGAAAGTGGCTGGTGAATTGCTCTGTGATTATTATTTTAAACGGTTTGGCGTTGACACGAGAGGAGTTCGTTATCCTGGAATTATTTCTTATCACACACTTCCAGGCGGTGGCACCACTGATTATGCTGTTGAAATTTATTATGAAGCGATCAAACACAAAAAATATACTTGCTATCTCAAAGAAGGAACCCATTTAGACATGATGTATATGCCTGATGCAATTAAGGCAACGATTGATTTGATGGAAGCAGACCCCAGAAAACTCATCCATCGCAATGCGTTTAACGTAACCGCCATGAGTATGGCACCAGAAGATATCGCTGCTGAAATTAAAAAAGTAATTCCTGAATTCACGATTAATTATAAAATCGATCCAATTCGGCAGGCAATTGCTGATTCCTGGCCCGATAAAATGGATGACAGTTCGGCTCGTGGAGAATGGAATTGGCGATCTCAATATGACCTGAAATCAATGACCAGAGACATGATTGAAAAGCTTACTGAAAAATTGAAAGTAAATTCAAATTAGAAAAGGAGAATTAAATTATGAAATTTTCAGAATCTTTAAAACAGGCGGCAGACCCTATCCTGAAATCCCAATTTGAACACCCCTTTGTAAAAGGGCTCGGTGATGGTACGCTGCCAATGGACAAATTTCGTTTTTACATGATTCAGGATTCGCTTTACATTGTCGATTACGCCAGGGCAATGGCATGGGTAGCACCACTGATGCCAGATGTGAAAAACATACTTGCCATGCTGGATGCTGCCAAAGCTTCATTTCAAATTGAGGCAATGCTGAAAGAACAGTACTTTGAGCAATTTGGCGTCACTATGGAGGATGCGCTAAAAACTGAGCTGGCGCCAACCTGCAAGGCCTACATCGATCATCTGTTTCGTTTCACTCGTACGGGCACATTGGCCGAAGGCATGGCAGCCATTCTTCCCTGCGGATGGATTTATATCGAAATCGGACATGAATTTACAGCGGGCAAAACAATTCCCGATGATCATCCTTATAAATCATGGTTAATGACTTATGCAGTACCTGAATTTCGGGATATGGTGAATTGGTGGTTTGAAATATTGGATAATGCTGTTGAAGGTTACCCTGAACCTGCATTAAATCACGTTAAAGATATTTTTCTAAAATCCTGTCGCTATGAATGGATGTTCTGGGAGATGGCATGGAATATACAAGAATGGAAACCCTGAGATTGAAATGGCTGAAACGAATTAGTATGATTATTTAATTCCTCACTTGACTCTGAAATCATTTTTTAGTAAATTATATATCTTTCGATAAGTTGTGAAAAAATATTAATTACAAGATCGATCCAATTCGGCAGGCAATTGCTGATTCCTTGCCAGATAAAATGGATGATAGTGCAGCTCGAGAGGAATGGGGCTGGCAACCGCAATATGATCTGGAATCTATGACAGAAGATATGATCAAAAAGCACTCTGATAAGCCGAGGGACGTGAATTAAATAACTGCCCCATTTCATATTTCTTAACTCAAATATAATCAACATTGATTATTCAGCAAAACGGGTAATTTATTTAATTCACTGTCGTAAAAATAAATTCAAATTAACTAAAAGAAGGAGAAACAGCATGAAGGTATTAGTCTTCGGCGGATCTGGAAAGATTGGTTCTGCGGTGGCATGGGATTTAGCAAAGGATAAGCAAATTAAAGCGATAGGAATTACTGGTAGACGGAAGCACGCTCTGGAGGAAACCAAAGCGTGGATCGGCAGTGATAAGGTGATCCCGCATGTTTTGGACGTCAACGACAAAGAGAGCACCATCAAGTTAATGAAACAATATGATGTGGGCGCGATTGCGCTCCCCGATCGAAAGACAAGCTATACGATCGCCCATTTCGCTGTAGAGAGTGGGTTGAACATCGTTGATATGCTGGAAGAATATCATCGACGGCCTGATGCTTATGAAACAGAGGGATTGGAAATTCCAGGTGGAATGACACTCGATGAATATGGGGACTGGCTTCATGAAACCGCGATTGCCAATGGAGTCACTTTTGTTGATGGAATGGGCTTTGCGCCTGGTTTGAGTAATGTCACAGTTGGTGAAGCAATCCGAAAAATGGACACAGCCGAAACCGCGATAGCGAGAGTTGGCGGCATCCCATTGAAGGCAAGTGCTCAAAAGCACCCACTAAAATATATGATCACCTGGGCGTTTGAACACGTGTTACGAGAATATATGATCAAATTAAAAGTGATAAAAGGCGGCAAGGTTATGGAAGTGGATGCAATCGGTGATCGGGAGAGATTTCAATTCACAAAATTTCGTCAAAACGAGGAGTTGGTATGCGCCGTTACACCAGGCATGCCCAGCTTTATTTTCTCAAGACCAGAACTTAAGGAGTTTGCTGAGAAGACAGTTCGCTGGCCTGGTCATTGGGAGGGAGTAGACACATTAAAGGAATGTGGATTGCTTGATATTGAGCCTCATGATTTCAAGGGTGCAAAGATAGTTCCCCGGGAATTCTTGCTGTCCCTTATAACGCCTAAACTTCGACCATTAGAAGGTGACACGGATGTGTGTGTAATGTATAATACAGTTATCGGAACCAAAAATGGTAAAAAGGTTAAGATTGAATATTTCTTATGGGATGAGGCAGATGTTAAAAATGGCATTTCTTCCATGATGCGGGTTACGGGTTTTCCAGTGGCGATCACTGCAAAACTTCTGTTAGAAGGAGAAATTAAAGAGCAAGGAATCGTACCACCTGAAGACTGTATTAAAGGCAAGGTCTATGACCGATTTATGGAAGAGTTAAAAAACAGAGATATAAATATTCTCGAGGAGCTGGTATTTGAAAATTAGAGCTAATGGATCTTTGAAAGTAACTTATGATTGTATTCCCTGCGCCATTGGAAGTTTAATTACACTCTTTAAACAGGGATTGGTAGCTGAAGAAAAACAGGAACCAGCGATGCGTGCCTTGCTTGAATATCTCAGTAAAATTGATTACAAACAATCCCCTCCTCTGTTGGGACAGCAGATGCATCGCATTATTCGAGATGTTCTTGGAAATTCTGATCCTTACTTTGAAATCAAACAACGATTCAATTGGTTGATGCTGGATTTTTATCCAAATTTGAAAAAGTTAGTTGATGAAGCTGGTGATCCATTCCAAATGGCATTAAGATTGGCAATTGCTGGTAATGTAATTGATTTTGGTCCAAACCAACCGTTTGATATTACAAAAACATTAGAACAAGCGAAATCGATTGTATTGACGATTGACGATTCTAAATCCTTACAAACATCTATTGCACGGTCCAAAATTTTGCTCTACATCGGTGACAATGCTGGTGAAATTGTAATGGATCGGATATTTTTAGAGACGATTCAGCATCAAAATTTGTACTTTGCCGTTCGCGGTGCACCAATAATTAATGATGCAACCATTGAGGATGCACAACTGGTCGGAATCGATAAAATGGCAAAAGTTATCTCTAATGGCGATGATGCACCAGGAACGATTTTAGAGAATACTTCGGATGAATTTCGAAAAATTTTTGATATGGCTGATCTCATCATTTCAAAAGGTCAGGGTAATTATGAAGGATTGAACGGCTGTCAGAGAAATATATTTTTTATTTTAATGGTAAAATGTGACCATATTGCTAATCATTTGGGCGTTCGTAAAGGAGATTTTTTAGTTAAGCGAAGTGGAGGATTATAAATTAAGGGAGTGGGATAAAATAAGTTTCCCATTTAATCTACATAAGTTATTATTTATAAATGTTGAAAAAAATTGAAATGTCCAAGTTATTTAATCCCACTCCCTAAAAAATCTATTTAAGACAACTTTCGTTTCCATAGAAAAGAGAATCTAATTTATGAAATGGCTGGCATAAACTAATAAGGGGAGGTTTATCGTATGAAAAACAAATTAATTATGAAAGTACCATTGCTTGTAATTTTGACCTGCTGTTTTTTTCTTATGAATGGAATATCATTTGCGCAGCAGGCTAAAAATGAGGAGTGCCCTTTTTCGACCAGTTTACATCATACTGGTGAAGGTATGAGATACTGGTACGAAGAACAAGGTGGTTTCAAGAGCATAACCGACATCCCTTACGCTGAACTTGACTGCAAAAATTGCCACATTAATTCATGTAGTAAATGTCATACCACGAAGGAAGAGGGAAAGTGCTCCTATAGCACAGAAAAGGCGCAACAGACGGAGACATGTCTGGCTTGTCACACCCGAGCAAAATCAACTTTTAAGATCAGTGAAGAGGCGGGTTGTCTCGATGTTCATATCAGTAGTGGAATGAGCTGTTCGGATTGCCATAAAAGCGCAGATGTTCATGGGGATGGTATTTTTTATCATTCAATGCGAGATTCAGGTGCGGTAAAAGCCTCGTGTGCAGATTGCCATGAGCCCCAGGAAGATGAAATTCGGGCACATACTGTACACAAAGGAAAATTAGATTGTGCGGCATGTCATATATCCAATTCTATTACCTGTTTGAACTGCCACTTTGAGAATTTTCTAAAAACAGGGACAAGAAAAGGAAATTTTATTTCGCCGTGCCAGGAATGGGTGCTTTTAATTAACTATCAAGGCAAAGTTACAACTGGCACTGTTCAAACTCTTGTTTACAAGGATCAAAAGTTTGTCGCTTATGCGCCCTACTTTACGCATGCCGTTCAAGCAAAGGGGAAAAATTGTGTTGATTGTCATGCTAACCCGGCTATAAAATTAATAAAAGAGGGTAAAAATGTATCCATGGCTGAATTCAAAGATGACCAGATCGTTTCCTATAAAGGTGTGGTTCCATTAGTGCCAGATCAATTACAATGGCCATTTTTTAATAAGGAAGGTGATAAATGGGTTCCCCTTGAAAATAAAGAGAAACCCAAAATTCAGCTTACTGGGCATGGAAAGCCATTAACCGATGAACAAATTAAAAAAATGGCGCGACCATATAAAAAATAGTTCAGGTCAGAAGTATTGATTATATTATTTTTTACCAACAACCCAACAACCTTGATAACAAATGCCAGCCATTTCATGTATTTTTTTTATTGAAATAGGAGATAAGTATGCCATTTGGATCTGGACGAGGTTGGGGTAGAGGTCCACGAAGAAAAGGTGGAAAACGTGGAATGGGAAGAGGCGGCTCTGGGCGAAGGATGATGCCCCATCGTGCTGAAAATTGTATCTGCCCCGTTTGTAATACATTAGTTCCGCATCAAATAGTCATGCCATGCTATCAGACAGCCTGTCCGAATTGCGGTGCGTTAATGACACGACAGTTTAATGTACCGAGTTACTATCCTTTAACCCAGGAGGCAGGTGTATCCACAATACCAAAAGTTGATCAAGATGTCTGTAATGGATGTGGTTTGTGTGTTTCAGCCTGCCCGACTGATGCGATTGAGCTTATTAATAAAAAAGCAGTAATTCGCCCTGATCGATGCACCAACTGTCGCGCTTGTATTGAAACTTGCCCAGTCTCAGCCATTAAATAATTAGGAGATATAGGGTGGCTGATAAAACAACACAATTAAAAAAGGGCCAAAGATTAGCCCTCTGGGCTACAATTATTACTTTATTCATCTCCGCATTAAAAGGGGTAATCGGATTTCTATTTCATTCCAAAGTGCTGGTAGCCGATGCATTTCACAGTGGTGCGGATACGATTGCTATTTTTGCATCGGCATTTGGGCTATGGCTGGCTTCAAGAAAGAAAAGTGAACGATTCCCTTATGGACTGTTTAAGGCTGAAACTTTTGTCACGCTTATTATTGGAGGACTTATAACCTGGGCTGGAGTCGAGCTCGTTATCGATGGGTATCATAAAATATTATTCGTTCCATCAGGTATTGAATTTCCCTTTTTACCAATTTGCGTATCCATTTTTTCTATAATTGCAGCATTTTTCATCGCCAGAAAGGAGAAGGAAGTTGGCGAGGAAATTAATTCCCAATCACTCATTGCTAATGCTGGAGAATCTTTTTTAGATATCGTTTCATCAATAGTGGTTTTAGCCGGGATTCTAATGGCTTATTGGCGCATTCCCTATGTAGAAGGTGCCATAATCATCTTAATTGCACTGTTAATTATTAAATTGGGATTGGAGAATTTTTGGAAATCCCTGCTCATATTGCTGGATGCGAATCTCGATAAAGAACTGCAACAAAAATTTGAAGAGCTTATTATTAATGTATATGGAGTTAACGATGTCCATGATATAAAAATCCGACAATCAGGTCCGTTTCGGATGGTCGATTTAAAATTCACCACCAATCCTTCGATTACGATTTATCAGGCGCATGAAATAGCTGACGAAATCGAAGATAAAATTATGAATAAATTTGATTCAGTCGAATCAGTATTTGTTCACATTGAACCTTCTCGACACGATAAAGTAAAAGCTATTATTCCAGTCTATGAGATTAATGGAATGAACTCAGAGGTATATGGGCATTTTGGTCGTGCGCCTTACTTTGTTGTTTTGAATATCGAAGAAGAAGATGTGGAAATAGAGGATTTTTATCTCAATGAATTCCTTGACCGAAAACAACATATCGGACTTAATGTAGTTAAAGTAATCGTTCATTACGACTTGGACATGTTGTTCACCAATCGAATTGGTGAAATCGCATTTTACATGCTAAAGGAAAATTTTATTGATATTTATAAAATACCGAAAGCGAAAATTTCTGTTAGACAGGTCTTTGAACTGTATCATAAAAATCAATTGTCACGAATCACCTCTCCAACTCATACCGTTGAAGAATCAATAATTGAAAAAGATAACAGATTAATCCATAACAGCTCATGAACATAAGGGGGTGAGAATTAATAAAAAATAATTCTATATTCATTTAAGTATCAATAAAACAATAAGACGATAACAAAAAGAATTATATATAATTTTTTCTCAACACCTAAAGTAATGTGCTGATTATAAGCATAAAGATAGTATTTAAAAACATTGACAAAGCATTTGAATCTTATTTTATATTTGAAACGAAGTGATATTCGGATTAAATTAGAGCGAAGACTACTCAACTCTTAGTATAGTTTAAAAGGTGAAATCATGACAAGAGACATCCGTATAATATATAGTATTGTTATAACCGTTTCCCTAAATATAATATTTTATTCCCAACTAAATGCTCAATGGTGGAAATCATATCCTTATCATAAGGAGGGCACAGTAATTTATTTTCCAAAAGACGAAGGTTCTCATCCTGAGTATGAACCAGCTTTAGGCACTGAATGGTGGTATGTTAACATGCATCTTCAAGGGGAAACCACTCATCGCAATTATAGTGCGATGGTAGCCTATTTCAATTACAAATTTCGTATCTTCAATATCACAGATGAGACAAATCATGAGTTTCTCTCGTTCACCAATTTTGGATTGCTAAATGTATCGCAAGATTGTCTTGATTTGATGTTTGTCTTATTCGAAGGTACGGAACGCTGGTTCACCAAAACAGATACGCTGGGGGAGCTTTTGCCTTTTCAATATCACTTAAAAGTGGGTGGTAATAACTACCATCTTAATCTCGATCTTGACGCGCAAAAGCCACCTCTGATCATTGGTATGGACGGATTGATCACCGTCGGCACAGGAGATTCATATTACTATTCACAAACCCAACTCACTGTGACTGGCAAGTTGACATTTAGAGGGAAAACCGAGCCAGTGATGGGCATAGCCTGGATTGATCATCAGTACGGTCCCTTCCTTGTCACCCCTGGTGGGGAAGAATCTTACGAGTGGTTCAGCCTGCAATTGGACAACGGTATGGACATTAATCTGTGGAATATTTTTGCGGGAGATAATAAAATCCCACAGGATGACAGCCACAGAATTTTTACCATTTATATCGATGATCAAACGCAAGATACCAGTTCCACTTTTATTCTGGAGCGGCTTTCGTTTTGGAAATATTCTGAAGCATCGTATTTTTCCAGCGGATGGCGCTTGATTGATCCGGTCCACAGAATTGATGTGACCATAACGCCATTGTTCCAGGATCAAGTTGTACCATTTTCAGAAGGTGATTTCTGGGAAGGAAGCTGTGATGTTAATGGCATAGTGGATGGAGATTCAGTTAAAGGTTATGCGTTTGCAGAGTTGTTGCACATGTACGAAACGCCAATAATTACAGTGATCTCTCCTAACGGCGGTGAACAATGGGACGGCAGCCAGCCTGTCGTCTGGAAATTAGAGAATGCTGATGATGGGAATCCTTTGAGATACGATTTATATTATAAAGTCGATGGAGACAGTCAATTCTCCCTAATCATTGCCGAGATCACAGATACAACCTATCTTTGGAATGTTTCAGAATTAGCTCCGAGGGACAGTTGTCTGGTAAAAGTGGTCGGCTATTCGGTCGATTCAACAATTGCAGGGACAGATGTTTCTGACGATATATTCTCTATCGTACCCCCAACCAGGGTTGAAAATTATGCTGATATGGAACGAAATTCATATAAATTATTTCAAAATTATCCCAATCCATTTAACCATCAAACGACAATTCGATTTGAGATAAAAAAGGCGTCAAAAGTTAGCGTGAAAATTTACAATATTCATGGTCAATTGATTAAAGTGTTTAATAACTTGAATACAGAAGGAGTTGCTAAAATCGAATGGGATGGCATAGATCAGCTTGGGCAGGTAGTTAGCAGTGGAGTATATCTCTACCGTTTGGATTCGGGAGATCATGTTGAGACGAAACGCATGGTGTTGTTAAAATAATCATGAGTTGTAAATTATGGAGAAATAAATGTGAATAGAGAACTGAAGCCTTTAATCTATAAATTAGCATGGATTTTCTTGTTTGGCGTCTGGATGGCTTATTTAGAATCTACAGTGGTAGTATATTTAAGAGAACTTTACTATCCCGATGGATTTTCATTCCCCATAAAATTTATCCCGATTCAAATGGCATTAATTGAATTGGGCAGAGAGGCGGGAACAATTTTTATGCTGATCGCAATCGCCTTCATCGCAGGACAAAGAGGTTGGACTCGGTTAGCGTATTTTATGTATAGTTTTGGTGTTTGGGATATTTTTTATTATATCTGGTTGAAAATTTTTCTCAACTGGCCAGATTCTGTTTTGACCTGGGATTTATTATTTCTCATTCCAGTCCCGTGGTCAGGACCTGTTTTAGCGCCTGTTATTGTTTCCCTGTCACTGATCTATGGTGCAGTGATCGTGTTAAATTTAGAAAGAAAAGGTATCGTTTTTAAATTAACAAAACAGGAATGGGGAGTATTAGTTATCGCTCTAGTGCTCATTTTTATTTCATTTATTTTAGAAGCACCCAAAGTCCTGAAACCAGCAGTACCCACTATTTATCACTGGGAATTATTGATTATCGGTGAGGTTATCGGTTTCATAATCTTGATCAAAGCGATCAGAAGGCTGAAAAGAAATCAGTCTAAATGAAAATATGTCAGATATGTTCTTTGCGCATGCTTTGCTTTCTTTGCGTGAAGTTATAAAAATAATTTAGGTTAAAACTAACAATGATTGATACTTTTGAGCCAATTAAAATCGAACTTAAATCCATAGGAATCATTCATACACCTTACAACGAATCAAAGGATATTCCAATCCAAGGAATTTTCAAAGCTGATGTAGAAGGTTGTGTGGAATTAGATGAGCAATACACGCCAGGTTTAAAGGACCTCAATGGTTTCAGTCATGCCATTTTCATTTACTACTTTAATCGATCAATCCAAGAACATTTAGGGGGGAAACCATTTTTAGAAAATGAAAACCAAGGTATTTTTGCGATCCGCAGTCCCAATCGCCCTAACCATTTAGGGCTTTCGATTGTGAAGATTGACAAGATCGTGAACAATAAACTATATTTTAGTGAAGTGGATATGCTCGATGGAACACCTCTATTAGATATTAAACCCTATATCAAATATTATGATTGCCGTGAGAATGTAATTTCTGGTTGGTTGGAAAAACATTTTTCAAATGGAAAAATTCCAGAGAAAACAATTCTTAAGTAGTTTTATTTTAATTTTAAAAGGAGCTTATCATGAATATGCAAAGGTGAATTAAAAGGTGTTGAAAGTTTTTGTAAACTCGGCACTGATAAAGGCTATGATTTTTATAAAATCCAATGCGATCATGGTAAGGGACATCACCATTAATCTTTTTATTACAATAAAATTTTAAATTTTGAGTCAAGTTTTCATTCAATATATGATTGATTTACCCTTAGAGGATTGTCCACGCTGTTTTGGGATTTAGAACGCCTAATTTCCGGCGGTAGTGGTATCAAATTTAAAGGAATTGGAATTTTATCAAAACACTTATGAACATTTTTCATTTTAATCCCAAATGAGTATAAAAAAAGGCTACTGTCAAAAGTAGCCTCTTAAGTCATCATTATTCCTATATGATATTGCTATAGACTTTTTTCACGATATCTATCCCACAATTTCAGTATTGCTGGAATGTAATTTTGAGTCTCTGCTAGCAATATCCCATCCGCTTTATCATTCTTAATCCACAGTGCGGCATTTTTTTCGCCGCCATTGTACGCTGCCAGCCCGCCATCTATCCCGTAGTATGAAATAAGTGTGGATAAATATCGAGTGCCCATCCTGATATTATAAATAGGATTCGTTAGCACTTCCTCCTCATTGGTCCAGGAAATATCTTCATATTCTGCAAGATACATCCCGGTAGCAGGCATAATTTGCATCAATCCAATGGCACCGGCGTGGGATTTAATCCTGGGATCCCAGGTTCCAGCAGACTCATGAGTAATAGTGGCACAGATTAGATCAACATCCAGATTAGTATATTTTAAACTTAAGGAATAAATTTCATTAGCAATATCATATTTTTCCACAGAAGATAATTCTTTGTTATAAGTATCAATAATGGTCATAATTCTCTGGATGTTGTACTGTCGGACACTATCCACACTCATTGCCGCTCTGAGGTCTTGAAGCGACCGCTCCAGATCTCTCATCTTTTGTTTTGTCTCATCGGTTGTGTCAAAATATTTATAGGTGAAACCGATAACTGTAATCGACAGAAAAACGATCATGAGAATTTTTAGCGGTAATCGGAGGTGTCGATATAAAGCACTCTCTTTTTTCATGTTCCCATTCTCCATTTTATGACATTTTTAATTTTCATAGTAAATAGTTACGAATTGTCAAAATAACTTTTTAGCAATTGTTCAATTAAACGATTTAAGTTTGCTTAAGTTTCATTTTAATTATAGAAATTATAAAGTGTAAAATAGTTCACAACATACTTGACAGGTAAAGCTCGATTAATTTTTAAGGCCAAATGTAATTTTTTTTTAACAAATGGAGTGTGATATGAATCAAATTTCTCAATTATAATAGACAGATTTTCAAAGTTAATTTCCCATCTTCTTATTCATTTTTGTATAAAAAGCTTGACATTAAGAAAAAAGTGTTTATATTATAAATGAAATTTATTGTTCTATTTAAAGATATGTTTAAAA
>Ga0209636_10005730_pt1 | contig 12691 bp, 1 predicted proteins | sample DeeMarSWOR152_54_FD_187464 | JGI IMG/M metagenome (GOLD analysis project Ga0209636, IMG submission 187464) | Marine sediment microbial communities from White Oak River estuary, North Carolina - WOR-1-52-54 (SPAdes) (version 2) | ecosystem: Environmental > Aquatic > Marine > Intertidal zone >...
CTTACGTGCCTCCATCCCCAACTCTCAGTTTCACAAGCCTAACACCTTCAAGCATCACAACGAGCACAGCGCCCTATGATGCCACACTCTCAGCTACAGGTACCAACTTTAACAACGTCAACAGGGTGACGTTTACCTGGAGTGGAGCTGCCAGTGGCAGTGCAGTCTGGGATAAAGGCACAAGCGATTGGAATAACAAGGTGACGGTCAATTCCGATACCTCTATGATCCTGCGTCCCAGGGTGGTGGAAACGAGCCCTACCTGGTCGGGCACAGTAACCTGGACAGTGACCTTGAGGGACACTACAGGAGCAACCAAATCGAAGTCTTTCACGGTTACGTACATGCCAGTACCGGCTGAAGTAGGTCGTGTTATTCTCGTCGAGCCTCTAAACATAAATCCAGCAGGTCCATACTCTGTGGGAGATACACTCACCGCTAGTTTTATGGTCAGAAATGTAGGAGACGCTCAAATCACGCTAGACAGACTTCTCCTCGGCGGCAGGTATGAAGATGGTGAACTACCTGGGGGTGGTTACCCAGACTTCACCTACCAGATGGTCACGCTCCAGCCAGGGCAATCTCATTCATACGAAGGAACCTTTACCATTCCTGAGCCAGGAGAATACCATTTCTTCATCGCCTACTATATTGAGGATCCCACTGACGCCGAAAGAGAGTTTCTGGATGAATACAACTGGAACACGTGTATAGAATTGGGACAGGGATTAACCGACACTGACAGGACAGTACAAATCATCACCGGCCCTACTGTCGAGTTCTCAGCACAGCCCACCGTTGGCTATGCGCCGCTGCTGGTACAGTTCACTGATGTATCTGCGGTAGTGTTTACCGATTGGGAATGGGACTTCAACAGTGATGGTGTCGTCGATAGCGTAGAACAGAACCCAACTCATCTGTACGAGGGTGGCACTTACACAGTGACGCTGACAGCCCATGGCCCTGGCGGCTCTGCCACCAGAACTAGGAGGATGTACGTTGTGGTGCAATCACCTGCGCCGAGCCAGGTACCAAATGCCAGTTTTGTCTACTCACCGTCAGCACCTAGGGCTGGGGAAGAGGTGACGCTTGATGCTTCCGCGTCGAGCGATCCTACTGGTGGAATCAAGTACTACGAATGGGATTTGGATGGGGATGGCGACTATGACGGGTTCACGTACAGCCCCAAGATATACTACAGTTGGACATCTAGTGGCACCTATCATGTCTCATTGAGAGTGTGTAATAACAATGGAGTCAAAGCCAGTTATGCAAGGAATATCCAGATTGCCGACAGATCACTCTGGGAGAAGTTTACTGGTCTTTTCGATGATTCGATAGTCAACCATCTCAGTCAGGATGACTGGGATAGGTTCGAGTTCATAAAATCTGAGCTGCACATTTCAAATTACCCTCATTCGGACGAACCTTGGAGCGATCTCGACTTCTACTGGACACCAGACGATCAATTACTAGCAGTATTGAAGCAGGAAATAGACCCTGCACTCTCTACTCTAACCTACGAGACCTACATCTTTGATGAGCTTCATGATATGAAACTCGCTGACTCGATTGCCGGCCGCAGCTTCACAGTGGATCCGATGATAACTGCCTATTTCGACAACATGGCTGGTGTCAACAAATGGGTCGATACAACTTCGATCGCAGCCAAGGAAGCACTAACCGGTCTAATTGAGGTTAAGGGAGGGAGTGGCATCGGTATAGGGGCAGTATTCATGCTTTGGGATCTTGCACAAGCAGGCGTGGGTATCAAACTACTGGATGAGGTATTCTACAAGCGGGCACTGTGGTACTACTTCGAAAATCGGGACAGTATGTCTGCGCAATCAGCCTTTGACTGTTCTCCCGTCTCCATCAAGTACAGGAATCAAGCAACGCGCGACTACTTCGAGGAGTTGTGGATACAGTATGGGGGCTCGCACATTAGCTCGACTGGCGGTCTTAAGGGTGATTTCAAGGGGCAGGTTGTTGAACAACTGCGTAGTCTTCTGCTCGCAGGGCTCCAAGAATATGGGTTTTCACCGTATGGCATATATGTCGCAAGGAGCCCTGGAGAACTACGAGTCTATGATCCATCTGACCGAGTGACAGGAATAGTCAACGGTGAAGTTAGGCAGGAGCTTCCAAATTCAGCCTACGATGAAGAGACAGAGACAGTGCTCGTGTATCCGACAAGCGACACGTACTATTGTCGATTCATTGGGACAGCGGAAGGCACATATGGCTTGACAATATTGGAGACCGATAGCGGAAAGGTCTCCAGCTTTGATGTCGTGCAGATGGCCACTGTAGATGGTGCCGTGCATGAATATGCCGTTGACTGGGAAGCCCTGACTCGTGGTGAGCCTGGTATTACCATTAAGAAGGACTACGATGGAGACGGAGTAGTCGATGAGACTGTTATTACTGACGTACCGAGCTCGCCAATCAATCCTGAGCCCGCATCCAATGCTACGGGAGTGGCATTGAATACAACGTTAACCTGGACCGGCAATGATTCTGGGTCGGTCACCTACGATGTTTATTTCGGCACCGACACGAATCCGCCGTTGGTTTCGGAGAGGCAGGCACAGAAGACATATATCCCTGCCCTGAACCTAGGTACTACATATTACTGGAGAATAGTAGCCATCAATGAGTACGGAATATCAAGTTCAAGTGATCGATGGAGTTTCATCACCAAAGAGCCTGACCCCTGGCCGATGTTTGGCTATAACCCGCAGCGCACGGGAAGAAGCCCCTATACTGGCCCCGAGGTACCCCACCTGAAATGGGCACGCGACACATGGTGGCCAGTCCGCTCTTCCCCTTCGGTAGGAGCTGATGGCACTATCTATGGGTTCACGGGAGATGGGTGCTTTGGCGCCATCAATGCGGATGGCAGTCTGAAATGGGGGTTCTGCACGAGTAGTCTTACCTTTCTTTCCTCACCTGCAATAGGGGCCGACGGCACTGTTTATGTGGGTTCTGCAGATGGCAAGGTTTACGCTTTCAACTCCGATGGCACCCTGAAATGGAGCTTCGCCACACAGGACAATGTTTGGTCGTCCCCGGCCATAGGTACTGACGGCACCATTTACATAGGCTCATATGAGGCGAAGTTGTATGCCATCAATCGAGATGGCACGTTGAAATGGAGCTTCAACATGGATGGCTCGGTTCACTCTTCCCCCGCCGTAGGGATTGACGGTACCGTGTATGCGGGCACTGGCGGCAAGTTCTATGCCATAAACGCGGATGGAACCGAAAAATGGAGCCTAGACCTGCCACTTGGCGCATTCGCCTTGAATTCTCCCGCCATAGGAGCTGATGGCACCATCTATGTAGGTTCCGTTGACGAGATGGTCTATGCGATAAGCCCGGCTGGCACAGTCAATTGGACCGTTGCTACTGAGGGCAGTGTTGTTTGCTCGCCTGCAGTAGGGGCCGATGGTACTATCTACGTGAACTCAGTACCAGCGTGGGAGCAGGGGGGGGATGGCAATCTTTACGCCATCAACCCTGATGGCAGCCTGAACTGGACTGTCACCGTTTTTCACGCTCCAGCATCGCATTGGGATCCGATGACTTCCTCTCCTGCCATAGGGGCCGACGGCATCATCTATGTCGGTTCCTACGATGGCATGCTCTATGCTATCAACCCTGATGGAACCGTGAAGGGGACTTTTGCCACCGGTGGTAGTATCGTCTCCTCGCCTGCCATAGGCGCCAACGACACTATCTATGTGGGTTCAGATGATGGAAAGCTCTATGCTATCGGCGATGCACCACAACAAGAAGTGATTGCTTTCGCTGACCCCAACCTTGAGACAGCAGTAAGGGACACCATCGGCAAGCACACTGGGGATATCTACGAATCCGACATTAGCAATCTGACCTACCTCTATGCTAATTCGATGAACATCAACGATCTCAGCGGTTTGGAGTATTGCACCAACCTCACATGGCTGTATCTTGGATCTAACCAGATAACTGACATCTCTTCCCTTTCAGGACTTACCAACTTGGCAGTGCTCTGTCTTGAGTCAAATCTGATAAGCGACCTTACGCCGCTTTCTAACCTCGCTAGCCTAACAGATCTCGTGCTTTGGTCAAACCTGATAAGCGACGTAATGCCGCTTTCCAACCTCACGAACCTCACATCGTTGGTGCTTCACCATAATCAAATAAGTGCTATCTCTCCCCTTTCCACTCTCACTCAACTGGAATTATTAGATCTTGGAGCTAATCAGATAAGTGATATCTCTTCTCTTTCATACCTTACAGGCTTGACGTTCCTCTGGCTTGGATCTAACCAGATAAGTGATATCTCTTCTCTTTTCAACCTCATGAACCTTACATACTTATGGCTCGGGAATAACCAGATAAGTGACATATTGCCTCTCTCTGGACTCATTAACTTGGAAACATTGGTGCTTAGAGTGAATCATATAACCGATACTTCGCCCCTTTCAGACCTTACAAACGTGACTGGTCTCTACCTTGAATATAACCAGGTAAGCGACATATTACCTCTCTCTGGACTCACTAACTTGGAAACGTTGGTGCTTAGTGTGAATCATATAACCGACGTTTCACCCCTTTCCAATCTTAGCAATCTGACAGATATATACCTTCAAAGTAACCAGATAAGCGATATATCTCAGTTTCTGGGCAGCCCCACACTGGGAGCGGGAGACATGGTTGATTTGAGAAACAACCCACTGAGTGTAACATCCATCAATACGTACATACCTCAACTGGAAATGCGGGGTGTGAAGGTGCTGTACGACATAAGGCTGCCGGCGCCGCCGTCGGGTGTGTGGACCAGAGAGGATACTCCGTCTATGCAGGGTTGGGTTCTTGCACCCAGTTCCACCATAATCGACTATGCGGTATGCGACGGCGGCGTGGTGGCCTACGCCATTGTGGAGAGGGCTGAGGACCAGGACCGTCACTTGTTGAGATCTAGGAACAGTGCTGCTACGTGGGAGGATATCACTGCTGGACTCGAAGAAGTACTGGAGCCAGGTCAATGGATATCCGACTTGCTCGAAGTTGCCTGCGACAGCGGAAACCCTGATTTCGTGGCTGTTGCCCTTGGGGTCTATGATGGTATCGGCGCAGTTGGTGGGCATGTGTACTTCTCTAACAACGGCGGGACTACTTTCGGAGACACAGGCAAAATCGAGGAAGGTGCAGCTGTGCTGCCTGATTATGGAATCCTCGAGTTAGAAGTCTCACCGGAGGTGCTGAATCAGCGAGAAATTGCTGCCGGCGGCTACGGCAGCGACGGTTCCGGCGCCCTCTTCCGCTGCACTGTGACCGGAGACATGGCAGGTGCGTGGCAGGATGCAACAGGTTATCCTGGCTGGGATGACGATGGCTTATTCACATCTATGGCCGTTGTTGACATCCACTTCTCGCCCAGCTGGATTGCCGACAAGACTATCCTAGTTGCTACTGCTAGCGACACGGCCGCGTGGCTGCAATCTGGTACGTGGGGAATGAGCGAAGCCTGGAATAATGCTTCGGCTCTCGCTATCGATGCTGTTCTCTTAGTCGATGCCTCCACCCCAGACTTAATGATATCGTGGGGAGGTCTTCGAGAATTGACAGCGGGCATAACTACCCCTGTGGACTACTGTGGTCAGGATGTGAATAAACGATATGTGTGGGTATGGGTAAACTACTACGATCTTTCTATAGGTAAGCCTGCATCTGTGATAATGCGTGTAAGAAATGACTCAGCCGATCCAGTCGGACCGATGGGTCAGATCGAGGACGGGGAACTACAACTGACCAACATATCGTATCGCGGCACGATAGCCGAAGGTGAGGCGATTGCCGGTGTGCTGGGCAACGGAACTGGAGACCTAGAAGACTGCTGTGTTGGTGTCCAAGTCTACCGCAACGACGGCATCCGCAATATGGATATCTGTTGCGAGCGATGGCATGATGCCTGCAAACCGACCACTGGCGTGGATGCAACGGCGGTACTATACGTAGGCGACGACAAGGCCTACGCGGTTGGCCTGCTTGGCTTTGAAGGTGGTGACGAGGGTGCTTGGTCTGTGACCCTGGATGACGGAGATACATGGAACCAGCTTAGCCTGATCGACACCAATATTGACTATCTCTCCGATGTTGCCGTATCGCCCGACTGCAACAATATGATGGTGGTCAGCATTAACGCGGGAACTGGTTGCGGCTGCGACAGCGTCTGGCTCAACGATATGAACCTAACCGAAGCTCCGGAGTACAGCGGCAAGTGGTTAAGGACGTGGTGTGGCCAGCTTGAGGGGGTAAACGAGCAGTCTTCGCAGCGTGGCTTGTTGAGGCTAGCTCCTGATGAAACGGGCGGCAACACGGTCTATCTCATTGATCGGCGGACTGGCAATGTCTATTGGAACGACCTGCAGACCATTGCTTGCTGGGAACGAGGGTTTGCCGTAGAGGACAGCATCGTTGACCTAGCGGTGAAAGACGAAAGCACCATCTATGCTCTGGATGAAGATGGCACTGTCGCCATGTCCGACGACCATGGCAAAGCTATTACATGGGCTGAAATCGCGGACAGCAAGGCTGATAGTGGCTGGACCATCGCTGTTCACGGCGATTATGCACTTATAGGTGGTCAACATGGAGAAGTCTCTTGCTCCGAGGATGCTGGCGAGATCTTCAGCTCACTGGGGAATATACCTATTGATGCTAATTTCGCTCTGGTTACTGTGGCTTTTGACAGCTATTTTGAGCAGAATGGTGCAATCTATGCTGCTGTGGCCGGACTGGAGGCTCTGGAAGCTCAACTGGAAGAAGTGACAGGCGGCATCTACCGCTGGGTTATTGGAGAAAGCACCGAGTGGGAAGATCTTGATGCCGAACCCCGTGCCTACACCGGCCTGGTGCTGGACAAAGCTGACGGCAACTTCACGACAAGTGCTGACACCGGCGGCATTCTCTATGCCAGCTACCTGACAGAAGCATGTGGTGAGATAGTCACTGGCGTAGCCCGATGTCTGACACCTGCTGAACAATTATGCTGCGAAGAAACTGCCTGGGATTATTTTGATGATGGACTAACCTCCGGCGTCGCATTTGCTATGGTACCTTCCGCACTGAAGATGTGCGGTGGCCTTACTCCAGCTATCAATCCCATATTCTTTGCCATCGGCTTCGATATTGAGAAATGGGAATACGACATGGAGAATGGTGAATATGGCACAGTGTGGAAGTTCATCGATGCTCCGAGAACTTGGTACGTCGATGATGACCTCACTGATTATCCCACGGCCGACTTCACTACCATTGAGGAAGCGGTGGATGAAGCTAATCCAGGAGACACCATTATTGTCTACCCTGGAACCTATACCGAAAATATAGATGTGAATAAAGACAACCTGACAATCCAATCCGGGAATGGGGCCGATGCAACGATAGTCCAGGCAGCGAATCCGGATGACCATGTGTTTGAAATAACTGCCAGTTATGTATCCATAAGTGGATTCACAATAACAGGAGCAACTGGAAGTCCTAATATTGGATGGGTTTCAGCCGGTATCTTCGTAGGGGAATTTGATTCAACTGATGCTGTGCATTCGAACATTTTGGGAAACAAGCTAATAAACAACTACGATGGCGTGTGTCTCTTCGGCTCTTCGGGCAATGTCGTAGTTGATAATACCGCTGATTCCAATAGTCGAGGGATTGTTCTCGTTGATTCGCCTGAGAACGTACTAGATGCCAATAACGTCGAATCGAATGGGTGGGGAATACAGATTAATTGGTCCTCTAACAACACGCTAACCGACAACACAATTTCAAACAACACATGGAACTTCTACGTTATGGGCTTGGATCTTTCGACGTATGACCAGAATATAGATACATCAAATACGGTAAATGGAAAGCCTATTCGATACATCATGGGTGAGAACGGGTCAGTTATAGATTCAAACTGGGATGTTGGTTACCTGGCACTTGTCGACTGTAGCGAAATGGTGGTGAGAGACTTGACCCTTGGCAACAATGGAGAAGGGATGCTACTCGCCTATGTTACAGGTTCAACAATAGAGGGAGTTACTCTCTCGAATAATCCTTGGGGAATATACATCGACAATTCCTCTGATAATATTCTTAGGTATAGTAATATAACTTCGAATTCTCATGGCATCTCCTTAAGCGGCAACTCCTCTGGTAATACGTTCTACCTTAACAACTTCGTAGATAATTCCTATGATGTATCGCCAAGCAGCCAGAGCACATGGAGTTCAGATGAACAGATAACGTATGCATACAATGGGAATATTCGCACCAGCTACCTTGGCAACTACTGGGATGATTACAATGGAGCCGATGCTGATGGGGACGGAATTGGTGATACTCTTTATCCTGTAGATTCAGACGCCGACAACTACCCACTGATGGAGCCTTTTGAGAATTACGAAATAACGTCTCCGACTGCTAACCTTAGCCTTTACAAGTCTGATAGTTGGGGCCAGGGAGTGATAATTTTTGACCTGATGGTATCCAATGATGGAGTGGCCGCGGCAGAAGATGTGATTGTCGTTGATACACTACCGTGGGATTTGTATTTTGATTACGCATCCGACAAAGGAAGCTGGTCAGAAGAGGATCGAACTGTTACATGGTATCTAGGTTCGATTGAGCCAGACACCAGTCGATCCTTATACTTGTCTGCGGGGTGCGATTACTGGGCATTTGGCGAGAACTATGCCAATGTAACCACCACGACTGCCGAGTCGAACTACGAGGACAATGAAGCTGTAGGATTCTATGCATCTTGGCCAGAACACCATTTTGATTTTTGGGTGTCCGGACCGTCTGGAGCTGCACAAGGCAGCGAGATAACATTTTCACTGTCCTATCAGAACCTGTGTTGGTATTGGGATGCTGAAAATGTTCAAATCGTCAATACACTGGCGCCGGAGGTTTCGTTCATCTCAGCATCTGATGGGGGAACCTACGCCGACGGTGAGGTCATCTGGGATCTCGGTACAGGACCATTAGACTATGGTGAAGTTACGCTCACAGTTAAAGTGGCGGACGATGCGCCCATCGGCTCCCAAATCGTCAACACTGCCTATATCAGCAGTACTAATGAGTTCGACTGGCCAATCGACAATTACACTTATGCTGAATACCGTACCACTATACTCAAGGGGGCAAATCTCATACTTTCTAAGAGTAGTCCTGCTACTAAGGAACAGGGTTCTACGATGACATATACGATTTACTATCAAAACTTCGGAACCGAACCAGCGGAGAATGTGATAATAAGTGATACACTACCATCCGAAGTTGTCTATATCTCATCTTCGAATGGAGGAGATTGCCCAGATTCACCTGGCGATATCGTCACATGGAACATAGGCAGTGTGGGAGCCTTGGGGCACGGCTCTGTCAACGTTACTGTTGAAATTGGGGACTTAATACCTATAGATACAGTGATTACGAACCATGCAGCGATTAATAGCACGACTACAGAGACCTCCTATGATGATAACGAGGCGCTGGCTAGAGCCACAATAATAGCTCCACTTCTTCCCTCTAATGTAGGAGTAGAACCCACAAACGGTGGTACCACAAGCATCTCTGTTAACTACGATGAACCGATAACATTCTCTTTCGATAGTTGTGAAGAGGCGACCAGTGTGGATATTTATATTCAAATCAATGATGGTGGTCCTGATATTTACGGAGTTATGATGGAAGGCCCTGCACATCATTGGACTTATAACACAACATTTTTCCCGAGGTACGGTGATACCATGGTGACATATACTGTTTACGGATGTCCTGGTAGAGTCGAAGAAATTGATTTTAGTATCTATATAGATCCAGCGGGCTATGTATATGACGTTATTACGGGGTTACGTATTGAGGGCGCTACTGTCTGGTTGCAGCGACCCGATGGCGCTGATGGATGGGAAAATGTACTCACAGGTGCCAGTCCAGCTAATATGAACCCAGATGTAAACCCCTTGGTAACAGGTGTTGATGGACAGTATCAGTGGGATGTTTTGGAAGGTTCTTATCGCGTTCACGTGGAGGCAGTCGGATACTATAGTACAGACAGCATTGTTGTTAGTATTCCTCCGCCCGTAACGGACTTGCATATCGGGCTTATTCCTTTGAACCAACCTCCGGTTGCCGATGCTGGCCCCGATCAATCGGTTTGCGCAACCGCACCCAATATGACAGCTTTGGTTATGCTTGATGGCTCCAGTTCATACGACCTGGATGGGGATGCCTTAACGTATAACTGGACCTGGGATGGCAATACCGCTTACGGTGTAAATCCTTTGGTGGAGCTTCCTACGGGGAACACTACAATCACTTTAGTGGTGAATGATGGAAGGCTAGATTCGGAGCCAGATACAGTGGACATCAATGTCAAAATACCAGCTACGATAGATTTTGATCCGAACGTCTTAAACCTGAAAAGTAAGGGCAATTATGTGAGTGTGTATATCGAACTTCCGCCAGGCTATGATCTAAGTAGAATCGACGTTGCTAGCGTCAGTTTGAATAGTACTGTCCCAGCCTTAAGCAAAGCAACGAGAGTAGGTGATCATGATAGAGATGGCATTCCTGACCTGATGTTCAGATTCGATAGAGCTGCAGTACAAGCAACTGTTGAGATCGGTGAATCAGTAGAAATAACTATCGCTGGGGAGATCGAAGGAATGCAATTTGAGGGCACAGCAATAATAAGAGTGATAGATTAGTGTTGTTGTCTCTCAGTCAAGCATGGTAAAATCAGTCAAGCAAGTAGCGGGGAAGGGAAATAATCCAACCGCCTGACTGTTGGGATTTCAGGTGACCCTCCCAGCCACTTTTGAAGCTAAAAGGGGTGTTTTTTGGGCTGGAAACACGGTAGAGACTCTTAATCAGCCGGTTCTGGGTTCGAGTCCCTGGCGGCTCACCATGAATGATAAAAGGTAGGACTCGTTACTCTTCTGATCTTCAGACAGACTCTTTTCAACAGACCAGAACTTCAGTGGTCTGCGCCTTCAGTATCTCTTTATACCTTAGGGCTCGCTCCAGGGAGGGCTGCATCTTCATGTCCTGGAACTCTTTGATGGCGAAGTCCAAGTAAATTACGGCTTCTAGCTTTTCCTGTGCCGTCTCAAGAAATCAAGAACTTTCTTATTTGCCTCCTCTGCATCTTCTATGAAAAACTCATGTCCCGCACCTTTTATTATTACCAGTTCCGCCTCTGGTATCCTGGAGGCTAGTATTCGTGAATTTTCTACGGGAATCAGTCTGTCATTATCTCCAGCAATCACAAGAGTAGGCAATTTTATTTTCGGTAAGAGTTCGTACGTGTCGTGGCCCCTGACAGCCTCTACTTGCCTCGCGGCTCCATGAGCAGGTGTCGGATATTCAAGTTGTTTAGCTACTCTTTTGTCAACAATGTCAGGATTCTTTTCGATGAACTCCTGGCTGAAACAGAAAGGCATTGCCTGCCTGGCAACTTCTTCACGGGTCATCCTTTTCAAGCGCTCGAAGTCAAAGAGAGTCGCTATAGATTCAGGTTTGGCCTGGATACTGTGAACTCCACCGCAGAAAGTACAACCCAGTATGAGACTAATCACCCTTTGGGGATAGTTAAGAGCAAAATGTTGCGCAATCATCCCACCCATGGAAATCCCAAAGATGTGGGCAGCATCGATACCTATGATATCAAGCAGTCCTGCGATATCTCCCGCCATCATCGCCATGGTATAAGGTGTGTCCGGTTTGTCACTCCGCCCTACTCCCCTGTTATCAAAAGCAATAACCCGATATTTCTTTGAGAGAATTGGAATCTGCTGGAACCACAGCCCTGAGTGACCGGCGTAGCCGTAAATAAGAACCAATGGTTCCCCTTTACCATGAATCTCATAATAAATGTTGATGTCGCCAACCTTCGCTGTAGACATTTATATTCCCTTGAACAATTTTTAACTTCGGTTATGCCTTCAATATATCCTTGTGCCTCAGCGCTCGCTCCAGTGAGGGCTGCATCTTCATGTCCTGGAACTCTTTGATGGCGAAGTCCAGATGCTCTAAGGCTTCCTTCTTCTCTTCTGGATAGTTCTCCAGAAGTAGCTCGGCAAACTGAAGACGGGTGAGCGCCAGCTCGGGGCGGAATTTTATCTCAGTACAGACTTCGATGGCATCCTGATAGTATTTACGGGCTTCATCCGGCCTGCCCAAGAGAGCGGCTGCGGCTCCCATGTGGCGGCCTGTACATGTGGTGAGCCACAATCCACTCGTTCGGCGGCTGCTACTAGTCTGTCGGTGTAGGAGTAGGTCCGCTGTCTGACGGTGTTTGGTCAGCACCGCGCTCTCTAACAATGTCGTATAGGGGAACATGGTCAATTGGTCCTCGGCGGAGTCAGTTCCGGGGCGTGCTAGGACGTCCTGCTTCAATATCTCCGCCACCTCAGCACAGCGCCCCAGGTGCGCCAAGCAGAACAGAATCATCATGTCAGAAGCTATGTTACGGGGCTGATTCCTTGAGCCTTGAAGGTTGGACTCTAGGGCTCGGCCCGCATCCCCGAGATACACGCGGGCCGGTAAGACCCAACTTGCCCACACGGACGCGAATTCAGGGATGCCCAGCTGTTCGGCGCGGGCCAGAATCTGGCGGCGCATTGCCACCGCCTCCTCCAGACGCCCA